>Ga0172380_10008949_pt1 | contig 10772 bp, 14 predicted proteins | sample Leawe162metaG_FD_119747 | JGI IMG/M metagenome (GOLD analysis project Ga0172380, IMG submission 119747) | Leachate microbial communities from a municipal landfill in Southern Ontario, Canada - Leachate well 162 metaG | ecosystem: Engineered > Solid waste > Landfill > Unclassified | place...
GCGGCGCGCGGCGTGCAGGTACGAGGGCGCGAGGGGGTGCGTGCCCCAGTGCGCCCCGGTCGGCTCCAGGATCACCGCCGCCACGTCGTTGCCCTCGAGTGCGGCGGCCAGCGCCGCCTCGTCCCCCGCGGGCACGATCGTGAGCGAGTCGTAGAAGCCGCTGGGCACGCCGACCGAGTGCGGGTGCGCCTCGTCGTGCTGCAGGCGGCCGACGACCAGGTCGTGCCAGCCGTGGAAGTGCTCCACCAGCTTCACGACGCGCTCGCGGCCCGTGTAGGCGCGCGCGAGCCGCAGCGCCATCATCGTCGCCTCGGTGCCGGACGAGGTGAAGCGCACGCGCTCGCCGCACGGCACCATGCGCAGCACCTGCTCGCCCCACTCCACCTCGGCCTCGTGTGACGAGCCGAAGTGGGTGCCGCGGCCCAGCGCCTCGCGCGCCGCCTCCACGACCTCCGGGCGGCTGTGGCCGAGCAGCAGCGATCCGTGCCCGCCGATGTAGTCGATGTACTCGTTGCCGTCGACATCCCACTTGCGAGCGCCCGCGGCGCGCTCGACGTAGAGCGGCCAGGGCGCGAACGCACGGATGTCATGCGTCACGCCCGAGGGGAAGACCCGGCGTGCGCGATCCGCGAGGCTCTTCGAGCCGCCGTGCAGCGCTTCGAACGTCTCCAGGATCGAGGCCATCGCGTCACTCCTCCGACCGGCACCGCGTGCCCGCCGAGTGTCCGGCCTGCGTCCCACCCCGGCAACTAGCGAGCGCCGCGCTCCGCCTCAAGCAGCAGCGCGAGCAGCGGCTCGATGAGTGCGGGTGGCGCCGCCACCATCGAGCCGGGGACGGCGTGGCCGCCTTCGATCGCCGCAGTCACGCCACCGGCCTCGCGCACGATCAGGTCGCCGGCAGCCATGTCCCACGCCTGCAGGCCGCGCTCGAAATACGCATCGAGACGACCGCAGGCGACCCAGCAGAGGTCGAGCGCCGCCGCGCCGCGCCGGCGAATGTCGCGCACGCGCGGCAGCACATGCGCCAGCACGCGCCCCTGTTCCGCGCGCTCCTGTGCCGAGTAGTTGAAGCCGGTACCGATCAGCGCCGTCGGGAGGTCTGCCTTCGCACTCACCCGGATCGGCGAGCCGTTCAACGTCGCACGGCCGCCAATCACCGCCGCGAACAGCTCATCAGCCGACGGGTCATAGACGACACCCACAACCGCCTCGCCGTCCCACTCGATGCCGATCGAGACGCAGAAGGCGGGGTGCCCGTAGAGGTAGTTCGTGGTGCCATCCAGCGGGTCGGCGATCCAGCGCACGCCGCTCGTCCCGGGGCGCTCGCCGCCCTCCTCGCCCAGGATCGCGTCGTGCGGTCGCGCGGCGAGGATGCGCTCCACGATCAGTCGCTCCGAGGCGCGGTCGGCGTCGCTCACCATGTCGGTGACGCTGCTCTTCGTCGTCACATCGGTGCGCGCGACCTCGCGCAGGCGCAGCAGCGTCGCGCCCGCCTCGCGCGCGACGGCGCTCGCGAGCACCAGCAGCGCGTCGAGATCGATCGAGGCGAGTGGCCGTTCAGGGGACACGGCGGTTATGCGGCCTGTCCGTCCACGGCTCACCGGTCACATTGGCGATCACGTCCAGGATGTCCTCGATGTCGCCGCGCAGGCCCTCCTCGGGGTCGAGCGTGAGCGCGTGGAGCATCGCGTCGCGTGCCTGCGCGTACAGCGTGTCGGCATCGACGCCGACGTGCTGGTCGGCGGACTGCACCTTGCCGCCCTTCGGTCGCGCCAGCGCGTTGGCGGCGTACTCGCGGCACCAGCCCAGCGTGTACCAGACGGTCGCGTCGTCGGCGCAGAGCGTGGTCGCGAGCTCCAGCGCGGCGATGCCGTCCGCGAAGCGGCGCTTCCGCGTCACCAGCGTGTTGCCGATGTACGCCCATGCCTCGCCGTAGCCCGGCACGCGCGCGACGATGCGCCGTGCCGCCTCCAGCGCGGCGTCCACGTCGCCGGCGCCTTGCAGCGTCATCGCGTAGCGCAGGTCGGTGCGAGCCTGCTCGTCAGGTGGTCCGCTCATCCATCGATGATACGTGACGAGGCCGACCGGCTAGCCAGCCGCCTCCGCGCTCGGCTGCCCGCTGTCGGCGCCGCGCTCGTCGACGCGCGACGACGAGCGCTTCGGCACCAGCGCCACGATCGCGACGAAGATCGCGAGCAGGACGCCCGAACCCGCCTGCGTCCACGGCATGCCGATCTGATCGATCAGCACGCCCATCGGGTACACCGCGATCGGCATCGCAGACCAGGTGAGCATGTAGATGCTCATCATCCGCCCGTAGTAGCGGCGGTCGGTCGCGGCCATCAGCAGCACGTTGTTCATCACGAAGTAGCCCTGGCTGGTGAGCCCGACGAGCGCCAGCATCACGAGCGCGATGGGCAGCGTGGGCGCGAGCCCGAACCCGATCAGCGACAGCCCGAAGCCGAAGCCGCCGAGCAGCTGGAACCACCGCGCACGCTCCTGCGGTATGTACGCGACGCCCAGCGACCCGACCAGCGACCCGACGCCAACCGCCGTGAACATCAGCCCCAGCGAGGATGCGCCGACGTGCAGCACATCCTTCTGGAACACCGGCAGGAACTGCTGGAACGGCATGCCGAGCAGCGTGGGCACCAGCGCCAGCAGCAGCAGCGCCGTCACCGTCCGGTCGCCGCTCACGTACCGGAAGCCATCGAGCATGTCGCGGAACGGGGAGCCGAGGCGCGGCGGTGTGACCACCTTCGGCAGGCGCAGCAGCATCAGCGCGGAGATGACGTACAGCACCGCGATCACATCGAAGGCGACCGCAGGCTGCCAGCCGATGAGCAGGCCGGCGATGCTCGGCCCCACGACGCGGTTGAGGTTCAGGCCCGTCGAGTTCATCGCGATCGCGTTCGGCAGCTCCTCGTCGGGGACGAGCGTAGGAATCAGCGCCGAGCGGGTCGGGAAGTTGAACGCGAAGACGATGCCCTGCAGCAGACCGACCAGCGCGAGGTGCCAGACCTCGGTGATGCCCATGTGCACCAGTACCGCCGTCGCGAGCGCGAGCACCGCGAGGCAGCTGTGAACCAGCAGGAGGATACGGCGCTTGTCGGCGCGGTCGACGATGGCCCCCGCGATCAGCGAGAACAGCCCCATCGGCAGCCCCGACGCGACCGCAACGATGCCGAGCGCGGCGCCGGAGCCGGACACCTGGTACGCGAGCCACGACCGCGCGACGAGGTTGATCTGCATCGCGCCCTGCGAGAACAGCAGGCCGAACCACAGCATCCGGAACTGCGGGTTCGCAAGGGACAAGAAGCCGCGCAGCACTCCGCCGCCCTGCGACGCGCCGCGCGTCCTTCCGGGCCTATCGGCTCTTGCGTGCATGCGTACCTCGCCTCATGCTCGTTCGTGCGGATAGTGTAAACTATCGCAGCATGCCTGACGATTGAGTGCGGAGTGTCCTGTGGCCCACCCTGACCACCGCCTGGTGTCGGAGGCGGCAACCGCCTACGCGCGGGTGTCGCGCCTCCTTGACCCGCTCCGCCTGCACGTGTGGGAGGAGATGGGGATCACGTTCCCCCAGCTCCGCATCCTGTTCCTGGTTCGCCGCGACCCGGGCACGGATCTCCGCACGCTGGCGCAGCGGCTCGATGTCGGCACCTCGGCTGCAAGCCAGCAGGTGGATCGACTCGTTGACCGCGGGCTGCTGCTCCGCAGCGAGGATCCGGACGACCGCCGCCGCATCCAGCTCGCGCTCACCGAGAAGGGCGGGCAGGCCGTCGAGTCGATCTCCTCGGCCTCCCGCGAGTACCTCCACACCCTGTTCGAGCGCTTCACCGCCGAGCAGCTCCACAACCTCATCTCGGCGTTCGACGCCGTGGTGACCGCCGCGGCGGAGTCCCCCGTCCCGCACCTGACCCGGGAGCACCAGCCGACGGCCTGACGCCGCTCCCCCACCACGAGCGCCGATGCTCCTCGACGCGTGGAACGCCACGTGCGGCTCCGTGTACAGTGATCAGCATTGACGCTGCTCCCAATGTCCTGACGGAGGCCGTGCAATGAAGCCGCTCATCGAGTGGTGGGCCGCGCTTGACCGCTCCCGCCGCAGCGCCCTTGGCGTCGCGGGGCTTGCGGTCGTGCTGCTGGTCGTTGTGGCCGCCGCCGGCAGCGGCGTGGGACGCCCCCCGGCAGCGCCCGTCGCGCAGGCGACCGCAGTCGCGACCGCCGAGCCAACCTCGACCGTCCCGATCGTGGAGCCGAAACCGACCGAGACGGGCGTGCCCACCATCACCTCGCTGAAGGAGCTGAAGGAGCGCTTCGGCGACCCGCCGACCGCGAAGCGCGGCCGGCTGCGCATCCCCGGCCTCGGCATCGACGCGCCGATCGGCGTCCGCTCCGTGCCTACCTCGCTCGACATGCCATCGCCAACCGGCCCCGCCGATGTCGTGCTGTACGACTTCGCGGTCGCACCGCACTACGGCGGCATGCCCGGCCAGGGTGGCAACGCCGTGCTCTCCGGCCACGTCGACTACTCGTACAAGTTGCCCTACGCGAACGCGAACTACACCGGCCTGGCGGTCTTCGCCCTGCTGCGCACCGCGCAGCCCAACTCCGACCAGATCCAGCTCCAGATGGATGGCCGCACACTCACCTACACCGTGCAGTGGGTGCGCTCGATCTCTGCTGAGAATGGGAACTGGGGCGACCTGCTGGCGCACGATGTCGGTGGGGACGCGCTGACCATCGTCACCTGCGACGGCGACTTCAACCCCGCAACGCAGGAGTACAGCAGCCGCACTGTCGTGCGCGCGGTGCGCACCGCGTTCTAGCCGCACGCTCTGAGGCCCCGCTCCGAGCCGCAGCCACCGGAGCCGGCGGCGGACGAGACTTGCGCAGGGTGTGTGTCTGGCGGAGAGGGCGGGATTCGAACCCGCGAGGGGTTTCCCCCTACACGCTTTCCAGGCGTGCCTGTTCAACCACTCCAGCACCTCTCCGCGGTGCGGCGCGCTCCGGTCGTCAGACCGACGCGAAGGGTCGCCACGAGGATGCTCGGCACGAAGCCGGCGGAGTGTGGCCGGCGGCGCGGTTGGTGCTGAAGCGGGCCGTCGAAGACGGGCGCGGGCAGTCCATGAGCGAATCTGTGGCGGAGAGGGCGGGATTCGAACCCGCGAGGCTTTCGCCTACCGCTTTTCGAGAGCGGCACCATCAACCACTCGGACACCTCTCCGCTCGCAAGTATATCGAGGCGGGAGCGGCTCACTCAAACCGGCGTGATCGCAGGCGGTCGAGGTCCTAGCGGCGGTGCGTGCGGCCCAGGTAGTCGTCGTGCAGGTCACGCTCGGCGGCGTCACGCTCGCGGCGGCCGGCATCGAGCGCCTCGCGGGCGAGCGATCGCCATTCCCGCAGCTGCGCCTGCGCCGTCAGCAGCGGGCCGCGCAGCGGCGCGGGGCACTGCTCCGGCACCTCGTGGTCGAGGAGCGCACGGGCGGCGAAGTAGCCCGCAGCGGCGGCGATGCCCAGACGGATCATCGGCCGCTACTCGCGCTTCCGACCGAGGCTGCCGGCGACTGAGATGCCCTTCTTCAGGCCTCGGCCCATCGCGACGACGCGGATCAGCGGGTGGACGGCGGTGTCGGTGATGAACTCGGTGGTGCCGCGCAGGTCGTGTACGGCCGCCTGCACCTCGCCCAGCGTCGGCTTCAGCGGATCCTCGATCAGGTCGCGAACCACCCGCGTGAGCGCGCGCACGGAGATCAGCAGCGCGATCGCGACCATGATGAGCACCGCGACGAGCAGGATGCCCACCACACCGTAGACGATGACCACAATGTCGCGCAGCTGCTCAAGGCTCATGGCACGTCCTTCGCCCTCATCGTACGCGACCGCCGAAGGAGCGCCAACGCGCCCCGCCGCAGCAGTCGACCGAGGCTACGCGAGGCGGCGCTCGATGGTGCCCCCGCCAACGACCTCGTCGCCGCGGTAGAGCACGACCGCCTGCCCCGGCGCGACGGCACGCACCGGGCGCGCGCAGTCGACGCGGAAGCCCGTCGCACTGCACTCGCTCACCCGCGCCTCGACCGTCGCGCCGTGGTAGCGCACGCGCGCGGTCAGCACCTCGACGGGCGCGGGCGGCGCCCCAACCCACGACGGCTCGCCCGCCCACAGCGCGGTCGAGGAGAGGTCGTCGAGGTCGCCAACGACGACGACGTTCGACTCGGGGCGAATCTCCGTGACGTACCGGCGCTCCCCGGCAGCGAGCCCGAGCCCGCGGCGCTGGCCGACGGTGTAGCCCGCAGCGCCCTCATGCGTGCCGATGAGGTTGCCTGCGGCATCCACGACCTCACCCGCCTCGAACGCCACGCCACGGGCGCGCAGCAGTTCGCGGTAGTCGCCACCCGGCACGAAGCAGATGTCGGCGCTGTCCGGCTTGTCGGCGACGGGCAACCCGAGCGCGGCAGCGATGCGGCGCGTCTCCGTCTTCGGCAGGTCGCCGAGCGGGAAGAGCGTCCGCGCGAGCGCCGACTGGTCGAGCGTGTAGAGCACGTACGACTGATCCTTCAGCGGATCGACGGCGGCGCGCAGTCGGTAGCGCCCATCCTCGGCGCGGTCGACGCGCGCGTAGTGGCCGGTCGCGAGCAGGTCGCAGCCCATCGCCACCGCGCGATCGAGCAGCGTCGAGAACTTCACATGCTGGTTGCAGGCCAGGCACGGGTTCGGCGTGCGCCCCTCGGCGTACGCCTGCACGAAGCGGTCGATGACGTCCTCGCCGAACTCGCGCTCCATGTTGAGCACGTAGTGCGGGATGCCGATGCGCTGCGCTGCGGCGCGCGCGTCCGCGACATCCTCGATGCCACAACAGGCGCGGCGGGAGTGCAGCGCTGTCTCGTCGGCCTCGGTGTACAGGCGCATCGTGACGCCAACGACGTCATAGCCCTGCTGGTGCAGCAGCGCGGCGGCAACGGCAGAGTCGACGCCGCCCGACATCGCGACCAGGACACGCGGACGCTCGCTCATCCGCCCATTGTAGAGCACGAGGCCGCCGCGACCGGTCTCGCGACGTGCGAGCGCGGCGCGCGGCGGCTACGATCGCGCGATGAGCCGCCCCACGACACGACTGCTCCTCGCTGCCTGCGCGCTGGTGATGCTGACCGCCTGCTCACGACCCGGCGTGCAGGTCACGCCCGCAAGCACGACGCCGACCTCGACCGCGGTCGCATCGGCCACGGCCGCCGCGAGCAGCACCTCGACCGCCGCCCCGACGCCCGCGAGCGGCGCCAACCGGCTGCTGGCGCTCAACGGCACGCGCTGCGTCGGCCAGTGGCGCAACGCGACGATGGGCACCTCCGGCGCCTTCGCCACCCGCATCGAGGCGGGCGGGAGCGGCGGCGCGATCCGCTTCGAGGTCGGCGGGCCGGTCTTCGGCGGTTCCGGCGGCACATTCGAGGCGCCGTTTCGGCTCGTCGGCGAGGACATGGAGATCGAGGCGCACTCCGACTTCCTGGGCCATATGTCCCTGCGCATCCCCCTCGATGGGAAGGCGACCGGCACGCTGCAGGGGATGAGCGGCCTCGGCCCGGCCTCGATGGCGACGATCACCGACTACTCGTTCGCCAACAACAGCCTGGCGGTCACGCTGCGGGTCGAGCCGGGCGCCGGCCGCCCTGTGCAGACCTCCACGGTCGAGGCCGCCTGCTCCCGCTAGCCACCCACAGGCCGAACGAGGCTGGCTGGTATACTGCAGGCCACGCACACGCGGGGAGGCACTCGCTGCACGGTTCAGAGCTCGCGCACCACATCGTCGACGTCCTGGTCGACCGGCAGGCGGCGGATGTGGTCATGCTCGACCTCACCTCGCTCTCCGCGTTCACCGACTACTTCGTCATCGCCACCTCCGACAACGAGCGGCAGCTTGCCGCGCTCATCGACGCGGTCGACCGCGCCTGCAACGCCTTCGACCCGCCGCGTGCCGTCCGGCGCGAGGGTGAGGCCGAGGGCGGCTGGGTGCTGCTGGATCTGGGCGGCGTGATCGTCCACCTGTTCTCGCTGGAGCAGCGTGCCCGCTACAACCTCGAGGGGCTGTGGGCGAAGGCGCAGGAGGTCGTGCGCGTCCAGTAGACGCTCACGTCTCATCCCCGCGCTGCCGTGACCGTCGCCGCGTCGCGGCCCCGCCGCCCGCGGGCCCCCAGCTCCACGCCCCCGCGCCCAGCAGGAACCCGAAGTCGTACCAGCCACCGGATCGCGCGACGTGGTAGAACGGGAACTCCGACCACGCGCCGAACAGGTGCGCCAGGAACACGGCCCACGCGGTCAGGCCGTTCCAGACACCCCACAGCAAGTCCTGCCACCACATCGCGTGCCTCCCTCGACGCGCCCAGCGTACGAGGCGCTCCTACCACCACTCCACGCAAACGCACGAAGGGCGCTGCCGGTGGCAGCGCCCTTCGTCATGCAGCCATCGAGGCGTGCGGCCTACGGGTTCTCGAACACCCACGGGTCGACGTTGCGCGACCACGAGGCGATGCGCTGCCCCGAGAAGAAGATGTCGATCTCGCGCTTCGCGCTGGCCACGGAGTCCGATCCGTGCACCAGGTTGCGACCGACCTCCAGCCCGAAGTCGGCGCGGATGGTGCCGGGCGCCGCCTCGGTCGGGCGCGTCGATCCCATGAGCTGGCGCGACGCGGCGACGGCGTTCGTGCCCTCGAAGACCGCGGCGATGATCGGGGACGAGGTGATGTAGTCGACCAGCCCGTCGAAGAACGGCTTGCCGACGTGCTCGCCGTAGTGCTTCTTCGCCATCGCCTTGTCGACCTTCAGCAGGCGCATGGCGACCATGCGCAGACCACGCCGCTCAAAGCGCGTGATGATCTCGCCGGCCAGCCCGCGCTGCATGGCGTCCGGCTTGATGAGGATCAGCGTCCGTTCCACCTCGGTGCCCCTTCCGTCCCGTATCCGACTAGCCCAGTGCCCGGCGCGCCCCGATCGAGGGCGGGCGCAGGTAGGTCACATCTACCGCCGCAGCGTCGCCGTACGCATGACGCGCCCTCGCGAGGTGCACCACGTCGACGGCGTCGAGCGCGGCCCGCGCGCCAGTGTCGCCGCTCTGCGCCGCTGTGTCTGCCCCTGCGACCTCCACAGCACTCCCGCCGACGCTCACGATGGCGGCCCGCAGCTCCGCGCTCAGGTCACCACACCAGGCGGCGCCCAGCGGCGCACGGCGCACGCACTCATCAATGGTGTCGATGCGCGTCGTGCCAAGCGGCTCAGGCGCGCGCGTGAACGTGCCCGCGTGCGGCGCGAACGCCGTCCACGCGATCCCGGCACGACCGAGGTCGTGCACGGCAACCACAGCCCGCGCGGGCGAGAGATGCGGCGACGCCGCGACCTCCAGCCGGTCGACCCCCGCGAGCGGCACGTCGAGCGCGACGGCGAGCCCCTGCGCGGTCGCGACGCTCGTGCGCAGCGATCCGTAGCCGCCGGGGCCGACGTCGACGGCGATCGACGCGATCGCCTCGCGCGCCACACCAGCCTCGCGCAGCAGCGTGTCGATCGCTCCCAGCAGCTCGCGCGATGCCGTCGAGGCGATGTGCCAGCGCACGGCGGCGACCACCCGCTCGCCGTCGAGCAGCGCGACGGACGCGTCGTCCGACGCCGCCTCGATGCCGAGCGCCAGTCCAGTAGGGCCGTCGAGGCCGGATTCAGGCATGGGCTACAGGAAACACGCGGATCGCCGCACGGACAACCGCCCGCGCGCTCACGACCGGTCGGCCAGGCCCGCAGCCTGCAGCGCATCCAGGATGTGGCGATACCGCTCACCCACCGCAACGATGGTCAGGCGGCGCGCCGTGCCCTCGGCGGCGGGCTCCAGCACGATCAGCAGGTGCCCCGCCGGCAGCACCTCAATGCCGCGCTCCGGCCACTCGATCAGCAGCACACCGTCGCGCGCCTGCTCCTCCAGCGCCAGCTCCTCGACCTGCTCCGGTGCGTCCAGCCGGTAGAGGTCGGCGTGGTACAGCGGCAGCGAGGCCGCCGGTGCGTCCTCGGATAGGCCGTGCTTCGTCATCAGCACGAACGTGGGGCTGCGCACCGGCCCTTCGACCTTCAGCCCCGCGCCGATGCCCTGCGCGAGCGTCGTCTTGCCCGCGCCCAGCGGCCCCTGCAGCAGCAGCACGTCGCCGGCGCGCAGCAGCCGCGCCAGCCGTCGCCCGAGCGCACGGGTGCGCGCCGCGGTCGCGGTAGTGATGACGATGCGGTTGGCGGTGGTCATCGCGTGACGGTCAGTGCAGCGGCCAGGCGCGCAGCTGATCCCAGCCCTCGGGAATCGGGTACGGCGCGCCGTCGGGCTGGCGCACGACGACCTCCCCCGGATGCGACTCCACGATGCGACCGATGATCGTCACGCCCTCCAGCGCCTCCAGCACGCCGTGGCGCGCCACGAGGATGAGCTCGTAGTCATCACCGCCCGCGAGCGCGAAGTCGCGAGCAGCCTCCGACCCGAACAGCGCGACCGCCGCCGGAGACAGCGGCAGCGCCTCGATGTCGACCTCGATGCCGACGTTCGAGCGCTCGGCGATGTGGCCGAGGTCCTGCACGAGGCCGTCGGAGATGTCGATCGCGCACGGCACGCCCAGGTTCAGCGCCTCGAGCCCCAGCTCGATGCGCGCGAACGGTCGGCGCCATGCACGGATCGCATCGGCCGCGTGCGGCGCGTCCACGCCGCGCTCCGCGAGGTGCAGGCCGGCCGCAGCCGCGCCGGGCGACCCGGAGACCGC
>Ga0172380_10008950_pt1 | contig 10772 bp, 25 predicted proteins | sample Leawe162metaG_FD_119747 | JGI IMG/M metagenome (GOLD analysis project Ga0172380, IMG submission 119747) | Leachate microbial communities from a municipal landfill in Southern Ontario, Canada - Leachate well 162 metaG | ecosystem: Engineered > Solid waste > Landfill > Unclassified | place...
AGACGTAGAGAAGACAGCCTTTTTGATTCTTTTGTGGCTTTACAAAAGAATTATAGTTAATCAAACATACCTTAAAGTATAGGAAATAGTCTAGTACATAGGAACAGTCCAGAACAGGACTAATGACCCCAAAAACAGTCATTCTTTAGTCCAGAACAGGACTTATTACGTCTCTGATTAGTCCTAAACAGGACTTGTGGATTCTTCATAAACGCTCAATAATGAATGGTTATGGCGATAAATAGCTGACCTATTTCGCCCACCTTTATTAATTAAAATCCAGTATTTGCCATCTATTAATTGTTTGATTGCTTTCGCTATTGTTGTCTTGCCGATATGCAAAACGCTTTTTATTTCTGAATATGGCAAGCTAAAAGGATGAAAAGGATCATTGTCGTAATAGAAAATCATACTATAATTTAGAATGATTATAGCTGGATGTGATAAATTGTTGTAACGTTCTGATTTGACTAATTCGTGTGAAAGTCTTAGAAATTGCTTGACGTGCTTTTTTGGTGGTCTCATGGCGTTCTCCTCTTTGGTAGTAAGGATGTGTGATGCTATGTCTACCAATCGGAGTTATCTCTGGGGGAGATTATCCCACATAACATCACACAAATGGTTGTGCCAGCTTGATGGTTCAGCACTAGCTAAATGCTCAACCGCTGACACATCCATATTACCACAAAGAGAACGCCCACGTCAAGGGCTATTTTCTGACCTTTCGGCATCTCTGCCTGTTATTACGCTTCCAGCACTCTATAAAGATTGTTACCCATGCAAGCATAAGGGGAAGGGAACGCCTGACCTTACGCCTGCGCTGCCTCCTCGTTGATTTTCTGTGTCTGTGATTCATTTTTACACCTCACCAGACCGTTAGACATCACATAGTCAAACTTACCATCTGCACGCTTAATCCTGTATTGATCGCCTGCCCTTGACAGTACGATCGCCGTCATACCAATAGAAACAACATAAACTTGATCTCCAACATTGAAAATTACTTTAGCCATGTTTTTGTCACCTCATCATAAGGAACGCCAGCATTGAATTTCTTATAACAATCTGGACATATCCCATGCGATCTCTTACCTTTTGGAATAGGCGCATTGAACCAATTATCACCTGAACGCCATTTGCCACACCACGCGCACACACTTATAAACTCCTCTAGCTTGAATACCTCAACATTCTCTTTGATTAAACGTTTCGTCTCTTCGGTCATCATTGCACCTCTGTTATTTTATATCCTTTATCGCTTGAATATCAACCATCATCCGATATTCTAAAAACATTCCTGTACAATAACACAGCCAAAAGACGCTCTTTGTCTTGCTAATCCCTGAATAATTACGAATCGAATTGCGATCACTGTTTCGCTTGTCCAGATATTTCATTTGCTCTGGTTTATACGTTATCCGTAACCCATGCCCTGACTTTAATAACCCATCAAGAACGTCAAGGTTAGATTCAGAAGGATTAGTTTGACATGCTCTTAGTGATTCATTTAGTCCGTTCATTCGCTAACCTTTCGCTGATCCGCTAAAGCCTTCTTTAATATAAGCATGTAGCTTGGCATTAAATGACGATCAATGTCTTTCTTGATCTGCTCTGCTGTTTTTGTTTCGGCTATGTGGATACACGGTAGTAACTCATTTATCTTTATTCCTGATAATTCACCCTGTATAGAGATTTTGTTTTCCTTGCCATAATGACCGTTAAAAACGTGAATCTCCTGTCTTGTACCTTTATTTCTTAGAATAGCAGAATTTATGTAGTTTTCTATTGATGTGTCCTCAACCGAAAAACCTATAAGGGAACCCAAATCATTTACCTTTTTAATGAAATTTTTTTTGTCTAACATTGCCTGGATTCCTCCTTATTGTTTGCTCTCAGTATCGCAAACTGATTGCATAACTCAGCACATTCCGCAATAGTCGCCATGTCTGAATCTATCTTTGAAATAGTATGCACCATGTTCCGAACAGCTTTAGTGTCAAAGATATGCTCACCAACGTAACCATCAGACTGCTCAACGGTTATGTAGGATTTTACGCACTTCTCAAATATCTGACTGCTCAGACTTAATAAGGTCTGCCGTAGCTCTGGTATATCCTTTGCCTTATGCCCGCTTGCATTTAGCCATAAAACAAACATTGCACACCTCCGTTATGCTATTAATAAAACTTCTTGCTCATCTGAATACAAATCGTCAAATTCTGGATCAGCGTGGTCTTTATCTGACGTTACAGTGTCCATGTCTAAAGATACAAGCTGTGTTGAAATGTCAGGATCAATAAATTTATATTCTGGATCATGATCGTTAGTCCATGAAAGTAATTTGATAACCATATCATCAGGCTTGTTTTCAAGTAAATTCTGCAAATCTTTAACTATCATGTTACACCTCCGTTGATTCAGACTTATCAAGACTGTCAATTAACAGCCGACCCGCCGGAGCGGGTTTCGTCTTATATGGCTAAGCCGTGAATCTCTAACACCTTGTCTAGCAATTCCTTAAACTGTGCATAGGGAATACGCTTTGATTTGTCTGTACTTATTGAGTTTAAGTGCTTGCCTGTCGTAGTTCCCCAGTCATTTTGGCATATAGTTAAACCGCTTATATTCTCAAATGCAATCACCGTCTTATATGAAAAATATAACGTTAGACTGCCGATTGTGACGTAACGACTTGAACCGTAATTGTCACTTGAGTAATTGCCATAATTCCCAATACTAACTTGATTTAGCTTTGTGTTTCCCATTGTCTTAACTCCTTGTTTGTGTTTACAGTCGGACTAGGGCGTTATTGCCTATACCGCACAGGCGCATTACTGCGCCGTCACACTATGCCCTTAAAGGTCTCATATCAAGAACGCCAAAAAACTCAAAATCTTCTTTTAGGGCATGTCTGATAAACTCATAAGATGTATTCCCATATTCAAGAACACCAGTCGATCTTTTCCTGTTGATCTGCCATAACTGCGCTTCTTCATCTTTATAGTTATCCATAAGTAACTGACCGTCTTTTCTTGCCAACACTTTGAAATCAATGTTTTTTCTAAGTTCAGATGCTTTGATCATTTTATCCCCTAAGCCTTTTTACATCTTGCTCAGGATATTAGAACTAATGTGCTAATTCGTATAACTCAGGACAACCACTGACATTATAAATGTAACTCCCTGACCTTACCAGAAGGGCATCTCTACCATAAAACTTATCTTTCATGCCCTTAATGCTTCCTGTCGCACTAAATGATGGGCAATCGTGCAACTTTATTGCCTCTGGATGTTTGACTGATAAATACTTTACTTTTGCCATGATTACCTCCAGCCAGTTTAACGTGATAGCCAGCACTATGATTGTTATAACTCGATTGTCCCATTTCTCAATGCTAACAAAATATTGTCTGTCCTGTCCTCTAACTCTGATCTACTGATCCATTCAGACACACCACCAGCTAGAGCAATACGAAACTGATCGCTGTTTTCTGGATTATTTTCTATCTTCATTACTATTTTCATTACTGTATGACTCATCAATTCATTAATAGCATCTATCTTTTCGCTAAATGCGTCCCTAAGTGACTTCGATATATACATGATAAACCCCCTTAATCAATCTCTACTATTTTGATAGACATGGTAGAGATTCAACCCTAATTACTACTTCGCTGACTTTAATTTAAGCTGATAATATCTGTCTGAATAACGATCCACTCCACAAATACACTTTGACCCGCTCTTGACCGTTGGGATTCCCAACTTATCAAGAGACGAGATTAAAACATTCCTTTTCTTACAACCCGGACAAACCCATTTTGTTTTTAATTCCATGTCGTAAACTCCTTATCTGGTATAGATTACTGACAAGTTATAACTCTCATAAATCTTGTAACCAAACTTGTGAGAGGTACGCCATGACTCGATACACTCATGACGCAAGACTCTTATAAGCCTATCATGTCGTCTATTACCAAAAGCATTTAAAAACACCGGAACTATCACTAATAGAACCATTATTAATATCATGATTAAATCTCCTTATTAGCAAGTATACCTGTTGTGAGAGCGGGAATTGCACCCGCTTATTTTCAATCTGAAACATGACTCCGCTACTTCTACCTCTCCTCCTATGAGAGATACTATTTCTAACCAGTCATTTATCCCTATACTCATTAACCACACTAATAAAGCCTCATAACCTTGATAATCATACATGCTATTCATTCCCTTATCTCCTTCTGTGTGAGTGAGTGTGTCTACTGATCCAGCTTGTCCGTGTCTGCTCCCTTGCACTATTAACCAGTATAAACCCATATTAAGTTTTTGTCAAGTATTTATTTTCAGCCTGAGAGAGCCAGAAGCGGACAGGATAACGCAATGCCACATAATGATAGTTATGCAGAGCAGAGCAAATAAGCATGGATATTAGTGTTTATGCCTGTTTTGTGCCTTAAATATGTTGACTTATGCCTGCCCATAGATAGAAATATGACCAGACTTGCCTTGCCTATGCCTGAATTCCTACCTTACATATAAGGATTCGCACATGCACACGACTATGCATACACACATTCCACACGGGAGGGGCAGACCCCCATGCCACCGCCTTGTTGTGATTGTAATTAATGAACACCTCCGCATAAAAAATGAGAAATTAGGCTATCATATTACAGGTTGGCAACAAAGAAGTCGCTTGACAATATACATTGGATAGTGGTATAATTATTATGGAGGTGATATTATGGAACAGCTAACAGATGATGAAAAGCGCATATTCCTATCGAGTAGTTTTGGGTGTGATCTGGTCAAGTTGGGTAATCAGCTAATCAGGAATACTAATGCTGGATTTGGTTATGGTATAACTAAGTATTCGGATATAGTTTTATACTTTACCTGTGATACCTTATGTATTAGATTAGTTCATGGGTGGAAAAGGGCTGAACTGCTCAGGTTGTATCTTCGACAATACACATGGATAGAAAAAAGTATTGATTTTCATTCTGATTTATTGGACATATTTCTTGATAAGTCTCGTATTGTAGAGGCTCATGAGATAACCCGACATCTTATAGAGGAGACGCAGAGGGAATATGAGAAGTATTTGGGTAATCTTGATATTTTTAATGAGTCGTTAGGCATTTCGGAAGATTTAGTTAATAATAAGTAGGTGATAAATTTGATGCACAGGACGCAGGTATACATACCAGAGCGTGATATAAAGAGGTTGCGTGAGATAAGCAAGGAAACGGGTAAGAGTATAGGCGAGTTGGTTCGTAGGCTTATAGACGAGTATCTTGAGAAGGTGGACAAGGGTTGGACAAGGGAAAAAAGTAAAGATTTTCCTCAATAGGTTTATTTTAAGGAGGTTAAAGATGGAGAAAGGATGGGACAATAAGTATCGCAAGGCGTTGTGGGGTATATAGTATACCCTACATATAGGGTTATGGGGTTATAGAGTGTTTGTTTTCAAGGTTTTACGTGATATAGAAAAAGGGTCAAAAAGTATCATAACCCTACATACAGGGTTATTTTTTGGCATTATGCATATCATTATATTAGATTACCCTACATATAGGGTTATTTTGGGCATAGTATTTTTCTAAAATTAGAACGGTATTTGGTCATAATTAGGTTCTAAAAGTGCTCGGTTATGGCGATATACAGCAGAGATTCCTCTGGATCCCGCCGAGACGAGAAACCAATATTTTTCTTTGAGTAGTTCAGTAATTGAGTCTTTGGTTACAGATTTGCAGAATCCAGTTTCTTTCATAATGGTAGAGTATGGATATGTAAATGTGCTTTTATAATAGAATTGCAGGCTGTGGTTTAGTAGTAGTTTAGATGGTATAGATAATTTTTGATATTCTTCGGTATGAATGAGGTGTGAAGGGGTTTTATAGTATATCTGTTTCATAGGTCTCCTTTACGAGATAAGGAAGTATGGCAACTGGATTCTCGTATCGGAGGTTATCCCTACCCAGTCACCATACAATTAGTTGAGGTGAGACATTAGCTTTATGTCTCGGATATATTATACCACAGTTGTTGATAAAGTCAACAAAGGAATATCATGGCAAAAATGGTAGACTATTTACTTTATACTGGTAATAATTGGAGTGATATTAAGAAGTTTTGGGAGGTAAAACCTTCCGATAATCTGATATTATGCACCTTAAATGCGCCTGTGGGGTGGTATATTATCAAGACCGATGATGGTCGGTATGATTGGATACCGCCAAAGGACTTAGAGATCATAAAAAAGAATGGCAGTGTTATTTGTTAATAAAGGAGGTTAGAGTGAAAATGGTATCATTATCGGACAGGATGAAGGATAATTATGAGATCAGGTCGCAGTCGTCCTTAATGCGAAGAACGCCAGTTATACTACGATTGGATGGCAAGGCGTTTCATACATTGACTAGGGGCTGTGAAAAGCCATTTGATAAAAACCTGAATGATTGTATGCACTTTGCCTCTTTGGAGGTAATGAAAGAAGTCCAGGGGTCTAAATGTGCCTATATTCAATCGGATGAGATCAGTATTTTGATAATTGATTATGAGAAGTTCAATACTGACGCATGGTTTGATTATAATATTCAGAAGATGGTGTCCATTTCCAGTTCAGTATGTTCAGTGTCATTTACCGAGAAATTTGGCAAGCGTGCATATTTTGATTCTAGGGTATTTAATATACCCAGGGAGGAGGTATGCAATTATTTTATCTGGAGGCAGACGGATTGGATACGAAATTCTTTACAAATGTTAGCAAGAGTTTATTATTCTGCGAAACAGATGAAGAATAAGCAGACTCCTGATATACACGAGATGTTACATCAGAAAGGTGTAAATTGGGCAGATTTAGAATCACGTTGGAAGAATGGTACGTTTATATCCAAACAGGATGGGACTTGGTCAAAGGATTATGAAGTGATTTTCAAGCAAGATCGTGATAGAATAGACAAATTATTGATTCCAGATGAACAATAAAGTCAACAGGAGGTTATCATGGAAAAATTTGATATTGAAAAAGTTTTGAAGAATTATTGTGAGGTTATTCGTTTTATCAATTTTCTGCATGAAATACGAAAAGAGGGTGGTATTGCCAAATATATCGAGTTAGTAGAAAGAACTATTGACGTAAGTTCTGACTTGACCCACAAGGAGGTCAACCGTCAGAATCTAAAATGGTTAAAATCCAACAGAGAAGCGTTGGGTGCTTGTGAGAAGCAGTTAATAACAGGACGTTAAGGAGATAACATGGTAGACAGTGTGTATCAAGGACACGCATTGGACATTTTAGGTGGCTTTCCAGATGGTTATTTTGACAGCGTATTCACCTCGCCCCCATATTACTTCGCAAGGGACTATGGCATTGAGCCGATTGTATGGGATGGGGATAATTCCTGCTGCCATGAATGGCAAAACATAGTTGCTGATATAGACAATCTTCGTTATCGTGGTCTTGGTGCTAATACTGGAAATAATCGAAATAAAGACATATTTTCCATATCCCGTCAAAATCAAGAAAGTTGTTCTAAATGTGGGGCATGGAAAGGAAACTTGGGTCAAGAATCTCATCCAGATTTGTATATAGCGCATCTCATGCAAGTATTCACAGAATGTATGCGGGTATTAAAGCCATCGGGCAGTTTATGGATAAATATAGATGACTCACATGCCTCGAAGGGCAACCAAACATTTGATAAGAACAAGTATAATGGCAAGAATGGCATACAGTGTGGCAGGGCAAGGAACGTCATGGGTGTCAATGCCAAATCGTTGATAGGCATACCTGCAAGGTTAGAATTAGCCATGATAGACGCTGGCTGGATAGTTCGCAATAAAATTGTGTGGCAGAAGCCTAACGCCTGCCCTGAGAGTGCTACTGACCGTTTTACCATAGATTATGAGCCTATCTTTTTTGTCTGTAAAAATAGTAAGACTCTTTGGTGGAAGAATACCAAGACGAAGCGGATGGTTTCCAAAAAGCCATTGGGTATAAAGGGCATAGAGGGTATAGATTGGGATTGGGATGATTGTCGTCAGTGTCAAGGAGCGGGATGTAGAGTTTGTGGCAATACAGGTAAGAAGAAGAAGTCTAATTGGCAAGGCAGAGATTATTACTTCAATCAGCAATTCGAGCCACAACAGGATTCCAGTATTATCAGAGCAAATAATGAATTTAATTCCGAAAAGGCAACTAGCATACACGCTGGATATTCCATAGAGAAACAACGAAGGTATGCAGAGAAAGTCAGAAATACTAATAATCCTATGCGAAATTGCAGAGCAGTGTGGTCTATTTCCACCAGGGGATTACATGATAGTCACTTCGCAGTATTCTGTACTGATTTAGCCGAAAGGGTAATTGATACCAGTGTTCCCTTTCAGATATGCGATACCTGTGGTTTACCAAGAGAGAAAATTTATGGGTGTGGGGATAAAGTTTGTGCTGGCGGTGGTTCAAAGAAATCATCAATAGGACAAAATAGCACACCCTATATTGATTCTTACGAATACGTTAATAATGGATTGACGACTTGTGATTGTGAAAATCCGACTTATCATGTAGGAGTAATATTGGATCCATTCGGGGGATCGGGAAGTACGGCAGTTCAGGCAAAGGCAATGGGCAGGCATTACGTTCTGATAGACAGCAATGCCGACTACGTGAAGATGGCAGAGAGACGTATAGCGTCAACGGTGTATCAGCCTGAGTTATGGTGAAAGGAGTATTATGACTTACATTGAAAATGAGAAGTTACCAGAGGACAGTTATGAGCATATCAACAATAGGTTTGTGAGTATACTTGGAGAGATGAAGAGGTTAAGGAATTCTCTGACGATCAATCAAGAAAAGGTTAGGGATTTGATCCAGAAGGAACTAGAGAATGGCAATAAGGTACTGGTCAATGGCATGAGGGTAGCAAGGCTAACCAAGTGGTTAATATCATGTTATAACAGTAATGGTAATATTAATATAATTAGCTATGGACAAATAACCAGCGTGGTGATTACCAGAAAGGAGTAGGATAGGCGACCATTGCTGAGTATTGTTGTTTGCAATGGTCGCCGAAGAGTATTCTCGATAAATCTTAAACCTGCACTTAGATTATCTCATGGCATCATCCCCTCTCGAAATATAATTTCATTTTGCGTTTAACACAACCTCATTACCTTTTGACCCATCCTCTTTGATGTGTGTAAATGTCACCTTGCTGATATTTTCACCATCAGGCATAAGTCTCTGGAAAAGACCATTATTCTGCTCAATGAATTCCTTCCGCTCTTTGTCATCCATATCCCTTACTGCCTTATAAGGCGTGAAAAGATAAAGCTGGTCTGCGTCCTCAAGTGCCTTCTGTGCCTCTTTGTCCTTTTTCTCAATACGAAGTTTGACATTGCAGGAAAAGACAGGAATCGTTTTTTCCTGATCTTCTTCTTTGCCTGCATTGAGATATGTCAAGATTTCTTCCTCTGCCTTCCTGATACGATTCATGAAGGGCGCCCATTTATCTGGTTGCAATTTTTTAGCCTTTATGGTACGCTTGTCCGTACCATCAACCACCAGCCCGGTGTCCATCGTTTCCCATTCGCAAGTAATATCCATGCTGAACTGTGGGAACTGTTCTTGCTTCTTCTGAATCTCAATCATCAGAGCATCGAACTCTTGAATTGACTTAGCTGAGATTTCAAAAGTATCTCTTACTACCAAAGTTTCTGCTAGCTTATCGCTTTCTTTAACTTCTCTCATTGTGTAACCTCCATTAATCTAAACAAGCCCTTTTCGTCTATCCATTGCCAAAATATCTCAGAAACCAGATTCTCAGCAGTCTCCAAACTAACGCATATCATTTCTAGTGACATTTCTATCTCCCTTCAGCGCAAGTTTTACATATACGATGATTATAAAAATAATATCTAAGAAAATAATAATAATCGCCCTTTTTTATTATTTTACCGCATGTTTCGCATTTATATTCTTTTTTCGCTTTCTTTGGTATGTGATTTTGGTTCATTCCTATCTCCTTTCAAATATCCGTTCTCTGTTAGCCAGAGCAACATTTCTGCTCTAGCCTCAGACATCTTTGGATTTGTCGTAGTATGCCGTATAATGATATTAAAGCATTGATATTGCCCCTTACAATCCTCACAACCGCATTGATAGGTAGTTATATGGGATGGCAATTCAATCTCCTCAGCAGCCGGTGCTGGATAAGATTCTATTTTATATCCTTCTTCTAGTTGGTATGGAATAAGATCATTACACGACATTAATTCAAAGTTTTCCATACAACCAGTATCCCATGATATTTTTACCCAACTAAATACCGATTCAATCATGATTCCCGCTTCATGCAACCTTTCCGCCATCTCTAAACTAACGCAAATCTTTTCTAGTGACATTTCAATCTCCTTTTAGAATAAAGCCAATTGTTCTGGCTTATATTCTACTTTCCTTCTGGTCTCACCATGACACTTTACACATAACGGTATAAGATTCTCTGGACGGTTCTTGGTATGCCATCCATAGCCATCCTTACCCACGGGGTCAATATGGTGAACTTCAAGATCATCCTTAGAACCGCATCCCTGACATTTATTACCATAACGCTCCAAACACCAATAACGTGCCGCACTCCAGTAGAAATGCCTTAAATATTCATGGGAGCATTCCTGATTGCAATACCGTTTATTAGCCTTATTCAGCTTCTTGCCACACCAAAAGCACCCATGACCCTCATGCCCGGTAAAGTTGAAATAAT
>Ga0172380_10008951_pt1 | contig 10772 bp, 7 predicted proteins | sample Leawe162metaG_FD_119747 | JGI IMG/M metagenome (GOLD analysis project Ga0172380, IMG submission 119747) | Leachate microbial communities from a municipal landfill in Southern Ontario, Canada - Leachate well 162 metaG | ecosystem: Engineered > Solid waste > Landfill > Unclassified | place...
GAGCATCTCCCTGACGAAGGTTTCCTCAGTCTGCCCCTCTACCAGAAGATAGAGGCGCTTCATCTTGCCGGCCTCCCACCGAGGACGTTTTTCTTCCATAGGTCGCCAAGGCTGAATTCATTCAGCCATTCGGCCAAAACAGTGGTGTCGGGGCGTTTGAAGGTTGAAGCGCCGCCTTCCTTATCCACCACGATCAGGTCTTCAGCGTCGAACTCGTTGACCAACTCCACCGATTGGGTGGAAACGATGATCTGATGCTGCCCCGCGGTTGATTTCATCATCGCGCCCAGCACCGCGATGGCGTAGGGGTGCAAGCCCAGTTCCGGCTCGTCGATCAGAATGGCCGCCGGCATGAATTCCTCGGGCTGCAACAGAACAGTCGACAGGCAGATGAAGCGCAGCGTGCCGTCGGAAAGTGCGCTGGCGTTGAACGGTATGTCCTGTCCGGCTTCGGTCCATTCGAGTTGGATCTTTTCTTTGTTGTCGATTGTAGGACGCAGGTGGAAATCGCCAAAGAAGGGAGCCACGAGTTGGATGGACTTGACGATGCGCTTGTAGTGCGCTTCGTTGTGGTTCTTCAGGCGATAGAGGAAGGCCGCCAGGTTGCGTGCATCGTCGCGCAGGTATTCGTTGTCGTTGATGCCATGAACCTGCTTGACCAGGGCACTGTGGCTGGTGTCATGGAAGTGGTAGACGCGCCAACTGCGCATTGGGGGCACGACGTATTCGTAGATACTCGTGCGCCTCTTCTGCTCTTCGACGTACGATTCGAAGTGGCCGGAATGCGGACGCCAGTCGCCATGCATGTTCCACCAGAGGCATTCACTGGCAAACATCATCCGGTTGTCTTGAGTTGGCCGCAGTGTGAACTTGTAACCGTTGTTGCCGAAGTAGAGCTCGGCGCTCAACTCCTCGGTTTTCTTGCGACCGAAGTGGAGCATGGCGTCAGGACCGCCAGCAGTACCAACGGCCGACTGCAACTGCTGATCGAGGATTTTGCTGATCAGTCGAAAGAAACCGATGAAGTTGGACTTGCCCGCGCCGTTGGCGCCGATGAGCACGTTCAGTTTTCCAAGTTCGATATCACAAGCGGCAATTGACTTGTAGCCGTTCAGGATAATTTTGGAAAGCTGGTTCGAATCAGATACCTTTTTAATCATGGTGCTTCCCCGGAACGCGTCATGTCTTTCAATGCTGGGAATTCTAACCCCTCAATCTCCTGCAACGATTTCCCCGCAATCCCTTGCAAATCGCCATACATCCCCACCGTGGCCCCCATCACGCGCTCGATCTGTTCCTCCCGCTTGGCCCATTGCTTCGTGATGGCCCTTCTCTCCTTGTCGAGGTCTTCCTGCATGGTGGTGAACGCTTCGACAATGGCTTCCACGCGATGGCGGAAGCGCGGGCCGGTGAGGTACTGGTAGATCATTTCGGTTTTGGTTTGCTGGCCCTCGGTGGCCTGCCGCGCCGAGGCGATTTCCAGCAGGGTTTGACGCAGGATTGCCGCCACCGGGAGCGCGGCGCGAGGATGCGTGACCCAAATACCTTCGACCATTTCGAAGGTCTCGACGCCTTTCGGCAGCACCTGGCTGACGATGACGGCGATCTCGGCTTTCGCAGTGCGCTGGTCGTCCCGCAGCTTGGCCAGCCATGCGTCGCTCCAGGCCTTGGTACGCTTGGATTCCCACAGAATGGTGCCGCTGGGCTGACCGCCCGCGCCGGCCACGCGCTGGAGCACATCCCCGCCGTGTTCGCCCTTGGGCACGGGCTCGATGGCATCGAAGGGGAATTTCGCCCGCAGCAGGTTTTCGAGTTCCAGCTCCTGCACTTCGCCCTGCAACTGCTGCGAGCCTTGTTCGGCCCGGCGCTTGAGCTCCTCGATCTTTTCCTGCATCGAGGTGATGGTCTGATCCTTTTCCTTGACCTTGAGGTGCAACTCGTCCTCGGCTTCCTTTTTGGCTTCTTGCCGGGTGGCGGCAAGGCCTTCCTGGATGCCCTTCTGAATGCTCAGCTCCAGTTCGCGTTTGGCGTCATCCAGTTCGCGCTGTTTTTTGATAAGTTCGGCTTGCGCTTTTTGCGCTTCGGCCAGTTTTTCATCGCGCTGCTTGAGCACCTCCTGCAGGTCGGCGAGTTCCCGCGTTTTTTGTTCCAAGTCGGCGGACGCCGCCTGTCTTGCCCGTTTGGCCTCTTCTGCCGCAATTCTGGCGCGATCCAATTTCAGTTGCTCCGCAACCTGATCAGCGACTTGCTCATCGAGCTTGTTCCTGGCTTCGGCCAGTTGCTTCTCCTTGTCGCGCGCGGCTTGCTCGCGCTTCGCGATCTCGCTGTCTTTTTGCGCCAGTTGCTGCTCGAACTGCTTGCGGGTGGACTCGATCAGCGGCGCGGCCAGCGATTCGGTGAGCTTGATCTCCGTCTTGCAGTTGGGACAGGTGATGGTGGGTTCGGTCATGAGGCAGCCTCACTCGCCTTTGGTCTTGTCGCCGGCATCGCCCAGCAGCCCGCCGGCATCGCGTTCGTCCAGCTCGAGTTTGGGGACGGCGCCCTTGACCCGCTTTTCGACAGCCTTGATGTGCTCGGCGGGCGGTATGCGTTCCGGCAGGTCGCCGCCGATACGTTTGATGGCATCGCGCACCTCCTTGCCGACTTGCTCGTGGGTGCGGATGGCCTGTTGCTGGTCGCGTATGCCTTCGCGGGCGAGCTTGTCGCGCGCCTGGGTCATGCGGAACTGGTTGGCGGCGAGTTCGGTGGCGTTCATGCGGTCCATCAGGTTTTCCTTTTCGGGTATGCCCTTTCTTGCCTTGATGTCGTCGCGGCCCAAGCCGCCGTACAGCCCCTTGTAACCGGCGTCATGAAACACGCCGAACATCTTGCTTTGGACGCCGGCTTGTTGTGCCGCACCGGACAGGGCCTTGAATTCTTCGCCGGTTTGCTTGCGCAGTTCCAGCCGTTCCCGGTCGGCGGTCAACTGATCGGTGAGCTCCTGGCGGCGGGCCTGGACGGCGAAGTATTTCTGCGCCTGGGCGATTTCCGGCTTGCGCGGGTCGCCGTTCTGGGCAATGAGGTAGCAGGCGAAGCGGGAGAGGTGGTAGTCGGGAACCTCGCGGGCGCTGCCTGACCCGAGTTCGACCATTTTGCCGGCGCCGGCAAAATGGTGTCCTGGACTATTTCCTGATTTTTCACAAGAGGTTATAGCGCGCTCGATGGCCTGCTCGAAGCGCCGCCACTGGCTGTAGCCGAGGAGAGGCTGCAAGTCGCGGGCGCTCCAGTATTCGGCGCCGTGGGCGTTGGTCTGCTTTAGGCCCTCGAACGAGTTGTCTCCGAGGCTGGGCAGTTGCTTGTCGCTCATCGTCTGGGCTCCTTGCCGGTGGGGGCGATTATTTTCCCATTGGCATAGCGAGTCTACCCGCTTCCAGGCTCACCGGGCGAGCCATGTCTGCGCCACGCCGGGGGAACGTCATGCCAGGCGCCACCGAACGGCAAACAGGCGGTCGCCCCGCGTGGTCTGCGCCAGCTTGCTCTCGATCTGTGCGATCAGGTCTTCGCGCTGCCTGTCCACCTGGTCTTGCGCATCGAACAGCGAGCGGCGCTTCTGGTTGCGCTGTGCTTCGAGCGCCTTGATCTGCTTCTGCCCGGCCAGCTTGTCTTCCAGCGTCAGGGCGGTGGTTGCGCTGCGGCGGGCTTCCTTGATCTGGCGGTCGAGTTCCTTGATCTCGCGCTCCAGGCCCACCTTGAGGTCATCGGCCCAGCCGTCCAGCTTGTCGGCTTCGGCCTCGAAGAAGCGGGCGTTGCGCTCGGAAATGGTGCGCTGGATGGCGATCTGGCGGCCATGAGTCAAGGTATCGAGTGCGCCTGGCGCGGTGACCCCTGCCGTGTGAAGGCAAGGGTCGGCTGCACAAGGCAATGTCATCAGCCGCTGGGCGACTTCCTCGTCCAGCTCGTGGCCGTCGTCGGTGATGGCCGAAAAGATCAGGTGGTCTTCCGCCTGGTCGAGCGATTCCACGCTGAACAGCGACAGGGTCAGCCAGCCGGCTTTGCCGAGGAAGGGCTCAAGCGTCGTCACCTTGCCGTCATGTTGGCCGTAATCGAACCGGATTTCGGCGGGCGGCAGTTCGCGGCCCTTCGATCGGGCAACGATGGCTTCGGCCAGCGGATGGTTGAGGCGGTACAGGTGGGCTTCGCCAGTGCGGCGCGGCAGCTCGTACAAACCCAGGGGGATGGCGCCGGCCTGCTCGGGAAAGGGGTTTGTAGCAAGCCGGAACGAGGCATCGCCGAGAAACTCGGCCTGTCCCTCCAGTTCGTGGCGGGTGAGCTGCATCAGCAGGCGCTCGTAGCGGTTGAGATACGCCTTCGAGGTTTCGTCGCGTACCTTGAGCTTTTCGCGCACTTCGTCGTCGAAGTGCTCCAGCAGTTGCTGGCGCGTGCGGGTCATGGATTCGTTGATCTCCAGGCTCAGTTCGAGCTGAAGCTGATCGAAGGCGGTCTGGATTTCGTCGAGCTTGCGGCAGCGCTGGTAGATGGCGGCGATGCGCTTTTCGAAGTCCACGCCGGACTCGATGGCGCCAAGCACTTCGTCGCTGGCGCCGAAGACGCCCTCGAAGAGATGGAATTTCTCGGACAGCAGTTCGAAAACGCGCTGGTCGGCCGCGTTCTTGCGGTTGAGGAAGTTCACCACGACCACGTCGTGCTTCTGGCCGTAGCGGTGGCAGCGGCCGATGCGCTGCTCGATGCGCTGCGGATTCCAGGGCAAGTCGTAATTCACCACCAGTGAGCAGAACTGGAGGTTGATGCCCTCAGCCCCGGCCTCGGTGGCGATCATGATGCGGCCCTGCTCGCGGAAATAATCCACCAGCGCGGAACGCATGTCGGCGCTGCGGGAGCCAGTTACATGATCGGTGCCTTGGTGGCGTTCGAGCCACTGACTGTAGATCAGCCTGGAACGGTCGTCTGTATTGGAACCGTTGAAGAGCACGACGCCTTCGGCAAAAGGGCTGTCCGCCAGCAGGCGAAGCAGGTAGCTCTGGGTGCGGCGCGATTCGGTGAAGATGATGGCCTTCTGCGCTGCGCCGATTTCCCTTGCCTTGGCGAAGGCAATGCCCAGCGCCTTGAGCAGGGCCTTGCCCTTGGCATTGTGGTCGATGGAGGCGGCGAGCTGGGCAAAGCCATCGAGGTCGGCGATTTCCTGTTCGAGCGCCTTGCGATCCGCCTCGGTGAGCATTTCGGCCGATTCGTCTTCCGTCCATTCCTCGGCTGTCTCGTCGAGGGCTTCATAGTCCTGATCCAGTTCGTCTTCGAGCGATTCGGCCGGCTCCTGCTTGCGGAGCTTTGCCTTGAGCCGATCAGAAATGGAGGTCAGTGCGCCGGCGATGGCGAAGGTGCTCGATGCCAGAAGCTTGCGGAGCACCAGCGTCATGAGGGAGCGCTGGCTGGCGGGAAGGGCTTGCAGGTTCTCCCGCTGCAGGTATTCGGAGACGAGATGGTAGAGCCGGTCTTCGCTTTCTTCAGGCGTAAATTCCTCCACGAGCGGCAAGCGCTTGGTGTAAGGGATGTAGGCGGTGACCTGCCGGCGCAACGTGCGGTGGCAGACGGGCTTGAGCCGCGCCTTGAGCGTCTCGAATACCTGGTCCTGATTCAGGTTGGCAAATTGCTCGCGGAAACTTTTCAGATCGCCGAAGGTGTGCTCGTCGATGAAGCTCACCAGGCCGAACAGCTCCAGCAACGAGTTTTGCAGCGGCGTTGCCGTAAGCAGCAGCTTGTTCTTGCCGGCCAGCGCCAGCTTGAGCGTATTGGCGATGACGTTCGCCGGCTTGTAAACATTGCGCAGCCGGTGCGCTTCGTCAATGACCACCAGATCCCATGGCAACGCATGAACGTCGCCCGCCTTGCTCTTGGCGAACTGGTAGGAGCAGATGACGATCTCCGGCACCTCGAAGGGCCGAAACTGCCCCTGCCTGATGGCGGCGTTGTAGGACTTGGATTCCAGCAGGCGGCAAGGCAGGAAGAACTTTTCGGTCAGTTCCTGATACCACTGCTTGCGCAGATTGGAAGGCGTGATGACCAGAATGCGCCGTTTGCGCTCGGCCCACTTCTGCGAAAGCACCAGGCCGGCCTCGATGGTCTTGCCGAGGCCCACTTCGTCGGCCAGCAAGGCGCCCTTGGAGAGCGGCGACTTGAAGGCGAACAGGGCCGCGTCGACCTGATGCGGATTGAGGTCAACCTGGGCGCTGGCCACCGCGCCGGCGAGTTTTTCCGCGCTGTCCGGCGGGCAACGGCGCGTCAACTCGTGGGCGTAGTACTTGGCGTGGTAGTCAGAGATCACTGGCCGGTATTCATTGATTTTCTTGCAATTGTCCTGCAACGGGCAGGAAATACCAAGAAAACCCGAATATCGATTTCTATTTGCCGAACAGCTCTACGAACTGCTGGCGCAGCCAGCGGTTGCCGCTGTCGTCGTGGAAGCGCTCCTGCCAGCACTGGCGGATGTCCAAGGTGGGGATCGGTATCGGCAGCGGCAGCAGCCGCAAGTCCAGGTCGCGCGAGAGATGGCTGGCGACGCTCTGCGGCACGATGGCCACGAGGTCGGTCGTAGCGACGATGCTGGCGAGCACGAGGAAGTTCTGCAGGCGCACCGCTACGCGGTCTTCGAGGCCGCGGGCGATCAGGGTCTTCTCGATGATGCCGTGGCCCCAGCCGGCGGGGGTGACGATGGCGTGCGACGCCGCCGCGAACTGGCGCGCCGTGATGCGCTCGCCGATGTGCGGATGGCCCTTGCGCACCAGGCAGACGTAGCGGTCGCGGAACAGGCGCTGCACGTAGAAACCGGCGCCCAGTTCCGGCAGGTTGCCGATCGCGAGATCGACCTCGCCGCTGCGCAAGGATTCCTCGGCGGCGCCGGTCGGCATCGGCAGGGTGTGCAGATGCACGTGGGGAGCGATTCGATTGAGACGCTCCAGGAGCCGCGGCAGGAAGAAGGCTTCGCCGAGGTCCGTCAGGCAGACCGAGAAGCGCCGCTGCGAGGTCGCCGGATCGAACTCCCGTCCGATTCCCAGCGCCGCGCGGAGACCGGCCAGGGCCTGGCGTATCGGGCCGGCCAGTTCCTGCGCGTAGGGCGTCGGCACCATCGCGTTGCCCTGGCGCACGAACAGCCGGTTGCCGGTGGCCTGGCGCAACCGCGAAAGTGCGTTGCTGACGGCAGGCTGGGAAAGTCCCAAGCGGTCGGCGGCGCGGCTGATCGAACTCTCGGCCAGCACGGCCTCGAACACCGGCAGCAGGTTGAGGTCGATGTCTTCGATATTCATGTCGTGAATGTACTGTATTGACGCTATTCGCTACAAGTGGGCGGCGAATTGCCCTACAGTGCATCCACGACCTTGCAGACCGGATCGACCGGCGACCATAGGAGGAGATCATGCTCGAAGGCTGCGTGCCCTGGCCCGCGCTCATGGCGGAGCAATACCGCCGGCGCGGCTGGTGGGAAGGCATCACCATCCCCGAACTGCTCGAACGCCGTGCCGCGCGCCATCCGGACAAGACGGCGCTGGTCAGCGGCGAACAGCGCCTGAGCTACGCCGACCTCGTCGCCGGCCATCGGCGCCTGGCCTGCCGGTTCCTCGCGGCCGGGGTGAAGCCGGGGGACCGCGTGGTGATGCAATTGCCGAACGGCGCGGAATTCGTTTTCGCCTATTTCGCCCTGACGCGGATCGGCGCCATCCCGGTCACGGCGCTGCGCGCGCACCGGCATTCGGAAGTTCGTCACTTCCTTTCGGCCTCGGGCGCGGCGGCCTACGTGATCCCGGATGTCCTCGGCAGCTTCGACTACCGCGCGATGGCGCGCGAAGTCTGCGCGGACCAGCCGGCCGTGCGCACGGTCTTCGTCGCCGGCGAGCCCGGCCCCGGGCAGGCCGACCTGCGGGCGATGATCGCCGCGCCGATGGCGGATGCCGAGGTCGAGCGCACGCTGGCGGCGGTTCGTCCCGATCCCTCCGAGGTCGCGACCATGCTTCTTTCCGGCGGCACCACCTCGCTGTCGAAACTGATCCCGCGCACCCACGACGACTATGTGCTCAATGCGCGGCTGTGCGGCCGCGCCGGAGGCTTCGACGAAAGCACCGTGTTCATGGCGATCCTGCCGCTGGGCCACAACTACAACCTGGCCTCGCCCGGCATGCTCGGCACCTTCTATTACGGCGGCACCGTGGTGCTGGCGCCCTCCGGCGATGCGGCCGAAGTCTTCGGCCTGGTCCAGCGCGAGAAGGTCGGCGTGATCGCCGCAGTGGTGCCGCTGATCTCCAACTGGCTCAATTCGCCGGTGCCCGACCGCTACGACCTGTCCTCGCTGAGGGTGATCCAGAACGGCGGCGCCCGCCTCGCGCCGGAGCTGCGCGCGCGCCTGCGGCAGCGCTTCGGCTGCCTGCCGCAGGAGATCTACGGGACCGCCGAAGGCCTCATCAACATGGTCCCGCTCGACGCGCCGGACGATCTGCTGCTCACCAGTTCCGGCGTTCCGGTCTGCGAGGACGACGAAATCAAGGTGCTCGACGACGACGGCAAGGAGGTGGCGGACGGTGAACCGGGCGAACTGGTGACGCGTGGCCCCTACACCATCCACGGCTACTACCGGGCCCCGGAAAAGCAGGCGGATGCGTTTACCCCAGACGGTTTCTATCGGATGGGCGACATCGTGCGCAAGCAGGGCCGCCACGTGTTTACCGAGGGGCGGCGCAAGGACCTGATCAATCGCGGCGGCGAGAAGATCAGTTGCGAGGAAGTCGAGAACCTGATCTTCCGCAATCCCAAGGTCAAGGCCGCGACCCTCGTGGCGATGCCCGATCCGGTGTTCGGCGAAAAGGCTTGCGCCTTCGTCATCCTCAAGGAAGGCGAGACGCTGGGCTTCGAGGAGCTGGTGGCCTTCCTGCGCGCGCAGCAGATCGCCAGCTTCAAACTGCCGGAACGGCTCGAAGTGGTCAAGGAATTCCCCTTGAGTCCGGTCGGCAAGATCCTCAAGCGCCAGTTGCGAGAAGCCATCGCGGCCAGGATGGAGGCGGAAAGGGCGGGTGTCCGCGCATGAAGATACGCATCATCGGCGGCGGTCCGGCCGGGCTTTACTTCGCGACGCTGATGAAGCGCAGCGATCCCGGACACGACGTCGCCGTTTTCGAGCGCGGGCCGCGCGACGCCACCTGGGGCTTCGGCGTGGTGTTCTCGGACCGGGCGCTGGAGTTCCTGCGCGCCGACGATCCGGCGACCTGCGACCTGCTGACGCCACTGATGGAGACCTGGCCCAACCTGACCATCGCGCACGAGGACACGCGCATCCCGATCGCCGGCAATGGCTTCGCCGCGGTCGGGCGCCTGGAGCTGCTCAACGCGCTGGAGGCGCAGGCGGAATCGCTCGGCGTGCGGCTGGTGTTCGGGCGCGGGATTTCCTCGCTCGACGATCCGGCCCTGGCGGGCGCCGATCTCGTCGTCGCCGCCAACGGCGCCTTTTCGTGGGTGCGCGACGAGAACAAGGACAAGTTCGGCACGGAAACCGACCTGCGCAGCAATCGCTTCATCTGGTACGGCACCAGCAAGGTCTTCGACAGCCTGTCGCTGACCTTCCGCACTACCGAACACGGCGCGTTCTGCGCCCACCACTACCGCTACAGCCCGCGCATGAGCACTTTCCTGGTCGAGGTCACGGACGCCACCTGGCACCGTGCCGGGTTCGCCGACATGAGCGAGGCGGACACGATCCGCCATTGCGAGCGGGTTTTTGCCAAGGATCTGGATGGCGAGCCGATACTTTCCAACAAGTCTTTCTGGCGTCAGTTTCCGGCGATATCGAACCGGCAGTGGAGCTTCGGCAACGTCGTGCTGATGGGCGACGCGCTGCGCACGGCGCATTTCTCGATCGGTTCGGGAACGCGCCTGGCCATGGAGGATGCGATCGCGTTGTGGAAGGCGCTGCGCGATGCGGGCAGCCTGCCTGAGGCGTTGGCGCTCTATCAGGAGCGCCGCCTGCCGCCGATGAAGAAGATCTGGGATGCGGCCAACGTCAGCATCCGCTGGTATGAAGGCATGGACGCGTTGATGGCGCTGCCGGCGGTGGATTTCGCCTACAGCTACATGACCCGCACCGGGCGGGTGGACCACGCTGAGGTGCGCCGACGCGACCCGGGCCTGGCGGCGGCCTACGAGGCCGCCCATCCAGAGTTGGCATAGGGTCTGTTCTCATTCATTCTGCCGGTGCGAACGGGTCTTTCCGGGCGCAGGGCAAGGCGCGGCGGCGAAGACAGTGGTCATTCCACGACGAGCCGCCGCAACGCGGCCATGCGCCCGGAAAGGCCCGTTCCCTTCGGGTTGCGGCCAAAAGCGCCGCCTGCGTCGTTGCGCTCCTCGTCAAGGGAGTGGCCATTGACTTCGTCACGCGCCTAGCAGTCGACGCTTTTGGCCACAACGCATCCGGCAGAATGAATGAGAACAGACCCTAGGGTGAAGCGGGCGATTTTCCTTGACGGGCCGGGGGATTTGCCTTTAATGTATACAGTATCCACACGACCTCGCGACGGGTTTCGATCGCGGGTTTTCAGGAGGAAGACAAAATGACCAGACCGGGCGAGGCAAAACTCAAGCACCTGTTCCAGCCGGGCCAGATCGGCAAGTTCAAGACCAAGAACCTGGTCAAGTACGGCGCCTGCTGCGTTTCCAACTACAACGGCCGCGACGGCACGATCACGCCGCGCGAACTGGCGCGGGTGCGCGTCATCGCCGCCACCGGCTGCGGCCTGATCACC
>Ga0172380_10008952_pt1 | contig 10771 bp, 13 predicted proteins | sample Leawe162metaG_FD_119747 | JGI IMG/M metagenome (GOLD analysis project Ga0172380, IMG submission 119747) | Leachate microbial communities from a municipal landfill in Southern Ontario, Canada - Leachate well 162 metaG | ecosystem: Engineered > Solid waste > Landfill > Unclassified | place...
CCCTTGAAAATAATTCTTTGAAAGCGTCTATGTTCGCCTCCAAATTTGCCTGAGATGTGCCGGTTAAAATTCCCTGCAAAGTAATTGTCTTAGTCGCGTATCTGCTCGACACTCTAACAGATCCATTCTGTCGGGTAATCGGCAATAAAATATTCTCTCTCTCTGGAGAACTTTCGTGTTTTACGAATCTAGGAACATAAGTCGTATTCACTAATTCAGTTGAGTCAAATTTTATACTGCTCATATTTTTTTATTATATCATTTCGCCCCAACTTGTTTAAGCAAAGCGGTGCGATTAAGAGATTCGACCACTTGTTTTTTTAAAGTTTCTATATCACTGACATCTCCGTTAAAAGTGAACTGAATAACATTCTGCACTCCGCCCGCGCCAATGGCCCCGGCAAATGTCGTTCCCTCTTTTCCTGCTTTCGCATAAAAATCTTTTCCTCCAACCAATGTCTGCAATTCTTTAACCTTATCAATTCTCTCGGCAATTTCCTGATCAACCAAACTTTTCTTTTCCTCGTTTTGTTTTTTTATTTCCTCAATTTCTTTCTGATGTTTTTCCTGCAAGACATCAAATTCGTCTTTGGCAATTTGAGTTCCAATATCTACAACCACACCTCCGGCCTTATCTATAATCGCCTGCTCTTTTGCTTTCTCCTCCTCGAGTTTCGCAATCTTTGATCTCCAACCTTGATTTTGTGCCTGCCTTTCAGTTTCAATTTCTTTATTGATATCGTCAATCCTTTCTTTTGCGGTTCTGGCCATTTCAATCGCGTCCTGTTTAAATTTACTATCGGATTTTTCCAAACTATCCGATAGTTGATCACTCAATTGTTTTTGAGTTTTCCTTAATGCGTCAATCGCTTTTTCCTGATCTGAAACAGCTGACACCACCGCTTTCGAAACATCTCTAAAAGATTGCTTTAGTGAGTCTGCTAACTTTGCCGATGCCTCCGCATTTTCTAAATCTTTATTCTTTTTTTCTAATTCTTTTTTGGCTCGGTTCTCATTTACTTTCAACCAAGTCTCAGCGGTCCTTGCCTCTATCGCCTCAATCTCCTCAGATATTCCACTGAAAGGAATCCAGTAATCAGTTGACATTCTTTTAATCTGTTTCTCAATATCAAGAACCATTGTCGCAAAAGTTCCGACAATATTTGTTGTTATTTTTCCAATCTGACCTTTTAACTCCTCCCAATTCCCTTTCATTGCTTTCGTCTGCCCCTCCGTAGTTTCTCCAAGTTTCTCAGTTGAATCTTTAACTTTTTTTAGAATCTGATCAAACACTTCCCCGGCTGTCGTGTTTTCTCTCATATCAATTCCAAAGGCAGCCGCCGCTTGTTTATATTTACCATTAAACATTCCTGCGAGAGCTGATGTCGCACTTTCTAAATCAAGCACCCCGGCCGCAGCCGCGTCAGATGCTATCTTTGAAAGAGCCATTGCACTCTCAACACTTCCAGTCGTCCTCACTAATTTCGCAATAGATTTGTCAGTCTCTCCAACAGTCTGCCCGAATTGCAACATATAATTTCGGTATGATTCGAGCTGAGGTGTTACATTTTCAACACTTATTCCAAACGATTCAATCGCCGTCTTTAAATGAAAAACTGCCAGAGCGTCCTCCTCTGCAAGTTTTCCTGCCTCTCCGAAAAATGATAACAACTGACCTCCAGCCCAAAGAGCGGCCCCGGCAATTCCAAGCGCCGCCAATCCGTTAGACAATCCTCCTGTTGATTTTCCAACTTGATCAAGTCCTTTCGATAAAGAGGCAATCCCTGCTGTGGTCTTGTCTACGAAATTGACTGTGACTGTTGCTGTTTTGTTAAGTTCGGCCATTGCGTTTTCTCTCGAATTTATTATTTATACTTATAATTTCAAGCATGTCGTCAATAAACCACCGAGGCTGTGTCGCAATGTCTTGGTAAGTCCAACCGAAATTTTTACAAAGGATATATTCAAGGTATCTCTGAGGAGGTTTTGATGTGACACCTTCGAGAAAAAATATTACTTCTTTCCCGTTATCTTTTTTTTTTGGTCTCCAAAACAATCTTTAACCGCGTCCACAATCGGAATCATTATGTTGGCCGGTATTCTTTCGATATTTTCTTTATTCACTTCAACCTTTTTATCCTCACTATCGACAAGATTCAAGTCCACAATAACATGCTCAATTCTATAAATTCCTCTCTGAATAGTGTCCTCAATTTCTAGGCTCTCCATAAATTCAGGCCAAGATAAATCTCGGACTTTTAAAACAATCTCGGTGTTCTCCACCTTGATCTCCCTCTCATTCATTATTTCGCTTAATTTTACATTTTTCATGGTGTTTTTTTATTGATTATTTTTAATAAGATGTTCCTGCTGTTCTATTTACAAGAGAAATTTCAATCGCTTTTGCGTCCACTGAATCATATAATGCCTCAAAGTTCTGAGTGTCATATATGTATTCTCCAACTTGCAAAGGTTCCTCAGTCGTTAGAGATTTTACTTTGTGGAATTTTATCGTTAACAATTCAGAAGTCGTTAAATCAGTTTTAATAAATCGTCCTGTCGCAATAATTGTGACTGATTGTTTTACGAATTCAATCCACTTTTGGAATAATGTTGGATTCGTGAATAATTGCTTGAGTGATAACATCGCCTCTCTTACCTGATTTGCTAACACTGCCGGTCCTGTATAACCAGTTGCCGGAGCCGACAAAAGATTATTTTTAAACTCAGCCGATAGAGTATAAATCGGAGTTGATGTTGACCTTGCAGCCGCCGCTGTATCAGCGAGCGCTGATGTTGCCGCAACCCCAACCAAAGTATTTCCAAAATAAAATGGTTCAGGTATCGTTCCATAACTTGCGGTCTGAGCCTTAAGATAAACAGGATCTCCAACTGCGGCCGTGATTGCTGTTGACGCGAATCCAATTGTCTTTCCGTCTGCATTTACAGAAGTCAAAACAACTTCCACTCCTCCAACTATAATCGTATCTCCAATAACCAAACCGTCAGCCGGTCTTAAATCATAATCAGTTGAAAGAACGACTGATGTCATTCCCGCGCCTGTAAGCGCCACCGCTATAGATGCAGAATAGAATTGGCCCAATGCCTTGATTGAGATTGTCGCCTGCATTTTATTATCCACGAAATCAAGTTTTAGATTTTCTCCTCTTACCCCCCAAATTCTATGAGCATAAATTCCACGAGAAATTTCTATTGAATAACTTTTACCCTCTCCAACTGTGAAAGGATGTGTGTATCCGTTAGCCGCGTCTCCGGTCGTTGATCCTTTTTCATAAACCATGTTAAAGAGATGTCCAAGCGCGTCAGGATCTGCCAGTAAAACAAGATCCCCCTCAATCACTCGACTTCCTTTTAATATCTCATCGCTTTTCCAACTCAATCCTTTCATTCTGCGGTCCGCCGCAAAATTCGGATTCACTCTTATGCTTTCCGAAACCAAAGGAATAAATTTTGTCGGAATGATAGGAGTTATTGCGTCAACCTGAGGTTTTACGCAAAGATAACTTTTATCTGCAATATAATTTGTCATAAATTATTTTTCTTCCTCATTACTATTTTTTAATTCGACTTTTTCTTTTCCAACTTTTTTAAAGTTGGCATTATTGAAGTTTTCAGGCATTTCGATTATCTCTCCGGCCTCAACTTCTCCAAAATCAGGGATTGACAATTTCTCTCCGCTGATGTTTTTAAATTTTGCCGTTGTTTGTTTAGTCATAGGTTTATTATAGCATACTACTTAATAATGTTGCACAAGCACAAATGCGTTTATTGTGAATGTGGCAAAGTTCCATGTTCCTGTTACCTGTTTAAAATCAAACGAGTAATCGACCACCTCAATTTTCATAACCTCTCGCCCTAGATCTGGATCTATATCAAAAGCATTTATTATTGCATCGCAAATCTCCGTCATTCTTTCTGTCGCTCCGGCTTTATTCATTCCCTGTTCTGTCTGTTCCTGATAGCATAAAATTTGAAATGTAAAAATTCTTTCATTGACCGCAGTATCGGCCACCTTTCCCACTCCACCTGTCGGCATAATTACCGCCGCAGGATATCCGTCAAAATTTCCCTCTCCCTTGTTCGCCACCACTTTAAATAAAAGATTGCTGTCCACGTCAGCCAATGCTGAAATTTTATTTGAAATAAGTGTTTGAATTGATGCGATAGTTTTTGATGTCATATATTTATTTTAGTCCATTTAAAATGTTTTGCAATGCCTTATCAACATACTCCTGAATTTTATCCTGGCTTGCCTCCACTGCTCTTTCAAAAAATGGATTCGGTTGTGTTCCCGGATGATTGACTGTCTTTCCAAAAAACTGATTCGTTCTTTTGTTCGCCAATACTTTCGCTCTGACAACATTGATCACATGAGGTTTCGTTCCCTCTAAAACATAAAGAGAATACGGAGCAAAAGATTGTATCACTCCTTTATATCTGCTAACCATTCTACCGATTATATTCTGTCTCAAATTTCCACCACCTGTTTTTTTATTTACCGGCGCCTCTTTAAGTGCTCTGTTCCAAATAGCACTAACAGATTTTTCAGTTGCTTTTTGAATTTCTTTTGACGCGACAAGCGGAAGTTTCCTGGCCGCAATCGCCAATTCTTTTAACCCTGTAACTTCTACAACTATACTTCCGTTCGTCATGTTATGAATTTTCTTATTACTAATTCCATGTGCCTTTCCTCATTTAAAAATTTATAACTCGCCACTCCAACCACTCTATAAATATCAGATCCATTTATCACTCTATCTCCCTCTAAAATATCCGCTATATCGCAAAACAATAAAAAGTTTTTCCCAAAACTTCCGTCTAGGTCCTGCCCGAAATTATCGTCAAACGGCTGAATGTGACATGGTAAAGCAGACAAATGCGTTTCGTATTCCTCCCCAATACCGCTTTCGTCAGCCACCATTCTTTTCACATCTATAAATTTGTCGTATTGAATATGAATCATACAATTTGTTTTTGATAATAAGTTAAAATTTCTTTCACTCTATCAAAATCTTGCCACTGTTTTTCATTCTTGTAAGTTACGGAATACCTGCCGATAGTTGTTTGCTGAACTTCGCCCTCTCCTTTCCAAGCATAATTTATTATTCCGGCCACCAAGACAGTCGCCGCCAATTTAATATCTCCTGGCGCCGCAATCGAATATCCCCATTTTGCGTTCACTGTGATATTCTGATCTCCTTTGTAAAATCTCCCAGTGTAAACAATTTTCTTTTTTGGAATTGTGTTCGCTGGATATAATTTATATTCAGTTGTTTCCAATTCTGTTCCCTCTAATTCCACCGCTTCAACACTTACGCAATCATCAATTAAAATATTGTCCGTGCCGTCGCCGTCATATACTCTTTCACTGTCTGTTGAATCAGCCACGAAATTTCTCCCAGTCATTTTATCGATGTGTTCCTCTATCTGCGAAATCCACTCATCGATTTGAGATTCAAAAGTTTCGTCAATAGTAATCAGTAAATAATTTTCTATTTCTTGTTTAGTTGTGTATCCTTTTGATGTCATAATTTTATTATAGCACTCTATCCGTTAATGTTAATAAGTCTATGGTATGGGCTCGCCTTTTTCTTATAAGGATAAACCCTGATCACATACCTCATCGACTTAGTGATCAATTTTGGAGCCTCCACTTTATAAACAAGAGACTTCGTTAATGCCGTTGCCGGTGCAAAAACTTTATATAATAATCCTTTCGTAATTGCATATTGTTTTTCGACACTATAAGCCAAAGATTTGGTTATTGATGTCTGTGTCTCAATATCATAAATAAGCCCCTTGGTGACTAAATTTGGCGTCCTAATAGCATATTGTAAGGCCTTTTGAATCGATACCGGACTCTCCACATCATAAGTCAATGATTTTGTTATAGATGCCGGAACCGTAATCTGATATTCAATCGCTTTAGTAATTGCATTTTGAATTGTTATCTCATACTTTAAAGACTTCTGAATTGCCGTTTGCTCAATCGTGACTGTATATTTCAACGACTTATTTATCGCTACCTCTGCAACCACTGCATACTGCAAACTTTTTTGAATTAAAATAATTTCCGCCACAATATAAGTCAGGTTTTTTTCTATCGCTGACGGTGTGCCTAACACTGAATATTTTAATGTCTTGGTTATTGCTACCGGTGCCTGCAAAACATACTGCAATCCTTTTTGAATCGATGTCTGAGTTTCAATCGCATATCCCAAATCTTTCGTAATTGCATTTTCTTTTATCACTTCATACTGCAATCCTTTTTGAATAGCTGACGGAGTTATTTTTATATCATAAGTCAGACCCTTAGTGATTGCGCTCGGAGAATAAAGCACTGAATATTTTAATGCTTTCGTAATCGCCACCGGTCCTTTTAAAACATATTGCAAACTTTTTTGAATTGCTGTCTCAACTGCTACCGCATACGATAAACTTTTCGTCAGTGCGCTCGGAGTAATTGTGACAACATATTTCAATGCCTTTGTTAAAGCACTCGGTGTTTGTTTGACATCATAAATAAGTCCTTTCGTAATTGATACAGGACCCTTGACCACATACTGCAAAGATTTTTCAATCGCACTCGGTGCCTGTTTTATTGCATATACCAATCCCTTAGTGATTGCTGACGGAGTAATTTCAACAGTATATTTTAAACTTTTCTCAATTGCCGAAACTGTGGTCTCCACTGTATATTTTAAACTTTTAGTTATCGCGCTTACAGAAGTTTTAACAGCATATTTTAAAGACTTTGTAATTGAAACATCATTGACTGTAATATAATCAACTGTGGCCCCATAAGAAGTTCCGACAGAATTTATTGCGTATGCCCTAACCCTGTATGCTGTGCCTTTTGTGAGTCCTGTTATTCCTTTCGTAAATGCTCCGGTCCCAAAATCTCCGTCGTCATAAGCCGTGCTATCTGCTAATGTTGGATCTCCGCTCGTTCCCTCTTTATAACAAAATCCTCTGCGTGTCGCATTGACTCCTCCTGTCGCCGTGATATTTCCATTTCCTGTTCCGGTTGTTTTTGCTTTATCACTTACTGCCTGAGTGGTAACTGTTGGCGCCGTCGCAAAAACAGCTATCGCTACAATTCCAGTTCCGTCAGTATCTGCTACTGCGTCATAACAAATAACAGCATGAGTTGAGTCTATTCCACACGCACCAATAGAATGAAAATAGTGAACCTCTGTTGATGAAAATTCGGCAACACTAGAAAAAGTAAATGCGCCACTCGCGTTTTCTGCTACAATCGCCTTTCCTTTACCACCACTTGGATCCTTATATGCAATAATAAAATTTGTTGAACTCATCATTGCAAGAGAAACAACTGCTGTTTCTCCACCACTATAAGCCTCATAAGCAGTTCCGTATGTTATTTGATTCCCACTTGCTATCGTTCCTTGACGAATTTTTACTTTTGTTGCTGTTTCATAAGCCAAAACAAAAGTCGTAGAGTTTATTATTTCCACACAAGACGACAAACATTCTACTGTTTCAAATTGATATAAACTTCCAAAAGTGATCGTAGTTCCAGAAGAAACTACTCCAATCACTCCAGTTCCTTTGTTTGAGTCATTTCCGTCGCGATATGTGACAATAAAATGAGTTGAATCTAATGCTTTACAACCCTGTGGATATATATCGGAACTTACGCCTGTTTCATATTGCACTGCTGTTCCCCAAGATGAAACTGTTGTGCCTGAAAATACTCCTATAATTGCAGTTCCTTTTGTGTTTGAACTGTTGAATGCAACGACAATATGAGTTGAATCTAATACTGAAACAGAAGTGCCTTCTCCACTTTGTATTGATGTAGAAAAATCTGATTGTGTTCCACCTGTTATAACTGTTCCACTTACAGAACATATCTTTACACTTCCATAATTTGATTGAGCATAAGCAACTACGAAATGGGTATCGTCTATTCTTGCAACTGAAAGAGATGTCGATGCTATTCCTGCGTCGATAGAAAATTCTGTGCCATAAGAAATAGTATCTCCAGATATTGTTCCAATTATTGCTTTTGTTGCACCTGATATTGTATAAACAGTAACAAAATGAGTCGCGTCTAACTTACAAGACGCAACCTCTTGACATCTGGCCGTATTAAAATCATATTTACTTCCAAATGATAATGAAGACATAATTTTTTAAATCTGATATCTCAATACATCGATATCTTTATTGCTTGTAATCATTCGATCATCTGGTAAAATATAATGATAAGTTTTATTCCCCTCTTTGTCTTTCCAACCAAAAACATAAATCTGAATTTTTCTAAAGTTTTCTTTACTCTCATAATCCAGTCCGATGTTTCTGTAAAAATGAAATAACTGCATGCCCTCCGTCATTTCAATATCAATTCTTTTTAACATTGACGGGTCGTCAGTTCTAAACATTGTAAAAATATCCACCCGGCTCTGATCAATTTCTGCAAACCTATGGAACACTCCGTCAGCCGTAAATTGTTTTAATTCCGTTTGTTTCGGTAAACATCTTTGCATAATCTTGTGCCTGTATTCCTCGGCCACTGCATTGATCATTTCCTTTGGTGCTCCCTCCTCTCTCATAGTCTTTAGGATCTTGTTTCGCCCTGCTGTGAGTTCTTTCCTCATTTCCTCGGTTACTCTCTCAGCCTCTTTAATTTGCTCGTCTGTGGGCTTATAAACAACACCCCAAGACCAACGCTCTAAAGGCGATTCAACTATCTCTCCGTTTTCTTTTGTATAAATATATTTCATGGTGTTTTAATTTTAAATAAAAATCCTCCAACTTTCGTCAGAGGATTTTCGGCATTGTATTGCCTCTGATAAAGTCATTGTATTGACTGTTAAATTTTTCGACTAATTACTTTTTCTTTTTTCCACCCTCTGCCGCTACCTTTCTTTCCTCGCCTCTTTTCAGAGCCGCCTCAGAAACTGCTGCAAATTCAGGTCCTAAATTTTCAGGATCTGCCGGTGTAACTCCAGTCTCCGGACAAGTATGAGCGACATACTTTTCCTCACTATCAAATTCCTTTTTGCACAAACCACATTTATGTATTTGAGTCATAAGATTAAGCTGTTTCGTCATATTGATAATTCATCGTTGACGTCGAACCTGCTGTCGCCGATGCGTCCGTTGTTATTTGGTGACCCAAATAATCACTGGAACCTGCCGCTGTTAAAGCGCCATTCAAAGCCCCTCCAATTCCAAGATTTGCACTTGCAGGAACTGACGACGGCATTGTCTGATCAACTCCCGTGACTGCTGTTCTTACTGGTTGAGCGTAACTTAATGCTCCGCCGTAAGAAGTAGTTCGAGCGTTGGTAACATGCGTGTGCGTGCCTCCTGTTCCCAATGCCCCTGTCCTCCAAACTTTCAAGTTATCTATCTTTGACGAAGTTCCAATGTTGGTAACATGGATTTTTTGATACTTGATATAAGTTCGAGTGTTCGGCGCAATAGGATTTGCAACTGGATCAGTGTTAACTTCGTCCGCACTTCCCATGTTTGAGTTCGTAATATTGTGCGTTAAAGTTTCCCCTGCGCCATTTGCCTCATCGATTTCTACTGTTGCTGCGCTCATAATTTTTTAACAACCATTTTACTAGATTTTTTTAATCGGCTTTTTCTTTTCGACTTATAAGAATCAGCCCTCATCATTTTGTCATTCCCCTTTATCATAGCACAGAATTAAAGTTGAACAACATCATGAATTTCGTATGTGAACTCGATATCAAGCACTCCGTCTCCGGTTGTAGGTTCCCCTGTTCCAGATGCGGCCAAAACTGCGGCAGTATTTTCAGCAAGTGTTGCCCCTGTTGCAGGCACGAAACTCTTTGTGAGACGAGCCGCTGCCTCAATCAATGCTTGAGCCGGTGTATCTCCACCAATACTCATTCCACCCAAGACTAGATCATGGTCCGTATTGGCCCATGCGTAAGCGACAGGAGTGGCTGCAACTCTCATTGTTGCAATCGCACTTCTAGGCACAATAACTTTTCCTGCCCCTGGAGCCGCCACTATTTCAACATCAGTGGCAACGATTGCCTTAAGTTGAGCTGATGTAATGGTCTTTTTGACCGTAAAAACATTATGTTCAAATTCAGTCATTATTTTTAATTTAGATTTTTAATCCTAGGACCTCATTCGGAGAGAGCCGACTAGACTCTCCCCAGTGAGGCCCCAGTTCTAGGACCTAAAGAATACTAAGCGCTTTCATGTGCCTGAGCCTTCAAAACTGTGATGGCTGTTGGCAATGCGACAACATATCCAACTCTTTCAACCATGCGGAGCGCAACCATGTCTTGCTCAGCGAGATTGATAACAGTTTCGTCGTCCGTATCGGTAATTGTAGCCTGATCAAGCAACTTAATTCTAATTTGTTGCTTGTCTCCGAATACACAAGAGTTCGAGAGGTTTCCAAAAAGAATATATGGATCTCCCTCGCTTACATCTGCCGGAGCAGGAAAGGCCTCAGAAAGAACATAAGGATAATCCCAAATTGTTCCTGGTAGCCCGTCCTTTGGACTCTGATAAATGTATGCACCATTTAGATCCTTTAACTTTCTGATGATAGTTAAAGTTTTTCGATTCAAGTAATACTTTGCACCAGACAATGCACCGGCTGGAGTTTCGTCTTGCATATCCAGGAGATCGTCAGCATCGAGCTGATAAACATCTCCTGATGCCTGCAAAACAATATTCACATCTCCGTTATTCAAGACACCAGTCCAAGGTGAACCTGTGCCTGCGAAGA
>Ga0172380_10008953_pt1 | contig 10771 bp, 9 predicted proteins | sample Leawe162metaG_FD_119747 | JGI IMG/M metagenome (GOLD analysis project Ga0172380, IMG submission 119747) | Leachate microbial communities from a municipal landfill in Southern Ontario, Canada - Leachate well 162 metaG | ecosystem: Engineered > Solid waste > Landfill > Unclassified | place...
ATACTTATAACCGAGGACGGAAAACTTTTAGGAGAACTGCCTGGATCGGTTCTCGCAATTCATAAAGATGAATCTATAAAACCAAAATATTTTAGAAAAATTCCATCTATAAAATTTGACAGCGAGATTCACAAGGTCGTCAGGTCATTTGTTAAAAACCCAAAGAGCACAGTAGCGGTTCTTGATGAGGATGATAGCATTCTGGGAGTTATTCATTCAAGAGATATTTTAAGCATCCTGGACAAACACTCGATGCGTGACCTTTTCGGATTTGCCGGAGTAGACCGTGAAGAAAGCGCTCTCGATTCTGTTTTTACAAAAGTAAAGTACAGATACAAATGGCTTATTTTAAATCTTGGGACTGCATTTTTAGCTGCGAGTGTCGTGGGATTTTTTGAGTCAACTATTGCTCAAGTGACACTTCTTGCGGTCTACATGCCTATAGTAGCTGGAATGGGAGGCAATGCCGGAACTCAAACCCTTGCTGTTGCAATCCGCGGATTAGTTCTAAAAGAAGTATCACTTAAAACCGGAGGAAGGCTGGTTCTAAATGAAATGGGCGCCGGGGCGATCAACGGACTTATAAATGGCGCGATCGTCGCGTTTATCGCAGTCGTCTTTAATAAAAGCCCACTTTTTGGAGTAGTGATAGGAACTGCCATGATAATAAATCTCATAACAGCGGGCTTTTTCGGGGCGATAGTGCCACTTATTATGAAAACGCTTAAAAAAGATCCTGCATCCAGCGCAACTATATTTATCACCACAGCAACTGACGTTATAGGCTTTTTCGTTTTCTTAAGTCTGGCTACGATTCTTCTCCTGTAAAAAAACTTTCTTAAAATTTCCCACTTTTATCTACTGTTATAATAGAAGCTCGCACAGAAAAACGTTTTGCATGTTTTTTATGTGCGCAGATCTTTAATAATTTGACTGCATTTTTGCATAGTCCAAGTTATTGTTCTCGGTTGAGTATTATATTTTTATACTATTGAATTGAGAACAATAACTTAAGGAGGGTCCAGTTCTCATGATCAAACGACCACGAGCGGGATGCCTCCTGCTCACAAACATTCGACCACAAACTCGCCAAGGAGGCCCAGCTTGACAACTGTAACGAGCTCTGAACTGCCCGATCCGAAAGCATTTTTCATCCCTGGAGAATCGGAGAAGACTAAGAGAAGGCGTCACAACGCTCTTTTTCAGGAGCTGAAAACTAGAGTCGAGAACTCGAAAGATGGCAACCTGCTTGAGGCGCGCAATGGGTGGTTCTTTCTGAACTGCATCAGTGTGCATCTCTCCATCGCCTTTGCCGCGTGGCTCTGCTTTCAAGCGACAACACCCGTTCATTGGGTTGGTATCGGCATTCTTGCCGGGATCAATTCCGTGCAGATCGGGATGCTCGGACATGAAGTTGGCCACTACCAGTACTTTCGAGGAAAAGACCACGAGAAACACGGAGATCTTCTTCGATGGTATCTAGGCAACGTATGCCTGGGCATCGCATGGTCCTGGTGGGTCGCCAAACACTTCGCGCATCACACCACGCCCAATAAGATGGGAAGCGATCCTGACATCGAATTTGACTGGCTCGCATTCACCAAAGAACAGCTCGCTGAGAAAAATCAGGATAGCGTCACTCAGTTCCTTCTCGGGAACCAGTGGTGGCTTTTCTGGTTTTATCTGCCATGGCAGGCGCTGAACGCTCGACAAACGAGCTTTCGGAGCCTAAAGAAAGAATCCCCTCGACGGGAGGACTTTAGATTCCAGGTGATAGGAATTGGCATTCACGCCACGCTCTATCTTCTCATCCTTGGAGCGATTGTCCTTTTTGACGGATGGATCCCCATGCTGTTGTTTACGGCCTTCCATCAGTGGACGCACGGCCTCTACAACAGTCTCGTATTCGCGACGAACCACAAGGGAATGAAGGCTTATCTGGCAACTGAAATAGCAACATTCCTAGAATTCCAGATCCTTACGTCTCGCGACGTGAAAGGGTACTGGTGGCTCCCCGATGCGATACTTACGCAAGGACAGGGTGGACTGAATCATCAGGTCGCCCACCACCTCTTTCCACTTGCTCCACGAGTAAATCTGGGCAAAATCCAGAAAATAATTGAGGAGTTCTGTGTGGAAAAAGGGATTCCCTACTGTAGGGAAAGTGTCCATCAGGCCTATTGGCATGTGGGTGCGAACTTCAAGGAGGTTTCCGGAGACCTAATCGAGAGCCCTATGGGCGCCTAGGCAAAACTTTGCAGTCAAGTCAGTCCGGGGTTCTTACAAAAAGGACCCCGGACTATTACCTAAATTTCAAATTAAACTCACAGCGCTAATTATTTCTTTCGTACTATAGTTCTTTGCTCTGCACGAATTGAAATTATTTCGACCGCCTCGATTATCAAATACCCGATAAATGCATATACGATAATTGCAAATATCGCCGGAAAGTCGAGAATAAATCCTCCCTCAAGACGTGTGACTGGAAATATCCCTGCAAATGGAGCAAGAAGAGAATCGGATGAGTCATAGATCCAGCTTACAAAAGGCGTGTTAGGATTTGCTCCAAAAAACCTTAATAAAATCCTAAGACCTAACAAAAATCCAATTATTGTAAATACAATATTTACTAGAAAAAGGATTATGCGTGAAATTGGCATCTTATCCACCTCCTTTCATTTTAATAATCACCTTCAGACTATACGAAAAGTTTTGTAAGAAAGATTATGCTTTTAGTAAGAAAAGCTTAAGAAAAAGGGTAGATGGCGTCTTTTACTGTAAACTCTCCAATTTCCACTCTTTTTATAGAGTAGGCGAGGGCACCACAGCCTAAATAATTTCCCAACTCATTAACAACACCCCGAATATATCCGCCCCTCGAGCACTTTAATTTAAATTTATAGATACTAAATTTTTTTTCATTTGGAATTTTCGAAAATATATCTTTCCATCTTTTTATTATTTCGCCCTGCCTGAAGTCGCCTTTAACTAATGAGATTTTTGAGAGAATGGCTGTCTCGAGCGATTTTTTATCTATTTCATAACGCTCGAGAGCCTCAAAGCTTTTGATTTCAATTTCTTTTTCGGGCGGATTAACTTCTATATTTTGCCTCGCCCACCAGTAAAGAGGCTTTCCGTCAACTTTTATAGCAGAAAAGGGCGGGTACTTTTGAATAAATTTACCAGTATTTTTGCTCACATAATTATTAATTTCTTCATCTTCAACTTCATTGTCAGAAAGTCTATCGGCAAGCCCTAAAATGTCATATGTATCAGATTTAAATCCCAATAGTGCTTCAAATTCGTAGGTTTTATCAAAATGCTCGAGCTGCCGCCTACTCTTATTCTCGTCGTCTACTAAAATTAAAAGAAGCCCTTCGGCCATAGGATCAAGCCTTCCGGCGTATGACAGTTTTTTCTCGTAAAGCTCTGGGTTTTTTTCTTTTAGCTTAATTATCGCCTGATAGGGAGTTATGCCCAGCGGCTTATATAAAATAATCATAAGTTAAAGATTTTATCACAAAAGTCTTTTGTTTTAGGCTGATTAAGCATATAATACTTATATGATAAGTAGATTTGTTACGTATCTTGTTAAAAACCAGTTCGTTGCCGGTATTCTCTTTGTTGCTTTTGTATGGCTTATATATCAGGTTAAAGAGATTCTTATAGCGCTTTTTGCCTCCTATATAATTATGGCTGCCTTAAAACCTGCTGTTGTTTGGATGAGTAAGAAACGTGTTCCAAGAATTGCAGCAATAGCGATTTCGTACCTTACAGTGCTTCTATTTTTAGTTCTTCTTATATTTCCATTAGTGCCTTTCTTTGCCGAGCAGGTTCAAAAACTACTTGTTAATTTCCCAGACTTTGTAAATAGCGCTGGAGAAGCGCTAGGATTTGATATAGATCCAAAAAGCGTTGCTCAAGCATTTCCAACAGAAAATGTAGGTCAAAATATATTTGCTGTTGCTGGTGGAGTATTTGGTGGAGTCTTCTCTATAATTGCCGCTTTTGTAATAAGTATTTATCTATTCGTAGATTACTCTTCGATTAAAAATGGGTTCTTAGACTTTTTTGCTCCAAGCAAAAGAAAAAAGGTCGATTTAATAGTTGAGCGAGTAGAGGATAAGTTAGGAGCGTGGGTTCGTGGACAAATTCTACTTTCGCTTTTTATAGGAGTTGTTACTTGGGTTGCACTTACAGCCCTACAACTGGGCCAGTACGCACTGCCTCTTGCAGTTCTTGCAGCAATGCTTGAGATAATTCCAACTGTAGGCCCAATCCTCGCAGCAATTCCGGCTATAATAATTGGCCTTAGTATTTCACCGACAATTGCTCTCATTCTTGTATTTGTATATGTCGGAATTCAAATACTGGAGAACAATATTCTCGTTCCGCGCATTATGCAAAGATCAGTGGGCCTTAATCCAATTATTGTAATACTTGCCATTACGATAGGGGGTAAGTTCTTGGGGATATCTGGCGCGCTCTTATCTATCCCGTTTGTCTCACTTCTAATTGTTCTTTATAAAAATATAAAAGAAACTAATTAATATTTTAGCAGTCTTAGTATTTGATTGCTAATTATTATTTTTTTTGATACAATATTTTTATGGATCAGAACTTGGAATTCTTAAAACCAATTAGCCCTGAAGAGGCGATAAAAAAATTCACCACTAATGTTACAGAACTTGCCGAAAATGGCAAGCTGGACCCCGTTATAGGGCGTGAGGATGAGATCAGACGCGTTATGCAGATACTTTCCCGCCGGACAAAAAATAATCCGATTTTAATAGGAGATCCGGGGGTTGGTAAAACCGCAATTGTAGAAGGACTTGCTCAAAAAATCAATGCGGGAGACGTACCAACGACGCTGCACGGAAAAGAGCTTTTGTCTTTAGATTTTGCGCAGCTTCTAGCTGGCGCAAAATTTCGCGGAGAATTTGAGGAACGCCTAAAAGCTGTAGTAAAAGGAGTAGAGGAGGCAAATGGCAAATACATAATTTTTATAGATGAGCTCCATATAATAGTGGGCGGCGGGTCTGCAGAGGGCGCAGTAGATGCTGCAAATATATTAAAGCCAGCACTTGCCCGCGGAACTCTTAGAATGATTGGGGCAACAACTATTTCCGAATACAGAAAATATATTGAACGTGATCAGGCACTTGAAAGGCGCTTCCAACAGGTATTAATTAACGAACCATCATTTGAAGACGCGCTTTCGATCCTTCGCGGTATCAAAGAAAAGTATGAGCTCCATCACGGAATCTCCATAACCGACGACGCGCTTATTACAGCAGTGAAATTATCAACGCAGTACATTTCAAACCGATTTCTTCCTGATAAGGCGATAGATCTAATCGACGAAGCGGCAGCGTCAATTAAGATTGAGGCAGAAAGTATGCCAATTGAACTTGAGGCTTTAAATCGCAAAATAACACAGCTCGAAATAGAAAAAAAGGCACGGGGGAATGGCGAAAAAGACATAGACTCTCAGTTAAAAACATTTAAGAAAAAGCAAAGCACTATTAAAAAAGCTTGGGAAGCGCAAAAGGAGGTAATTAAAAAAATTCAGGATCTTCGATCTAAAAAAGAAACTCTAAGATCAGAGCTAGAAAAAGCACAGCGCGATGTCGATCTAAACAAAGCTGCAGAAATTCAATATGGAAAACTCCCTGAAATTGACAAGGATCTTAAAAAGCTTCTTACCGAATGGAGCAAGATACCAGAAGGAGAAAGAATTCTTCGAGAACAGGTAGACAGTGAGGATGTGGCAAGAGTAGTGTCGCGTTGGACGGGAATTCCTGTCCAAAAAATGCTTACGTCAGAAAAAGAACGATTCGCTCACTTAGAAGAAGCGCTAAAAGAAAGAGTTGTTGGTCAGGATGAAGCGCTAAGCAGAGTCTCCCGTGCGATCAGGCGCTCACGCGCTGGCCTTACTGATAAAAATAAGCCTATCGGGAGTTTTATGTTTTTAGGGCCAACGGGTGTGGGTAAAACCGAAACAGCAAAAGCGCTTGCTGAGATTCTTTTTAATGATCAGCGCGCAGTCATAAGAATTGATATGAGTGAGTATCAGGAAGCGCATTCTGTAGCCCGTCTTGTCGGAGCGCCTCCCGGATATGTTGGATTTGAACAAGGGGGACAACTAACAGAGGCTGTTAGACGAAAACCATACTCGATAATTCTGCTCGACGAGATAGAGAAGGCAAATCCACAAGTGTTTAATTTATTTTTGCAGGTATTTGATGAAGGTGCACTAACTGACAGTAAGGGTGTTAGGGTCGACTTCAAAAATACGATAATTATAATGACCTCAAATATAGCCGGAACTATAATTTCAGGTGTTAAAGGAAAAATAACTGAAGACACTAAAAAAATAGTTCTTGATGAGCTAAATAGTTACTTTAAGCCGGAATTTCTTAATCGTCTCGACACAGTTGTCATATTTAATCCACTAGACACAAATGTAATCCGTGACATTGCAAAACTACTTTTACAAAACGCAGCAAAAACACTGTCTGAACAAGACATAAGCCTCGAGGTAACAGACGACCTTATAAATTACTTTTCAAAGTATGGCTATGATAAAGCTTATGGCGCAAGACCGATGAAAAGACTGATTGAAGAAAAACTTTTAGATGAGGTCGCGCTTCGTATTCTAGAGGATAAAATAAAACCGGGAGAAAAGATTTCATTTCAAATTGAGGGTGAAAAGCTAATAATTAAATCTTAGCACTTGACAAAAAGTTATCCACATTCCTATACTGCTAGTTGCCGATTTTATTCTCCTGCCCCGTAATTTATGAACGATATTTGGAATTTTGTATTAGCTGAAATTGAAGTACAGATAAGTAAGCCTCAATTTATTACTTTTTTTAGAGGAACGTCACTTATTTCGCTGGACGACTCTGTTGCTACAATTGCCTCCCCGACGTATATGACCGCAGACTATATCCAAAAACGCTACTATTCGCTTATAAAACAGTCGCTTGATAAAAAAACGGGGCTCAATACTAGCCTTGTCTTTATTACAAAAAAAATTGCCAGCACGCAGGCGGTAGACACGGGGCCTTTATTTATACATTCGACTCCAGCGCCTTCGCTTTCTAACCGCCCGCTTAGAATTCGCGAAGACTATACGTTTGATAATCTCGCCGTATCAGAAAGCAATCAACTCGCCTATACAGCAGCCTCCGCTGTAGCACTCGAGCCTGGCACTAAATACAACCCTCTTTATTTATACGGAACAGTAGGGGTTGGAAAAACGCATCTAATGAACGCTATCGCAAATGATATATTTGAAAAAAATCCAAAGGCAAAAATTCTTTATCTTACGACAGAAGAATTTACGAATGAGATAGTAGAGTCTATCCAAAACAAGCAGACAACGCAAATGAGAAAGAAATTCCGCGATGTAGATCTGCTTCTTCTTGACGATATTCAATTCTTAAGCGGCAAGGAAAAGGTTCAGGAGGAGCTTTTTCATACATTTAACACACTAATCGACAAGAAAAGGCAGGTTGTTTTCTCATCAGACAGAGCTCCTCATGAAATCAAAAAGCTTGAAGCGCGTCTTACATCCCGCCTGGAAGGGGGACTTAATATCGACATACAAGCGCCGGACTTTGAGCTGCGAAGCGCAATACTTTTATTAAAAAGTGAAAAGAGGGGATTTAGCTTGCCTGTCGAGCTCGCTAAAAAAATTGCGGAAAAAATAACTGACACGAGGGGGCTTGAGGGATTCATGCTAAAACTTGAAGGAACTCTTGCAGCCGCAGGAACAAGCGTGATAGATGAGACGATAATAGATAAAGCACTGGGCGACAGACGCGAAGAAAAGAAACGCGTTCATCCCGATGACGTAGTAAATGTAGTATGCAATTACTTTGATATCAAACCGACACAGCTTAAAGGAGCAAAAAGAACAGCAAGCCTTGTTCACTCGAGGCAGCTGTGTATGTATATTTTAAAGGAGGAGCTGAAGCTCACATTCGTTGATATTGGCAACATTCTGGGCGGACGCGACCATACAACGGTTATGCACGGTGTGGATAAGGTTAAAACACTTACCTCAAACAGCGATTCTATAAATGAGGAAATCACGTATATAAAAAAGGCGTTACTTGACAGTTTTTCACAATGAAAAAACAATTCTTTTCATATCAACAATTAATACACATTTATTTCCACGCGTTTTCAACAATTTTTCACGCTCGCTTCATTGCCTTTGTCCACTTATCCACCTATACTACTACTAATACTAATAAATATATATGGAAGTAGAGATACTAACAGAGAACATAGAACGTCACTTACCAGTACTGCTGCGAATGCTGCCTTCTCATTCACAAGTACCAATACTTGGAAATATTCTGCTCTTAGCAGACAGTAATGGATTTTTTGTTAAAGCAACAGATTTGGAAATAGGAGTAATAATAAAAATTCCAGCAAAGATAAATAAAGAGGGAAGCCTGACAGTTCCAGGTAAAGAATTTATAGAAGCAGTTTCTAATTTACCAAAAGATAAGGTTTTATTTTCAGAGGATAAAGAAAAACTCAGAATTTCTGTTCGTGGAAATAAGCTTTCCTTTCAAACCCTTTCCGCTTTGGAATTCCCAGAGCTCATGAAAACAAAAGGAGAGAAAATAATTTCTCTTAAAAAAGACGCGTTTGATAGTCTCTTTGACCATCTAGCCTTCTCGGTGTCAACGGATGACATAAGGCCCCATTTAACGGGTGTATATGTGGTTAAAAAAGACAGTGGTGTGGATCTAGTTACGACCGATGGGTATCGTCTCACTGTTAAGTCTGTAGGAAACTCTGTTGTATCAAAGATAACAGACCCTATTATTATTTCGATGCAGGTAATAAATGAAGCGATGAATATTAAATCAGACAGCGTTGATATGTATGTTAATTCTGACGAAAATCAGGTCGTTTTTGAGGGAGGAGAGGTAACGTTAGTGGGAAGAATTATTGATGGAAAATTTCCGCCATACGAAAAGGCAATTCCTCAAAGCAGTAAAACAAAAATTATAGTCGACCGTGAGGGTTTTATTCAGGAGGGGAGGCTGGCCAGCGTTTTTGCAAAAGACCAGTCAAATATAGTTAATATGACAATCGAGGATTCTCAAGTAAAACTTTCTTCAAAAACGTCTGGGGTTGGCGAGGGGGAATTTGTCGTAGATTGCGAAAAAGAAGGAGAGGATAATTCAATCGCTTTTAATATCCGCTATCTTATGGATGCTCTAAAGAACTTTGAGGGTGATAGAATCTCTATAGAGATTAATGGACCGCTTCAGCCGGCGTTATTTTCTGATAACAAAAACTCTTTTAAGCACGTAATAATGCCGATAAAAGCAGACTAGTTCTCAACGTAGTTAATCGTGTGAGATGCAGGATCGACTCCTTTGCTAATAATCCAATCGTCAACCATTTTGCTAACCGCGTCTTTAGTTCCGGATTTAATATCTACCTCAAGAGTAAGCCTGTCTGTGTAGTCGATTTTAAATTGATTTGTTTCATATGGCAGGTCATAGAATAGTGGATAATAATTTTTTATAGCTAGGTCTTGCTCAATTTTTGCTTGTCTTGATGACGACTCTGGAGTTTCGTTTGACGTTGTAAATGACCATTGTTTTACCAATTCTCCTGTTATGTTTAAAACCGTTACTGTATATGTTGTGTTTTTTTCTAAATTTCCAACTATACCATAAGAAATTTTTTGAGTGGGAAAAAAGCTATTTAGAGCCGGTGGATTAGTAAGCGAAGGTGTAACTTCTAGAGAGTAATCTCTTTGCGAGCGCATAGGTACACTTGTATCAAATGTGATTGAGATTTCGCCCGGATAGATATTAGTATCTCCGTCTGCCGGAAAAGTGTTTGTTATCGAAAAATTTAAAAGCGGAATGATGGTGGGAGTCGCAAAGGGCTCATCTGCTGTCTGGTCTGGGCTATTTGTTAATAGTCTTGTGATAAATATCGCAAAAAAAGTTAGGAAAAGAAGAAATAAAATGAGAATAAGAGGCAAAAACCTTTTAAAAAAGCCTACCTTTGTACTTGTTTCCAAAACGCTATTGTTCTCTGAAGAAGGTGTATCCATATTGGTCGATTAAAATATCTCTAGTGTCTGTAATCCTGCAATCACTGTTACCATTCGATTCTAACGCCTTAAAGCGAACATTTCCAACACTTTCTTTAACAATTACTATGTGGCCGTCTGTTCCCCCACCGTGAACACCGATATCTCCAGGCTCAGGAGTAGTCCCTCTGGCTAGCTGTTGAAATGTTTTCCCTCCAGAGGAAAACGATCCCAGGCCTGACATTGCTTTTGGATTAGGATATCGAAGCGAATCGGCTTCTGTATATGTGGAGACAACTAGCCCGACAAATCCAAGACATTGTATACAGGAGACTCCTCTTCCGATGGGGGAGCCAACCTTTCTGGTTGAGTAGTTGGAGCTAAATGCATCAATTTGGGCTTGAGGAAGTCCGGATTGAGAGAGTTGGGTTTGAAGGCAGGAGAGTGATGCCGGTGGTTCGTGTGTGTCTCCGCTCGAGCACGCATCATAAGCGTCTTTAATAACAAGTCCAACCCCAAGTAACCCTTCGCCTGTAGTTGCCGGATTACCGACTCGTGTTCTTTTTACATTACTTTCAGACTGCTGTTGTGCAAAAGCAGTTATAGGCAGTATGCCAAGTATTATTAAAATAAAAAATATTACTAAAAGCCTTTTCATCATTCGCAAAAACTAAGTTTATAATTTCGTCC
>Ga0172380_10008954_pt1 | contig 10770 bp, 10 predicted proteins | sample Leawe162metaG_FD_119747 | JGI IMG/M metagenome (GOLD analysis project Ga0172380, IMG submission 119747) | Leachate microbial communities from a municipal landfill in Southern Ontario, Canada - Leachate well 162 metaG | ecosystem: Engineered > Solid waste > Landfill > Unclassified | place...
TATGCCGTCCTGCGAGCCCAATATTTTGCCATGCGATTCTGTGGTGTGAAAAAGCGGCACATGGTTTGCACAAATCAAATTCAAAGTCGGACCGCAACGCCTCAATGAACCATCCATCCACTGTAAACGGTCTGCATCGAATGATGCTTGGGTTCTAATCACACACCTGCGTGAATAGGCGCAGGGGAAAAATATCCGGGAGAAAGAATGAATCGTATTGGTACAGCTTTATTAACGAGCGCCTTGGTTGCAATGATGTCTGTGGCCGCCTTTGCGTTGCCGACAGCCATTATGGAGACCAAAGGGGTTTCCCCCCGCGATGTCACCATTGACACCACGGACATCTACACCAAACCGGCGACTGGCCTGCCAAATGTCGGAGTTGGTGAATGGGTATATCTCGAAGCCAGCTCAGATGACACGTTGGAAGTCACTGGTTGGTCGTGGTCTTTTGCCGCTCGTCCGAACGGCTCGGCCGCAGAATTGAATGCGACTGACGCACCGATCGTTAAGTTCGCTCCTGACGTAGTCGGAACCTTCCGCGTCTCGCTGCAGGTCACGACTGGAAACGGCCAGAGTGAAGCGGTCGTGATGGCGATCAACGCTGCGAACTACGTCGGCGTCGGTGGGATCACTGGTGACGCAACTCGCGGTCAGTGCTCGATGTGCCATGAGGACTACTCAGTTCCATGGGCTGAAACCAAGCATGCCAGCGCTTGGGCTCGCAAGTACGACGGTGAAGCCGGCTCGCATTTCGGTCCCAACTGCGTCAGCTGCCACGTGACCGGCTACAATGCCGATCAGGGTGCAGTCAACGGCGGATTTGATGATCGTGCTCGTGACGAGAACTGGGTATTCATTGACAGTGCAAATGGCGGCCTTCGTGAAGGTTCATGGGAAGCCATGAAGGAAAACTTTCCACAGACGGCCAACATGGGCAACATTCAGTGTGAATCGTGCCACGGCCCGGGAAGCGCCCACAATGCGAATGTCGCTGACAACAAAATGGTGAGTTCGATGGCAGTCGGCTCCTGCGCCAAGTGCCACGATTCTGGAACCCACCACTTCCGTCCCTATCAGTGGTACCTTTCGAAGCATTCGAGTCCGGTCGAAGAAGAACGCACTGGCTGCGCAGATTGCCACAGCGGCGTAGGGTTCCTCGATCAACTCGCTGGTATTCACGACACGCTTTCACGGATCGAGTATGTTCCGATCACTTGCGCCACTTGCCACGACCCGCACGATGCGACCAACGAACACCAGGTCCGGACGGTCGCTCCTTACACATTGGCAAATGGCGTTGAAGTAAATACTGACAACGGCAATCTCTGCTTAAATTGCCACCATTCACGAAGCAACGCTGATACCGCCATCGTCAAGAGCATCACCAACCGCTTCGGTCCGCATCATGGTCCGCAAGGCGATATGCTTGCCGGAACCAATGCTTTCACATTCGGTGGCGAGCCGGTGCGTAATATGCACTTGATGGCCGTCGAAAATGGCTGCGTAGGCTGCCATATGGCTCCTTCGCCAGCCGATCCTAACGATCCTGATTCCTACTGGAAAGTCGGCGACCACACCTTCGCGATGAAGTCTGAAGAAGGTGCCGAGAATTACGGGGCTTGTGTTTCATGCCACCCCGGCGCTTCTTCCTACGAAACGATCATGGCCGACGAAGACTGGGACGGCGACGGAACAACCGAAGGCGTCAAAGATGAAGTCGCTGGGCTTCTCGACAATCTCGCTCGCGCCCTTCCGCCTTACGGAGAGCCGACTGTTACGCTGAACAACAACCTCACCCCGATCCAGCGTCAGGCGGCGTGGAACTGGGTATTCGTTAATGAAGATAAGTCGAGCGGAATGCACAACGCGGCATTCACCAGACAGATTCTCCAAGGCGCTCTCTCGCAGGATCTCGGAGTATCGAAGACCGACGAGAGCATCCCGGCAACCTTCAGCCTTAGCAGCCCCTATCCGAACCCGTTCAACCCGATGAGCGCGTTCAGCTACACCCTCGCCAAGGATGTTGATGTCTCGATCAAGGTCTATGATATGGCAGGTCGCGAAATCGCGAGCCTCGTCTCCGGCAACCAAAAGGCTGGTTCCTATAAGGCCCCGATCAACATGATGGGCAAGCCCTCGGGAATCTATCTTCTGAAGATGGAAGCCGGTTCGTTCACTGCCTCACAGAAACTCGCGCTGGTTAAGTAAGCTTCTTTAGTCCTGAGCGGAAGGTGAGACCGCGAGGGACGACTACCGCCAACCTGCCGGTTCGAGGCCTCCCTTCGTCCGGCAGGTGAAGCGGAACCACTATCAAGCTTGACGCGATCAGTTAGGGCATCTCTCCCAACTGCTGATCGAACCACTGCCTCCGTAAGGAGGCAGTGGCGTTATAAGGATGAACTTGGGATATGAGTAAAGGCCGCTGCAATGCAACGGCCTTTTTCACTGTCAGAGTTACATCCATATGAGCCTACACATTGTCCTCGTCTCCCCTACCCTTCACAATTCGCTTCTTCAGCACATCCCAAGTCTCATAGACCAGCATTGCGCATTTCACGCGGGCAGGAAGTTTACCGACACCCGACAGGGCGGCTGCATCTCCCAATTTAGCAAGCTGTTCGGTGTTTAACTCGCCACCGCGGAGATAGGTATGGAAGATTTCACGCAGCTCATCCAATTCTGCCAACGATTTGCCTTCGGCATTCTCGCAGAACATTGAGGTGGATGCAGTACAAATCGCGCAGGAATGGCCGGTGAAGGAAATTTCTTTGACGGTCTCTCCGGCGATTTTGAAGTGCATCTCGATCTCGTCACCACAGAGCGGATTAGCCCCTTCAATGGACTCGTCCGGAGCGTCAAGCTTGCCGAAGTTGCGTGGATGCTGGGAATGGTCGAGCAGTAGCTCGCTGAAGACGTTTTCAAGCGACATAACGCAGCACCTTCTTGGTTCGTTCCAAAGCCTGAACCAACAACTCGACTTCCTTCTTAGTGTTGTAAAAATAGAAGCTGGCGCGGGCGCTGGCGGGGATGCCGAGATGCTGCATCAGGAGTTGCGCACAGTGATGCCCAGCGCGAATCGAGATTCCTTCTGTGTCGAGAATCGAGGCGATGTCGTGGGGATGACAGCCTGCAAGCGTAAAGGACATCGCGCTGGTTCTGTCCGACCGCGGACCGTGGACGGTTACGCCTTCAACCTGCGAGAGCCTCTCGTAGGCAAATCCGGCGAGTTCGTTCAAGTAGCTCTCAACATTGTTCACTCCGAGCTTCATCAGATATTCGACTGCCGCGCCCAGCCCGATAGCACCTGCGATGTTGGGAGTGCCTGGCTCGAACTTGAAGGGAATTGTCTGATAGGTCGTACTGGTGCGAGCAACTTTCAGCACCATCTCGCCCCCACCGAATACTGGATCGAATCGCTCCAACAGTTCTCGTTTACCGTAGAGTGCGCCAATTCCGGTCGGTCCACATACTTTATGACCGGAGAAGGCGAAGAAGTCGCACCTGAGATCGCGGACTGCAACCGGAATGTGTGCCGCAGCTTGTGCGCCATCCACAACCGAAATTGCTCCCCGCTCGCGAGCCAACTTGCAGAGTTCACGGGCGGGATGGACTACCCCTGTCACATTTGAGGCGTGCTGGAAGGCGAATACTTTGGTCTTGGGGTTCCACTTAGCGGCGATCTCCTCAAGATCAAGACTGCCGTCCGCCCCGAGAGAGGTGAAGTCCAAGGTCGCACCCGAGCGTCTGGCGGCCATCTGCCATGGGATGAGATTTGAGTGGTGTTCCGATGGTGTGGTGAGGATTACATCGCCCGGCTTGAGAAGCTGTTCACCGAGGAGGAGCGCGACGGTGTTGATCGCCTCGGTTGTCCCCTTTGTGAAGATGATCTCTGCCTCGTCAGGAGTGCCAAGAAACCTTGCAACCGAGCGACGTGCACCTTCAAAGAGATCTGTAGCTTCCATGCCGATCTTGTGCGGACTGCGGTGAACATTCGCGTTGACGTTGCGGTAGTAGTTCATCTCGGCTTCAATCACAGCACTGGCACGCTGGGTGGTGGCGGCACTGTCGAGATAGATGAACGGCTCTCCGCGCTGCTCGAACGATTGATAAATCGGGAAGTCGTTGCGGATGGCTAAAGGATCGAGCTTCATCCTAAGTGTAACAGGTCGGGAACCTGAGTCGTGACTGGTTCAAGACTGACGAACACTCGACCGGATTCGAGACGCACGGGAAACGACCTGACGCCGCGCACCGAGGGCAGAGAAAGGACGTCTCCATTTCGCACGTCAAAGTGTGCTCCGTGACGGGGGCAGGCGACGACACAGCCGTCAAGCTGGCCGAAGGCGAGAGATCCACCTTGATGCGGACAAGTATCTTCAATTGCGTAAAAGCCCTCTTCGGTGTGGAAAAGGGCTACAGTGACGCTGTTCACCACAGTGCGCTTGGACTTCCCTATAGGGAGATCGGATTCCGGACAGATGAAATGAAATTCGGGATGTGTGATAGTTTCGGACATTTGTTTCTTGATAATAAAGATGAAATATCGGTAGCAACGACCTCCGTGTCGGTCACCGAAAACTAAGGCGTTAGAGATTACCGACACGGAGGTCGGTGCTACCAATCAACATTCGTATTTACCGATCAGCCGAGGATGTTCTCAGCTCTTCCCATAACAGCAGCGCGCCAGTACTCATGTACCATTTCGTTAGTGACGCCGTCGCCGGTTTCGGCAATGAAGCCCTCGACCATCAAACGAATCGCTTCGGCTTCGGACAATCCGCGGCTTTGTAGGTAGAACAGAGCGTTGGAGTCAGGCTTGCCCGCCGAAGCTCCATGCGTGCAGCGAACTTCGTCAACCTCGATCTCGAGCTTGGGGATCGAATCGGCACGAGCAGTTGAAGACATCAACAGGTTGCGATTGAGTTGATAGGCGTTCGAGAGTGGCGCTGAGGGGTGGATCTGGATCAGTCCCTGATAGACCGATTTGGACGAGCCGAATAGGGCGCTCTTGTACATCAGATCGCTGGTGCTGGAGGGAGCGGTGTGGTCTTGTAGAGTCCGCAAATCGAGCAGACCTTCACTGGATCCGATATATGCACCACGCAACTTTGCCTCGGATCCTGCCCCGGAGAGAGCTACTTCGCGCCGAACTACCGTCCAACCGTCTGTCAAATCGCCCCAAGTAACTTGCAGGTTGGCGTCCCTGCCAAGCTTGGCATGGAGATGGTCGTAGAACGTGACCGATGCTGACGAACGGTTGATGAGAAGTATCTTCAACCTTGCTCGATCCTCAAGCACGATCCGGGTCATAGCTCCAAACCATAATGGATCGCCACCGACTGCCGATTGATCGAGGATGAGCGTAAGTTCGCTATCCCTGCCGACTTTAATCAAGTTCAGTGGCAGTATTGCTCCACCGTTGCCTGTGGTAGCATGGCGGATCAGTACAGGCTCAGATGACTGAAATCGTGGCGGAGTAACGACGTAGGAACCACCTTGCGAGAACGCAATATGTAGCAGGCTGATCGCCGGAGAGTCCTTGTCATCCGGTGCGTCGAGGATCATCTCCTCAACGGCAGGTACGGTTCGTGTCTCGAACGCTTGTCGAATCGCACCGACCATCAGACCTGATGTCATGTGGTCAGGTCTGACGAAGCGGCTCTGCAAATCGCAATTCAGCAGATCGAGACGAGTAGCTTCTGCCAGTCCAGTCGGAACTTCATCCAGCCCTGCGAGACCGGCAAGCTCGTCCGGGTGAGTAGTATCCCACAGCTTGAAGCGGTCTCTTCCAATCCTACGAGGATCATTCCGACGCCAGGCCTCGTCCATCGTGGAGGGCCAAGGGGTGATTTTCAAGCGGGTGAGAGCTTCGAGTCTGAGTTGCCGGATCTTGTCCGGCTCACTGAGATGGTCGGAGAGGCTCTGAATGGTAGCCTGATTCCAGGGAGCGAGGCGCGATTTGGTTTCAACGAGCATTAACCGACTGATCCTTCCATCTGAAGTTGAATCAAGCGGTTCATTTCGAGGGCGTACTCCATCGGCAGTTCCTTGACAATCGGATCTATGAAACCACGAACGATCATCGCCATGGCTTCTTCCTGAGCGATTCCGCGGGACATGAGATAGAAAAGCTGTTCATCGGAAATCTTACTGACCGATGCCTCATGTCCGACGGTGACGTTATCCTCATGGATGTCGTTGTAAGGGTAGGTGTCGCTGCGAGCTTCCTTGTCGAGTAGCAACGCGTCACAGACCACATTTGACTTGGAACCACTGGCACCGGGATGCACTTCAACCAGGCCTCGGTAGCTGGTGCGACCGTTGTACTGGCTGATGGATTTGGACAGGATGTTCGAAGTCGTGTTTGGGGCTGCGTGGATGACCTTGGAACCGGCTTCAGTGTGCTGGTTCTTGCCACCATATGCGACAGAGAGGATTTCGGCGTGAGCACCTTCGCCCATCAGATACACTGAAGGGAACTTCATGGTCACTTTCGAGCCGAGGTTGCAATCCACCCACTCGACGGTCGCGTTCTCGTAAGCCAGCGCGCGTTTGGTGACGAGGTTATAGACGTTCGAAGACCAGTTCTGGATGGTGGTGTAGCGAACTCGAGCACCCGGTTTGGCGATGATCTCAACGACGGCTGAGTGCAACGAGGCTGCCGAATAGACGGGGGCGGTGCAACCTTCGACGTAATGCACGAACGATCCTTCCTCGGCGATGATGAGCGTCCGCTCGAACTGCCCCATCTTCTCGGCGTTGATTCGGAAGTAGGCTTGCAGCGGAATGTCCATGTGAACCCCCGCAGGGACATAGACGAAGCTGCCGCCGGACCAGACCGCGGAATTGAGTGCGGCGAACTTGTTGTCACCGGGAGGGATCACCTTGCCGAAGTATTTGGCGAAAAGTTCGGGATACTGCTTCAAACCGTCATCAGTTCCGAGGAAGATCACGCCCTGCTTTTCCCATTCGGCTTTGAGCGAGTGATATACCATCTCGGATTCGTACTGGGCTCCGACGCCGGCGAGGTACTTCTTCTCTGCTTCGGGTATGCCAAGTCGTTCAAAGGTGTCGCGGATTTCGTCGGGGACATCGTCCCATGATCGCTCGCCTTGCTGTTGAGGGCGGATGTAGTAGGTGAGGTCGTCGAAGTTGATCCCGCTGAGGTCAGGCCCCCAGCTCATCATCGGCTTCTTGTAGAACCATTCGAGCGCCTTCAGGCGGAAGGCGCGCATCCAGGCGGGTTCACCCTTCTGCTCGGAAATCTCGGAGACGACCTGAGCCGTTAAGCCCTGATCGGTGCGGAAGACGGAGCGTTCGGGAACGTGAAAACCGTGCTTGTAAGTCGAGAGATCTATGTCAAGCGCCTTGTCAGGCATAATGTCTCATTTCAAGATGGCGCCCGTTAATCCACGATCACTGAGACAAGCTCAGGGTGGACCAACGAACTGGGGTTGGTACCGTGCTTTGTTGCGAAAATTGTTGTATCCAGATGCTATCTACCGTCGCAATTCAAGCCATCCGCCGTCATCGCCCCGTCGGTGACGGATAGTCCGAACCATCCGAAATCATATGACCGTCACCGACGGGGCGATGACGGCGGATGAATGCGTATTCACCCCGCTAATGCAACTTCTTCCTTCAGAATGTCATAGCCTTTGGCTTCAAGCTCAAGGGCCAGTTCCCTTCCCCCACTCAAAGCAATACGTCCCTTGTGCATAACATGAACACGATCTGGCGTGATGTAATTCAGAATTCTTTGATAGTGAGTAATTACCAGCCCGCTGAAATCGGGGCCGCGGAGGAGGTTGACGCCTTCAGAAACAATCCGCAGAGCGTCAATATCGAGTCCCGAATCGGTTTCGTCGAGGATACCCAGCTTGGGCTTAAGCATCAGCATCTGTAGGATTTCGGCGCGCTTCTTTTCGCCGCCTGAGAAGCCTTCATTCACGGCGCGAGTCAGGTGCGCCTTATCCATCTGAAGGGCTTTGGTCGAGTCGTTCAGGCGATCCATGAAATTGGCGAGGGAGAATTTGCCGGGGGTGACTGCCATGGTGGCGGTACGAAGGAAATCCTGCAACCGGACGCCTGCAACTTCATGCGGATATTGGAAAGCGAGGAAAATACCGGCTTTGGCGCGTTCGTGCGGGCGCATCGCGAGGATGTCTTCACCGCAAAATGTCACCGAACCTTGCGTCACTTCGTAATTGGGATGACCCGCGAGGGCATAGGAAAGGGTAGATTTACCGGAACCATTCGGCCCCATCAAGGCGTGGACTTCCCCTGCGGGGATTGTCAAGTCAACGCCTTTAAGTATCTCGGTTCCACCGATAGAAACATGGAGATCACGTATCTCGAGCAGACTATTCATCAAGCGACCTTTATGTATGGTGCCGATTGACCTCAATCCATCGGCGAGTTGATGCTGCGATCTTTTCTCGGGTGCTGAGGACGGGCACCGAACGCGAGCATCTTCTAAACTAATCCAGTTGCAATGCTGTTGGCATCCGCAATGGATCTGTCAATTCAAACATCCGCCGTATGGCAGACTCAGCGCCGAGTCTCACGTCTTCGGGAAGTGTGATCTCGGGTTGTAGATTTTCAAGACAAGTAATTATGTCATCGAGAGTAATCATCTTCATGAAGCGACAGATCTTACAGGCGCGGTAGAAGTGCTTGCCGGGAGCTTCAATAGCCAACAGGTCGGAGAGGCCGCACTCAGTGACCGCAAGGAATTCGGTCGCTGAACTTTCGCGAGCGTATTTGACCATTCCGGCTGTGGAAAGCGCTGCATCTGCCATTTTAACTACATCGTCGCGACATTCCGGGTGAACCAGCACCATCAAACCGGGGTGCATATTGCGAACGGAGGTGATACTCTCGGGCTCAATTTCCTGGTGGACGTAACAGTAGCCGTCCCAGGGGATGATATTCTTTCCCGGAAGCTGCCTCGCCACGTAGGCTGCGAGGTTCTGGTCGGGAAGAAAGAGAATCGTCTCATTAGGCATCGCTGCGACGACTTCGACCGCGTTCGACGAAGTACATACCGCATCACAGAGCGCTTTGACAGCCGCTGTGGTGTTCACATAGCAGACAACGCCCAGATCATTGTGAGTGGCGCGGAGGGTTAGAAGTCTCTCTGCCAGATCATCGGCATCAGCAGTATCCGAAAGCGAGCAGCCCGCCTTTAGATTCGGTAATAGTACGGTTTTCGATGGATTAACCACCTTCGCTGTCTCGGCCATGAAGTGGACACCGCAGAAAACGATCACATCGGCGCTGGTCACTTCCGACGCCATCAGTGATAAGCCCAGTGAATCGCCAGTGTAGTCAGCGACCTCAAAGATTTCGGGGCGTTGATAGTTATGGGCGAGCAACACAGCGTTGCGTTCGCGTTTCAGTTCGACAATGCGGTCGAGTTTCTGGGCGATCTCAGCACAGAGTTCAGGCGTGTAGAAAGTCTTGTCAGCGCGTGCGAGCTTGATCTGGAGTGCGGTAGAATCAAACACTGATGTATCTCTCGAAACTTTGAATCGGACGCCCGGATAGCAGGTTAAAGCTGTCCGGGCGTTCGATTCGGATCAGCTTCAGCAGCAGGACTTGAGGCGCGAGGCGACGTCATCCCAGTTGATGACGTTCATGAATGCCTTGGTGTACTCAGCCCGCTTATTTTGGTACTTAAGGTAATAGGCGTGCTCCCAAACGTCCAACACCAACAGCGGCGTAACTCCCCACTGGGTAAGATTCTGGTGCTTCTCGGACTGCAGGATCACCAGCTTGTTGCCGGCGTTGCACTGACAGGCGAGAAGTGCCCAGCCGGAACCTTCGACGGCGTTGGCTGCGGCGAGGAACTGAGCCTTGAAGGTGTCGAAGGAACCAAAGTCGCGCTTGATTGCGTCGGCGAGTGCTCCGGTCGGCTCACCGCCACCGTGCGGCTTCATGTTCTTCCAGAAGATTGCATGCAGAAAGTGACCTGAGCCGTGAAAGGCTTCTTCGCGCGACCAGTGCTTCACCAGGGCGAAATCGCCCTTCTCGCGAGCTTCGGCGAGCTTGGCTTCGGCGTTGTTCAAGCCGTCAACATAGGCTTTGTGGTGGATGTCGTGATGAAGATGCATCGTCTGAGCGTCAATGTGAGGCTCAAGAGCTTCATAGGGATAGTCGAGTGGTGGTAGTTCGTGCGGCATGGGTGTTTTCCCGAGTGTAATTCTACTTTGAATACGGTCGAAAGATGGACCGTGGATTTATGGACGGGCTGCCGTCCGTGCGATAGTTGTCATCGGCGGCTGGTTGCCTTCGCCCCCCTGCAAAGGTGAAGACGATTTTGGGAAAGATATGTTTGCGAGTTAGGAGACCTCGCGCTTGCATTTACTTAAAATGGGGAGAAACTTAGGGCAAGGGTTTCGTTTAGGTGTAGTGTCAGTGGGGTGGATTTTCAATCCGCCAATTATCATTTCTGCTTAACGGGAAGGCGGATTGAAAACCCACCCCACTGACGATAAAGCACGTGCCGAACACTTAGCCACGGTGGGGACGGGATCTGGTGAGATGATCGAGGCCGAGGAGTACAAGCGCTATGGCGATTCCGACGTAAATAGGTTCGATGGTGAAGGGGAAAGCTGGTGATTCCGAAAGTCCGCGCTGGTAGAACCAGTAACCGACCACGGCAGGAGCGGTCACGAAGTTTACAGCGGCCCACTCCTTACGGTACTTCCAGTTCGGCCAGTATGAAAGCGCCAACGGCAACATAAGGCCGGGCGTCCCGAGTGA
>Ga0172380_10008956_pt1 | contig 10769 bp, 10 predicted proteins | sample Leawe162metaG_FD_119747 | JGI IMG/M metagenome (GOLD analysis project Ga0172380, IMG submission 119747) | Leachate microbial communities from a municipal landfill in Southern Ontario, Canada - Leachate well 162 metaG | ecosystem: Engineered > Solid waste > Landfill > Unclassified | place...
GCTGCGGGCTGCGCCCTTGCCTCCGCTGCGCCGGTCCCGGCGAACCACAACACGGGACACTTCTACTGAGTCCAAACAGGGGACATTTCTACTTGAGTTGCGACAGCCCCCGCCCCCGGAATCGCCCCCGCCCCCGGAAGTAATATCCCCGCCCCCTCTTCTCCCGAAACCCGAAACTCGAAACCCGAAACTTCCCCTCCCGCCCCCCCCCCCGGAAGGCGCATCGCCAGACCCACCGCGTAGTAACCTTCCGCCGCCCCGACATCGACGATGATGCCCGGTGTTTCGCGGCACAGTTCCTCCACGATCCCGTGCAATTCCATCTCGTAGGTGCCCAACAGCTTGGCGTGATAGGCGCTGTGGTAAGCCCTGGCGACATAGCGCATCCCACGGAACGGCCCGGAGGCGACCGTGCGGTTGGTCGTCCGTTCGATCCAGTCCCGCACCCGTTGCGAGATGTGTGTCCTGCGTCCGCTCAATGCGGTAACTCCCGTTGCGATTCAATGCAGGTCGCCATCATATCCCAAAGCCCGTTTCGGATGGTCCGAGTAGCGAGTAGCGAGTAGGGAGTAGCAAGAAACGAATCGCCCAAATCAACGCACCGTCCACTACCCACTACTCCCCACTCGCTACTCTCTCTACTCGCTACTCACTCATCGCAATTTACCCATATTCACAATCAACCCGGCATTGGCGGGTCACATCGGGGTTATCCCGCAATAAAAAGTAATTCTTTGCGAAAAAAATAGGTTTTCCAAACCGTGAATTAAACTTGCCAAACGCCTTGCATGTGGTATGTTCTTTGTGGGAGCAGAGAGGGGAGGACAGTCGGGTCCAACCCCGCGTTGTGTTTGTGGCGGTTCAAGGTGCGCCACCAAGCTGTTCCTGCCCCCTCGAAGTTCCAAAGTGATCGGGTCCGAAAAAGAACAGTAGTTCCTCGAGGGAAAGGCGTTCTTGTTGAACGCGAACTCAAGAGGGGAAAAGCAAACAGGAGTCCTAAGATGAATCGTCTCTCTATGCTCGGTGCGGTCGCGGTGATGGGTATGGCCGGTCTGGCGAATGCGGCCACGATCGGTGGTACCGACAATACGGTTTTGATCAACAGCAACAACAACACGTTGACGCTGCCCCAGTTTGATCCTTCACTGGGCACGCTGACCAATGTGTACGTGAAGCTGACGGTGCAGCTCAACGGTGCCCAGGTGCAGTTGGACAACGACGATGTCAACCCCCAGGTCGGTACCGGTCAGGTGCAAAATCTCGTCAATTCGCTGAACGCGACCGTGACTTTGTTCCCCATCACTGGTTTGGACCTCCAGGTCAACGTTCAGCAGGGTTTCAATCTGGGCGTGACCACCGGCGATCCCGTGGGACAGTTTGACCAGACTCTTCTCGCCGATTATGACCTTTTCGCTCCCGGGTTGATCAATCAGGTTGCCGACGCCAACATCAACAACGCTTTTTGGGCTCCCTACACGGGGCTTGGCATTTTCACCGTCACTTTGAACTCCACCTTCAGCACCTCCGCCACATTTGAAGGCAGCAATGGCTTCTTTGAAGGCAACACGCCCAACGGAGCTTTCCTCGGCGAAGTGGTCTATACCTACGTCCCCGAACCCGCCTCCCTCGGCTTGCTCGCCCTCGGCGGTCTGGCTCTGATCCGTCGCCGCAGCGCTCGCTAACCCCCTGAATCCCCTGAATCCCCTGAACCTGTGGAAGAGTTTTGTCTCGCACGTTGGATCGTGCCATGACGAACATAAGCCGCTGCATACCCCCCCGGTGTGCAGCGGTTTTTCTTTCCCCTCTCCCCAGCCCTCCCCCAAAGGGGGAGGGAGTACGACTCCCCGAACCCCCAACCCACAACCCCACTCCCCTTCCTGTTATACTTTCCCCATCGCCCCTCGGAGCCACGGCATGGACGCCCCCGGAAGTAAATCCCCCCCAAACCCCACCCCCTCGCCCCTCGCCCCTCGCCCCTCGTCCCCCAACTTCCGGGGGCCACGCATCATCGCCTTCATGAATCAAAAGGGGGGCGTCGGCAAAACCACCACCACCGTCAATCTCGCCGCCGCGTTGGCGCAACTCGAACTCCGCGTTCTGCTCATCGACCTCGATCCCCAGGCCCATCTCACCCTCCACGTCGGTCTCGATCCGAATACGCTCGACCACTCCATCTACGACCTGCTCGTCGATCCCGACATCGGCTTTTCAGACGTCTTGCAAACTTCCGGGGGCAGCCAACTCGATGTCATCCCCGCCGACGTTCACCTCGCCGCCGCGGAAACCGAACTCGCCTCCCATCCGACCCGCCAGATCATCCTCCGCGAAAAAATCGCGCCATTGCTTGAACACTATGATTTCGTGATGATCGACTGTCCGCCCTCGCTCGGCCTGCTCACGCTCAACGCCCTCGCCCTCGCCAACGAAGTCATCGTTCCCATGCAGGCCCACTTCCTCGCATTGCAAGGCCTCAGCAAACTCCTCGAAACCGTGCAACTGGTCCGCGGCCAGGTCAATCCGAATCTCACCGTGGCCGGGGTGGTGCTTTGTCTGCACGATCCGCAAACCAATCTCGCGCGTGAAGTCGTGACCGATCTGGAGAACTTCTTCACGTCCAGCCGGTCCACGGATGTGCCTTGGCGCAACGCGCGGGTGTATCAGCCGCCGATCCGACGCAACATCAAACTCGCCGAGTGTCCCAGCTTCGGCCAGACCATCTTCCAGTACGAACCCTGGTGCGCCGGCGGGCGCGACTACATGAACCTCGCCGAAGCGGTGGCGAAAGGAAATGACGAATGACGAAGCCCGAATGACGAATGAAATTTCAAATTCAAAATTCCAAACTTCCGAACTCGCCGGCTTTTTTGAACATTGAAATTTGGAGTTTGATTCGTCATTCGGATTTCGTCATTCGTCATTCGATTCCCCATGCCCACCTCCTCCTCCATCTTCCGCCACCGCGTCGCCCTGATGATCTTCATCATCCTGCTGGCGCTGGGCGGATACTGGCCCCGGCTCGATCTGGGTGATGTGTTCGGCCTGCCCCGCGACTCCATGCCGGCCGGCACCGACAAAATCCTCCATGTCGTCGGCTTCGCCGGTCTGCTGCTCCTGTTGCTCGGCAGTGAGTTCACGAAACTCAGAGGCATCCCAAAACTCGCCGCCCATCTGATCCCGCTCGCACTCTTCGCCTTCGCCGCCGAACTGGCGCAGCACCTGTCCGCCGGTCGCGGTCGGTTTGATCTTCACGATATCCTGGCGTCGCTCGCCGGGCTGGCCGTCGGTTCGGGTGTCTGGCTTTTTGTTCGCTGGCTTTCCGCGCCGGCCGTATCGCACTTCGATCATGCCCGCGTCATGACCGGGCTGACCCTCGTCAGCCGCTTCACAGGCCTGTTCCGCGACATCGTCCTGCCCATCTTCCTCGGCTTCGGCTGGATTTACGACGCCTACTGTGTCGCCTTCATGATCCCCAATCTCTTCCGCCGCCTGTTCGGCGAAGGCGCGCTCGCCGGGGCCTTCATCCCCCATTACGCCAAGCTCGAAAAAATCAACCCCGAACTCGGCGACGCCTTCGGCCAAATCATCACCGGCGCGCTGTGGCGCGTCCTCGCCCTCATTGCCTCCCTCATCGCTCTCGCCTGCCTCGCCTTCTGGTGGTTCTGCGGATTCCGGGGGTGGGGCGGCCTGACCGATCGCGGCCAGCTCATCGCCGGGCTGACCGCGCTGTCCGTCTGGTACATGCCCCTGGTCTGCGTCGCCGCCATCCTCGGCGCCATGCTCCAGGTCCACGGACGATTCGGCGTGCCCAGCGCCTCGCCGCTGATCCTCAATCTCCTCATCGTCCTGGCCGCGCTCGCCGGCGGGTTCTTCGTCGGCACCGCGCACGCCCAGCGCATCGCCGTCATCATCGTCATCGGCGCGCTCGTCGGCGGCCTCCTGCAAATCCTCTGGCATGTTCATGCACTACATGCCACCGGTCGCCGCTCCCTGCTGCTCCGTTCCCCCCGCGCCATTCTGCGTGACAATCCCGCCGTCCGCGCTCCCGCCCGCGCCATGCTCATCCAGTGGGGCCCCACCGCGCTGGGTCTGGCGGTGTTCCAGATCAACACGCTCATGGACACCGTCATCGCCACGCTCCTGTCCGCCAAACCCGGCGAAGTCCTCCATATCTTCGGCCACGTCATCGACTACCCCATGAAAGAGGGCGCGGTCGGCGTCCTGGCCTCCGCGCAACGGCTCTACGAGTTCCCCCTCGGCGTCTTCGCCATCCCCGTCGCCACCGCATTCTTCCCCGCCCTCTCCCGTGCCGCCGATGATCGCGCATCCTTCTCCGAACTGGTCCGACAGGGCCTGCGTCTGACCGTCTTCATCGGTCTGCCCGCAACGATGGGTCTGATCCTCGTCCGCGATCCCCTCTGTCACGCCATGTTCGCCAAAGCCGGCAGCATCTCCGCCACCGACTACCAACGTGTCGCATGGGTTCTCCTCGGCTACGCGCCCGCCATCTGGGCCTACTCCGCCAATCACATCCTCGTCCGCGCCTTCTACGCCCATCACAATCCCAAAACCCCCATGCGCGTCTCCGTGGCGATGGTCATGCTCAATATCACCCTCAACCTCACCCTCGTCTGGCTCCCGGCACCGGCAAATCCCGCCGGCGATCAACTCGGTGCAGCCGGACTCGCCTGGTCCACCGCCATCTGCGCTTGCATCCAATTCTTCATCCTCCTCCGCCTCGTCCGCCGCCATCGCTACGTCGATCAACCCATCGACCGCTCGGTCGTCCAAAGCTGGTCGCGCTGCGTCGCCCTCACTCTCGTCATGGGCGCGGCCGTGTGGGCGCTGGTCCGTCAATTCGATGTCGCGGCTCTCACCCGCTCCCAATCCATCGTCCTGTTGCTCGCCGCCTCCGCACTGGGCGGCCTGGTCTTCCTCGCCGGGGCCGCACTCCTGAAAATGCCCGAACTCCGCTGGGCGATATCGAGGAAGAAATGACGAATGACGAAATCCGAATGACGAATCAAATCCGAAACTCGAAATCCGAAACAGACAACCCAAGCCCGGCCATGCCGTCCTCGGCTTGGCCGGGATTCCGTTTCGAGTTTTGGGCTTCGGATTTGATTCGTCATTCGAGTTTCCTCATTCCCTTCCCCCACGATACCCCCGACCCTCTCCATCACCACCTCCGCCCCGTCCCCGCCCCTGACCACGCTTCGGCTTCGTCCGCGTGCTCACCCGCACCGCCGCTTCTCCCTCCAGCGGGCAGTGGTTCTCGCAAATCCCGCATCCGATGCAACTCTCCTCGCAAACGAACGGTCGCTGCAATTCCACCTTCTCCCCATTCACTTCCACCATCACCGTCTCCAGCCGAATCGCCTTGTCCGACACCGGGCACATCTCTTCGCATACGATGCACGCCTCGTTGGTCGCCCACGGCAAACACCGCTCCCGGTCAATCTCCGCGATCCCGATCCGCACCTTCTTCTTCACCTCCAGCGTCAGCTCGGCGATCGCCTCCGTCGGACAAACCTGGCTGCACAGATGACAGTTGTATTCGCAGTACCCCGTCCGAGGCACCAGCATCGGCGCGAACATCCCCACCCAGCCGGTCTCCAGCACCGCCGGTTGCAACCCGTGCGTCGGGCAAACCTTCATACATTCCCCGCACCGCGTACATCTCGACAAAAACTCCGCTTCATCCCGCGCCCCCGGCGGACGCAACACTTTCCGTTCCCCCGCCGCTTGCGGCTTCGCGCTCGCCGATAGTTTCGTCAACGCCGGTAACATGATTCCACCCGCCACCGCCCCGATGAACACCCGCCTCCCCGGCTGCAATCCCGCCGGTCTCGCCTTCACTCGCTTTGTCCCGAACCCCGCGATCCCGTCCGGGCAATCCGCCACGCAATCCATGCACAAATTACATGACTCCGGGCTGAACTTGCCTTCGCCGTCAAACGCGCCCATCCGGCAATCCGTCGCGCACCTGCCGCAGTGTCCGCACACCTTCACCGGCAAACGCCTGACCACCGACCACCGCCCCAGCCATCCGTACATCGCGCCCAGCGGGCACAGGTTCTTGCACCAGAACCGCCGATCCGCCAACTCCATCAGAAAAATCGCGCCCAGCAATAGCGCGCTCAATCCCGCGGTGGCGAATGACGCCCGACCGAACGGCAGCGCATGATCGCGCAAAAATCCGTACACCGGCTCACTCACCGCCGTCCCCGGAAGTTCATGGTGGTACATATATCCAAACGCCGCGTCCGTCCCCTTCGCCATCGCCGGGTCGGCCGCCAACGTCACGCCGCGAAACAGCAACGCGAACGGATCGACGAATCCCGTCAGCGTCAGACCGAACAGCGAACCGATCACCACCACGATCAGCAACGCATACTTGATCGCGCGCAAACGATATGAAGTCAGATGCAGCCATCGGCGGGTGCGATGGGCGACCGGGCGGATGATCGCCGCGAATCCGTCCAGCAGCGTGCCCAGCGGGCACAACCACCCGCAGAAAAACCGTCCGAGAAACACCGTGGCGATCACCATGACCACCGAAAAAAACACCGGCCCGATGAACGACCGCGACGAGATCATCGTCACCAACGCCACCAGCGGATCGAACATGAACCACGCCCCGACGAACCGCGAAATGTGCCCCTCCCCCGCGCCCTCGGTGATGCGGAACAACCAGAAAAACAACACGAGAAACGCCAGTTGACTGACCCGTCTCGCGCTCCGCCACGATACAAACGGCCAATGTTTCATTTCGTACTCAAAAGCGGTGGGCCACGAAGGCGCGAAGACGCGAAGGAATACATTGTTGAAAAAATTCTCTTAGCGCCTTCGCGCCTTCGTGGCCCACATTTCACGATTCCATCACTTTCACTTTGCTCAAATCCATTTCGCCCATGCCCATGTTGAACGCCGCGACGGTGGAGGGTATTGCATCCGGCTTCTTGCCGAACAGCGTTGTCGCATAAGCGTCCGCCGCGACCGGGTCCGCCGAGGCGATCACCGTGTCCAGCACCTTCACATCGTCCAGGTTCCCGCCCTGCGGGCCGTGGGCCGTCAGTATCCGCGTCGCGTCGATCACCGTCAGCTTGCACGGTATCACCGTGTTGATGTCCGCCAGTTTCTGCCCCATCTCCTGGTGAATCTTTCCCCGGTTGCCGTTGAGAATGCCCATCGTGTTCTTCAAACCCAGCGTCAGCGTGGCCCCGCTGTGATGCTTGGCGATCGGCGCGTTGATGTAGCAGTCGCACTCGATGGCCTCCCGATAAAACTCCCATTCGGTGACGGCTTTTCCCTTCGCTATTTTCACCGGCATCCACTTTCGATTGTCGATGAACTCGCACACCGCCCGCGCGTCGCCGATGTCATCCACCGCCTTTTGAATCCCGCTGTTCACATAGCATCGCTTGGGATCATTGCAGGAACGGTCGAACACACGCACCTGTTTCGCTCCCGCGTCCAGCGCCAGTTTCACCAGCGTCACCACGACGATCGGATGCGTGTTGGCCGCCTGGTCCACGTTGCGGTCCCATCCGATGTTCGGCTTGACCACCACCTTGTCCCCCTTCGACACAAACTTGCCGATGCCCCCCAGGTCGGCGATCACCTTCTCGACGAGCTTGGCGTACTCCTTGCCACGCGCCACGGCCACGACGCTTTGACTTCCGGGGGCCGCCGCATGCGCGGTCAAATCAAATGTCGGTATGACCATCGCCCCGGCCGAAAACGCAGCGAGTTGCTGAAGAAACCGACGACGACTGTTCATGGGATTCTCCTTGTTCGCAAATACAAGACAATTTTATCCGCTTTATCGGCGAATTACCAGAAAAAACGGGTGAATTGAAAAGACACCAAGCGGCAAGATAAAAGCAAGATAAAAGCAAGAACGGATTGAACCAAGAGGCACAGAGACACGGAGAAAAAGGCAAAAGATCAAAACAGCATGACATGCCGATCGCGCGGCCGGATATTTTGCTTTTCTGCTCTTTCGTTTTCATTCTCTGCGTCTCTGTGCCTTGTGGTTTATTTTCTTTGGTTTTTCCCCTTCGCCGCCGCGATCAGCGCATCGAACAGGTGTTGGCCCATCGACGAGTCGGCGGTGCGTTCGGGGTGCCATTGCACGCCGAGGTAGAAACGGGGGGCGGAAGAACCCGAGGCGGCGCCCCCGGAAGCAACGCCCCCGGAAGCAACGCCCCCGGAAATTCGCTCCGCCTCGGCTTGCGGCGAATCGACGGCTTCAATGACACCGCCGGGGCCGGTGGCGCAGATGCGCAGCTTGCCGGGGGTGCCGGGCGATGCGACGGACTGGTGATGATGCGAATGCACCGTCGCGCTGTCGGGCAGCACGTGCGGCCCGGCGACGCAGCGCGTCACGACATGCTCCGTGTTGCGATGCGTCTTCAGCGATTCATCATCGAGATGTTGAATCAATTTCCCGCCGTGGTGCAGGCACATCAACTGCATGCCGAGGCAGATGCCGAGTACGGGGTGCGATGTGTGATCGAGAGCCGCGATCAGCGCCAGTTCGTAGCGTTGACGCAGCGGGTCCATGATGGTCGCGGCGGGGTGGTTGGGTTGGCCGAACGATGTCATGTCGGGATCGTCGCCGCCGGTGAGAACGATGCCATCGCACAATCGCAATTGTTCGTCGATGGCATCGGGAATGTGGGGCAGCAGGATGGGGTTGCCGCCGGCGAGCCAAACGGCATCGGTGTAGGTGCGAGCCAGCATTTGCCGAACGCGCGGAGCGGTGGGGCGTTCGACGGTGTCGCAGGTGAGGCCGATGGTGGGGCGCATGGAAGAATTGTAGCGATGTTCAATGTTCAATGTTCAATGTGAAAGAGGACACGGCCACGTCGTGTACGGGTCTGCATGACATTGCACATCGCACATTGCACATTGCACATCGTTACAACCCTCACAGATCGCCCCGATTCGCCGGTCGTTGTCCGTCGCGTGTCTGGGTCCGGCGGGGTTATATCGGTTGCTTGATCGAACCGTTGATCCAGGGTGTTCGGCAATCAGGCGGATCAACGGAGTTGTGCCATGCGTAAGTCGATCAGGTTGGCGATAGCGGTCTGGTGGACGGTCGGATTGGGGGGTCTGACGCGGGCGGACATTGCGTTGCCGGACGATCCCGGCCAGTCGTATTTGTCGGACGTCCGCCCGTCGGTCCATATCGGTCTGCTTTCGCAACAGGAACACCAACAACTACTGTCGCTGCTGGGCGAACGCACCTTGTGCGTGATCGGCGAACCCCCGCCCCCGGAAGTGATGCCTCCTCTTTCCTCGAAACCCGAAACTCGAAACCCGAAACTCCCTCTCTCGTCCCCTTCCCCGGAAGTTTGGAAAGTCGCGGAACTTCCGGGGGCGGGGGTTTCGACCGAGCCGCTGCGTGTGCCCGAACCGGGCATGTTCGCGCTGCTGCTGCTGGGTGGGGCGGCGGTACTCGGTTTCGGCCGCCCCCGGAAGTTTCATCCCGCACGTTCGGCTTGATTCGATAATGATAATGCGTTATCATTTTGATGTCACGGGCCGCGGCCCGGAAGGAAAGAGAGAGCCATCATGGATCGTCAGACGGCACAACGGCAAGCGATACGCGGGGTGTTTGAATCGGCGGCCCGACCGCTGGGGCCGATCGAAGTGATGAACCTGACCCGAAAACTTCCGGGGCAATTTCCGGGGCAACTTCCGGGGGCGGGGGTGGGTCAGGCGACGGTGTATCGCACGATCAAGGCGTTACTGGCCGAGGGTTGGTTGAAGGCGGTGGACGTGCCGGGCGAGCCGCAGCGGTATGAACGGTCGGGGTTGGCGCATCATCATCATTTTCGTTGTCGGGTATGTGATCGGGTGTTTGATTTGGAAGGATGCGCGTTGGATGGAATGCACGTGCATCTGCCGCGTGGTTTTCGGATGGACGATCACGAATTATGGATTTACGGGCGGTGCAAAAATTGCCGCGCAGCGTGAGGGCGGCTTGCGGGATGCGCTGTGCGGTGTGCGGCGAGAGTGTCTCTTCCGCACCCCGCACCCCGCACCCCGCACCCCGCACCCTGAACCCTGAACCCTGAACCCTGAACCCTGAACCCTATGAATTTTCCCCGTTTCCTGCGACTGATGCTTCTGTTGGTGATGCTGCTGATCGGCGGCGGCGTCGCCGGGGCGGCGCATTTGTCGCAGGAACACCGCGAACACCCCGGCCAGGTTCACGACACCGACCACTGCCCCCGGTGCTTTTTCCTGATGCACGGCCAGGCGCGACCGGCCGCGCCGACGCTCGGCGTCGCGTTCATCGCCGCCGTCACGTTCACCCCGCCGGTTCGACCGATTCCTGTCCACGCCTGTCCGGTTCGCACATCCCATCACGCGCGCGCCCCTCCCCTGGCCGGCTGATCCCTTGTTCTCATCGTGATCCGTAGCGGTTTTCCTCGCAGTGATTGTCACTGCGCGTGAAGGGAGCGTGCGCCATGCGCGTGCGGAACGGTTTGACGTTGGTTGAATTGCTTGTGGTGGTTGGGATCATCGCGTTGTTGCTCGGCATCCTGTTGCCGGCGTTGGGCAAGGCGCGGCTGGCCGCGAAGGCGGCGGTCGATCTGGCCAACATCCACAACCTCGAACAGGCGCACTGGATGTACATGCTGGACAATAACGGCGCGTTCATCCGCGTGGGGCTGGCGCACGGCGGGATGCACACCGATGAACAGAGCATGTGGCTGACCACGTTGTCCCTGTATTGGGGTAACCACACGCACGAC
>Ga0172380_10008957_pt1 | contig 10769 bp, 11 predicted proteins | sample Leawe162metaG_FD_119747 | JGI IMG/M metagenome (GOLD analysis project Ga0172380, IMG submission 119747) | Leachate microbial communities from a municipal landfill in Southern Ontario, Canada - Leachate well 162 metaG | ecosystem: Engineered > Solid waste > Landfill > Unclassified | place...
CAACATCGAGGCCGAATTCGCCATCGTCGTGCGCTCCGAGCTCAAGGGCAAGGGACTCGGACGGCTGCTGCTGGAAAGCATGATCGAGTATCTGCGCAAACGCGGCACCGCCGAGTTGCGCGGTGAAACCATGAGCGGCAACCTGCGCATGGTGCACCTGGCTCAGGACCTCAAGTTCGAGATAAAGACGGGCACCGACATCGGCACCGTCGATCTGCGGCTACCGCTGCACGAGCGCCCGCCGCAATAGCTCCGGCGTCAGGCTTTGCGGCTGCCGGGCGGCACTCCCGTATGCATGTCGATCTGTCCGACGAACGCCATGGCGGTCAGCGTGGCGCCGATCGCCAGCCAGCCGACGTTGCCGTAGCCGACGATATGGCCGGAGGCATCGGCGGTGATCATCACGCCGCCGATATACGACGCCACCCCTGCCGCCAGTTGCTGCACGGCGCCGTTCATCGACAGGAAAGTGCCGCGCAGGCGCGGCTGCACGGCGGAAGTGACGATGGCCATCACCGGCACCATGCGGCCCGGCACGAAAATGAAGAACAGCGTCGACCAGATGATCATCGTCCATAGCGGCACCGGCCCCAGGTGCGTCTGCGCAAACAGCGGCACCATCGAGCACAGCGCCATCCAGCGGTACACCCGGATCTTGCCGTGGGCATCGGCGAGGCGGCCGATCAGGCGCGAGGTGAAAAACGTGGCGCAGCCGCCGACCAGATAGATCAGCGGGATGTCTTCCTGCCTGATGCGGATGTTCGCCGTGACATAGATGGTGATGTAGGGGATCACGCTGAAACCGGAGAACATGATCAGGGCCATGAACAGCAGTGCCCGCAGATGGTTGGAGTCGCGCAGCACGTCGCGCATCGCCGCCAGCGGATGGGCGCGCTCGGCCTCGCTGACGATGGCCGTCGGCAGATGGCCCCGCAGCGCCGGCAGCACCTTCCAGCCGAGCAGCAGCAGGCCGCAGGACAGCACCGCGATGAAAACGAAGGGGAAGCGCCAGCCGAAATGATTGGCGAGGTAGAGCGACAGCGGCACCCCCGCCACGGTTGCCAGGGAAAATGCCGACATGATGGTGCCGCTGGCGCGGCCGCGGCGCTCGAAGGGAATCAGGTCGCCGACCATGGTTTGCACCATCGAGCCGAGCACGCCGCCGAAGGCGCCGGCCGTGCCGCGCGCCGCCAGCAGCGTCCAGTAGCCCGGGGCCAGGCCGCAGGCCAGGGTCGCCAGCGCGAACAGGCCGAACATCGTCAGCAGCAGGCGCTTGCGCTCGAAGCGATCGACGAAAGCCGCCGCCAGCACGCCGGTGAACGCGGCGGTGAAGGTGTAGGCCGATACCAGCAGGCCGAACTCGTGGGTGCCGACTGCCAGTTCCCGCATCAGGATCGGGCCCAGCGGCATCATGATCATGAAATCGAGGATATGCGCGAACTGGATGCCGGCGAGCGTGAGCAGCAGCATGCGCTCGCGGGCAAGGTCGAGGGGTTCGGGCGGTGGCGAGTGATTCATGGGTGACGACTTGGGGTGAAACTCCGAGGGTAGCAGGAGTCGGCGCCGGCGAGACGGCGAAAGGCGCTTCCCGGTGTCAGCGCACCGGCGCGATACCCCACTCGGCGACGCCTTCCGGCAGGCGCAGCGCGTCATAGCCCTTCTTGTGCAGCAGTTCGACCGCATCGCGCGCCATCAGGCAGTAGGGTCCCCGACAATAGGCGACGATCGTCTTGCCTTTAGGCAGTTCGGCGAGCCGCAGCTTCAGTTCATCGATCGGAATCGAACGCGCGAAAGGCAGGTGCGCCGCGAGAAATTCATCCGCCGGCCTGACGTCGAGCACCACCACGTCGCCCTTGCGCGCCAGCTTGACCAGGCTTTCGCGATCCTGGGGTGCGAGCTCCCCGGGATGGCTCACCATCTGTTGAATCACCATGCGCAGTTCGACCAGCCGATCCTCCGCGAGGGAGCGGATCGACACCCAGAATTCAGCCACCGCCCGGTTGGCGATCCGGTAGATCACGTACTTGCCCTGCTTCTCCGTTTCCACCAGCCGCGCCGCGCGCAATTCACGCAGATGCGCGCTGGCGAGCTTCATGCTGATCGACGCTTCGCGGGCCAGCGTATCCACCGTCTTCTCGCCCTGGCAGAGCAGCTCGATCAGTTCGAGTCGCTTCGGACTGGATGCCGCCTTGCCGATGCGGGCCACCTGCTCGTAGAGCAGGTCCTTGATGTGTCGCGGACTATTCATGCCATTTAATCTAATGCCCAGACGATCGTCTGTCAAAGATTTTGATGATTTCTTGACAACCTGGCTATGCCTGAACTAGATTGATCTAACAGTTGTTAGATTATTAACCCCGCGCAGCGACATTCCCGTCAATTGCAACGACCGGATTGGCCGGGAATTCGAAGCATTGAAATCCACCATCAAGACCGGAGGCACGAAATGGCAAAACATCTGTTCATCCTCAACGACCCGCCCTACGGCACTGAGCGCAGCTACAACGCGCTGCGCCTCGCGCGTACGCTGCTGAACGCCAAGGAAGAGGTTCGCGTGTTCCTCATGGGCGACGCCGCCGCCTGCGCCACCGCCGGGCAGAAGGTGCCGCAGGGCTACTACAATCTCGGCGACATGCTCGGCGCCGTGGTTCGGCGCAATGGCGAAATCTCCGTCTGCGGTACCTGCATGGATGCTCGAGGCATGACCGAAGAGCGCCTGATCGAAGGCGCCCGACGCGGTACCATGGACATCCTGACCGAATGGACGCAATGGGCGGACAAGCTGCTGGTATTCTGACGGCCGGACGCAGTCGCAAAGCAGCAGCGGACCGCGTCGACGACTTGAACCAGACGCCGGATTGAGCATGACCAACGAATACATATTTTTCGATGCAGCGCTGCGCGACCGTTTCGTCGAGTTCGTCGCCGGTCACGGCATCCCCAGTCAGGCGCGGCCCGACGCGGTCGAGGGCTTCATTGTGGCATTGGCCGACGACCTGGCGGACGAGATCGAGGACGCCATCGAGGCCGAGTACGCAACACTGATGGAAGAGCAGCGCGACCTGGTCGAAGCCGCGGACGGCGACAACGCGCGCGCGCTGATGGCCGTCGCCATTGTGCTGCCCGATGGACAGCCCGGTGTGGTGCGGATTCCCGCCCGCTACGTGCGCCGCCTCTTCGCGCACTTTTCCACCGAAGAAGTGCATGAGTTGGTCGCCGCCATCGCGCAAAGCGTGGCGAACCCGGTGGCTGGCCCGCTGTGCCGCAAGGGCTAGCATGGGCCTGCCGATCCTGGCGCCGGACTCGGGAAGGGAGCCGCAATGTGCGAATTGTTCGGCTATAGCGGCGACCGCGAGCAGAGCCTGAGCCGCTGGCTGGAACCGTTTCGCGAGCGCGGCGGCGGCAGCGCCGACAACCCGGACGGATGGGGCGTCGCCTCCTGGCATGACGGCACCGTCAGCCTGACCAAATCTTCCGAGCCGGGATTCAGCAGCGCAGGCTTCGCTCGCGTGGCCAGCGAGTTGCGAACCCGCCTCGCTATCGCGCACGTGCGCAAGGCGCGCCATCCGCCCGTGCCGGGCATGCTCAACACCCACCCCTTCATCCATGCCTGCTGCAACCGCGACTGGGTCTTCGCGCACAACGGAATGGTGCCGGAGGTCATCGAATGGCAAAGCACGGGACCGCTGTGCCTGCCGGAAGGCGAGACGGATTCCGAGTATGCCTTCTGCCATCTGCTGACCGACATCGCCGAGGCTTACGAGAATCCGCTGCGGCCGGCATGGCTCGACCGTCTGGCGAAGCTGTCGGAAAAAATCGCGACCCTGGGCAAGTTCAATTTCCTGCTCTCCGACGGCCGCGAACTGATCGCCTACGGCCACGACCGGCTGCATCAGCTGGAGATCGACGACGAATCCGGATGCAGAATCATCGTCGCCACCGAGCCCCTTACCGACGGACAGTGGCAGCCCTTCGCGGCGGGCGAATTGCGCGTGTATCGAGACGGAAAGCTGATCGCACGGCTGGGCGGCAAAGGGCTGGTTTCACCCTCGCCCGACTGACGGAAACGCCCCTCAGCTCAATTGCCGTCGCAGCTCGGCCAGATAGCGCAAACCAGCAATCGCGCGACTGCCGTACCACGACACCATTTCGCCGTCGATGCGGGTCACCGGCCGTTGCGCCAGCGCGCCGACCTCTGCCAGGTGTCGATCGGTGAAGGCATAGGGTTCCGAGGGCAGCAGCACGCGCGATATGCCGGCCAGCCACGGCGCATCCCAGACGAATGTGGGAAAACGTGTCGCCGCTTCCGCGGGCAGCGTATCCCAGCCGGCAGCGCTGAGCATCGCGGCAATGTAGGTATCGCGCCTGACGGTCATCCAGGGCTCGCGCCAAATGGGATAGAGCACGGTTTCGCGCGGCAGCGTCGCGGCCAGCGCAGCGAGTTCCTGGCGCGCCGCCGCGAACTCCGCAGCGAGGCGTGCCGCTTCCGCGTCGCGACGGAAGATTTCGCCGAGCAGCGCATACAGGGCGAGGTTGTCATCGACGGTTTGCGGATGCACAACGACGACCTGCGGCACGAACTCCATCATGGCCTCGACCGCATCGCGCCGGTTTTCGTCGATGTCGGCGATCAGGTGGGTCGGCGCCAGCTTGCGCACCACGTCGAGCCTGACGTCCTTGGTGCCGCCGACCTTGGGCACGTGGCGCAGCACTTCGCGGGGATGGATGCAGAAGCCGGTACGGCCGACCAGGCGATCCGCCAGGCCGAGATCGCAAATGAGTTCCGTCAGGCTCGGCACCAGGCTGACGATGCGCGCCACGCCCTCATACGGCTGGTGCTCACGGCCGAGGGCATCGACCGGCATTACAGATCGAGGCCGCGCGGCTTTCGTCCGGCGCGGGCAAAGATGGCATCGAACAATAGGTTGGGCAGCAGGCGCAGCAGCTTGGCCACCACGCCCATCTGCCAGGGAATCACGGTATAGCTGGTGCCGCGCTCGATGGCGCGGGCGAAGCGGCGGGCCGCTTCGTCGGCCGCGAGCAGAAAGGGCATCGGGTAACGGTTCACCGCGGTCATCGGCGTCGCGATATAGCCCGGCACGATGGTGACCACCTCGACCCCGCTGCCGCGCAATTCGCCACGCAGGGCTTCGAGGTAGGCGATGGTCGCCGCCTTCGAGGCACAGTAGGCGCCCGCTCCCGGCAGGCCGCGGATGCCGGCCACCGATGCGATGCACACCAGGCGGCCGCTGCCGCGCGCCTTCATGGCGGCGATGAAAGGCTGGAAGGTCTGCGCCATGCCCATCACATTGGTTTCGAAGACGCGGCGGAAAGCAGGCAAATCGGCCGCATCGTCCGCCAGCGTGCCGACCGAAACGCCGGCGTTGGCGATGACGATGTCCGGGCAGCCGCAACGCGCGATGAAATCCGCTGCAGCGTCCTGCAGCGCTGCCGCATCGGCGACATCCAGTGCATAGCAGGCGTGTGTGCCGGGAAGTTCCGCGGCCAGTTCCAGAAGCCGGGCCTGGCGCCGCGCCGCAAGTCCGAGCGTGGCGCCCGCGACCGCGTAATGACGGGCCAGCGCTTCGCCAATGCCGCTGGATGCGCCGGTCAGGAATACCCGCATGGGCTCTTGCCGGCTAGTTCCTGCCGGCCTCGGCGCGAGCGCGGTCGATCAACTGCTCGATGATCTCCAGCAGGTCCTCGTAAGTACCCGGCGTCAGCACCAGATACTTGCCCTGCACGACCATCGACGGGACACCGGTGATGCGGGAAGCCAGGGTAAGCTCGCGCGTCTGCTGGACGCGGCTCTGGACGCCGGAGGAGGCCCAGGCCTCGCCGAATTTCTTCACATCGACACCCTTTTTCGCGACCCATTCGAACAGGATCTTCTCGTCATCGAGACGCTGATGATCGAGGTGGATCGCGTTGAACACGTCGCGGTGCAGCTTATCCACCAGATTCATGGCTTCCAGCGTGTAGAAGAGCCTCGCGGGCGGCAACCACTTGTTGTTGGGGAACAGCGCCGGCACGCGACGGAAGATCACATCGGCAGGCAGCTTCTTCGCCCAGGGCGCCAGTATCGGCTCGAAATCGAAGCAGTGCGGACAACCGTACCAGAAGAATTCGGTGACTTCGATCCTCGTCTTGTCGGTCGCCAGCGGCGGATTGATCAGCCGGAAATCGCGACCTTCCTTGAGTTCGACGGCACCCGCGCCAAGCGCCATGCATAGGCCGAAGGTCGCCAGAACGGCTGCCAGGATTCCACGCCATGCTCTCATCGCGCCCTCCTATTCTTTTTGCTTGATGACCGTGCCTTGCACTCCGCTCTGCGACAACAGCGTACGCGCGCGGTTCATTTCCGCGACGTCGCGGAAGGGTCCGACACGGACGCGATGCATGGTGCCCTTCTCGGGAATGCCGACTTCCTGCACGCTGGCTTCGAGGCCGGTGAGCGCGAGCTTGGCCTTGAGGTTGTCGGCATCGGCGGCTTTCTGGAATGCGCCCACCTGGAGGAAGAAGACTTCGCTCGGCGCCGGTTTGGCCTCCACTGCAGGCGTCACGGTGACGCCGGGCGTCGCTGGAGTCGCTGGAGTCGCCGGGGCCGGCGCGGCAGTGCCGGATGCAGCCGGCTGCTTGCCCTCGAGAATGTTGTAGAACTCGAAGCGCTGGCGCTCGGCCGGCTTGTCCCCGGGTTTGCCCGGCAACGGCGCCGGCGTGTGGGCTCCGCTGGTGCCGTTGCCGGCCTTGTCCTTCTCCGCCTTGGGTGCACCTTCGTACTTGTTCTGGAAGGGCAGCGGCGACTTGTTGAGATACCAGACCACGCCGAAGGCGATCGAAACGCCGATGACGAGGCCGATGAAAATTCCGAGCAGCGTACCGCCGCTGCTCTTCTTCTGCGGCGCCCGGGTGTTCACCGCTGGGCGCGCGCCCTTGCCGCCTGTCCTGTCGAATTTGCTCATACCGTTCCTAGTCGATTTCAAGTTGAGACGCGAAGACAAGCCGAAGACAGTGCTGTAGCACGGCAAGGCGCCGTCGACAAAGTATCGACTTGAAAGCGGCTTGGAATCACATGCTCACCGGTTGCGAAACTCCCAGCAGGGAAAGACCGTTCTGCAGCACCTGCCGCGTTGCCAGCGCCAGCGCCAGGCGCGCCTGACGGGTGGCCTGATCGTCGACCAGCACGCGTTCGGCGTTGTACCAGCCGTGGAAATCGCCGGCCAGATCCTTGAGGTAGAAGGCCAGCGCATGCGGCGCATAGTCGCGCGCCGCCACCTGGATCAGTTCCGGAAACTCGGCCAGTCGCGCGCACAGCGCGTATTCGCGCTCGTGCTGCAGCGGCGCCAGGTCGGTTGCGCCGAGCGCCGCCTGATCGCCGTCCCACTGCGTCAGCACCGAGCAGATCCGGGCGTGGGCGTACTGCACGTAGTACACCGGATTGTCATTGCTCTCCGACTTCGCCAGGTCGAGATCGAAGTCCAGCGCCTGATCGCATTTGCGCAGCATGTAGAAGAAGCGGCAGGCGTCGTTGCCGACCTCCTCGCGCAGCTGGCGCAGCGTCACATACTCGCCGGAGCGGGTGGACATCGAGGCCTTCTGGCCGTCGCGGAACAGGCTGACGAACTGCACCAGCGTCACGTCGAGCCGGTCGGCATCCGCACCGGAGGCAGCGAGCGCACCCTTCACGCGCGGGATGTAGCCGTGATGGTCGGCGCCCCAGACGTCGATCACCTTGTCGAAGCCGCGCTCGAACTTGTTCAGGTGATAGGCGATGTCCGATGCGAAATAAGTGTAGATGCCGTTGTCGCGCTGGACCACGCGGTCCTTCTCGTCGCCGAAGGCCGTCGAGCTGAACCACTTGGCGCCATCCTGCAGATAGATGTGGCCGGATTTTTCCAGCGTCGCCACGGCCCGTTCCACCATACCCGTCTCGTACAGGCTGCGCTCGGAGAACCAGACGTCGAAATGCACGCCGAACTCTTCCAGGTCGGCGCGGCAATCGGTCAGTTGCTCGTTCAGCACGTGGCCGTGGATGTAGGCCCAGTCTTCGCCGAGCAGGTCCTTGCCGGCGAGAATCAGGCCGTCGAGTTTGGCCTCGATGTCTTCGGTCTCGGGCAGGCAGGCGAGCACGGCTTCGGCCGGATGCACATAGCGATCGCCATGGGCGACCTTGACCTGCTCCGCCATCTCGCGCACATAGCCGCCCTGGTAACCGTTGGGCGGAAAGGGCACGGGTTCGTCGAACAGTTCCAGATAGCGCAGCCAGGCGGACACGGCGAGGATGTCCATCTGCCGCCCCGCGTCATTGACGTAATACTCGCGCGTCACATCAAAACCGGCGAAAGCCAGCAGCGAGGCGAGGCTCGCGCCGTACGCCGCACCCCGCCCGTGACCGACATGCAGCGGGCCGGTCGGGTTGGCGGAAACGAACTCGACCTGCAGGCGCTGCGCCGCCTTGCCGGCCTTCGGCGCGCCGCGGCCGAAGCCATGCCCCGCCGCAAGCACGGCCGGCACCACGGCCGTCCTGGCCGCGGGTGTCAGAGTGAAATTGATGAAGCCGGCGCCGGCAATTTCCACCTTCGCCACGGCCGGCGATGGCGGCAGTTCGCGCACCAGACGCTCGGCGATCTGGCGCGGGTTGGTCTTCAGCTCGCGCGCCAGCTGCATCGCAAGATTGCTGGCGAAATCGCCGTGGCTGGCCTGCTTGGGACGTTCGAGGATGATTTCGACAAGACCCTGTCCGGGAGCCACGCTGGCCAGCGCAGTGCGCAGCAGGCTGGCGAGATGCTGACGGGCGTCGAAGGAAATGCGGGCAGATGAGCTGGATGCAGCCATATCAAGAGTATGCAGGGTGTTTCCGTAGGCTGTGAATTATACTTCCCGTTTTAGCTACGGCCGCTGCGCTTAACGTCGATAATGCCGACGTTAGCCTCCACTGAAACTGCGTTTTCGTCCGCCTATCTTCCCGTGCGCATCTTCCGCCTCATCCGTATCGCCCGTGTTGCCTACCTCTACGGGCTCGACAATCTGATCCTCGACCACGAGCTCGAGCCCGGCTTCTGGGCGCGCATGCTCCTCGCAGTGCAGCGGCTGATGTTCTGGCGCGATCTCTCTGCGCCGCGGGCCGTGCGCCTGCGCCAGGCACTGGAAGCCCTCGGGCCCATTTTCGTCAAGTTCGGTCAGTTGCTGTCGACGCGACGCGACCTGCTGCCGCTGGACATCGCCGACGAACTGGCGAAGCTGCAGGACCGGGTGCCGCCGTTTCCCTCGGAGCTTGCCATCGCCGAACTGGAAAAGGCCTACGGCCGGACGGTGGATCAGGTCTTCGCGAAATTCGACCGCGAGCCGGTCGCCTCGGCCTCGGTGGCGCAGGTGCATTTCGCCGTGCTCCACGAAAAGGACGGCGGCCGCGAAGTCGCCGTCAAGATCCTGCGCCCCGGCATCCAGCCCGTGATCGAGCACGACATCGCGCTGCTGCAGGTCGCCGCCAGCCTGCTGGAAACCGTCTGGGCCGACGGCCGGCGGCTCAAGCCGCGCGAGGTCGTCGCCGAGTTCGACAAATACCTGCACTACGAGTTGGACCTGATGCGCGAAGCGGCCAACTGCTCGCAACTGCGGCGCAACTTCGAGGGCTCCGACCTGCTGATCCTGCCCGAGGTGCATTGGGACTGGTGCACGCAAAGCGTGATGGTGATGGAGCGCATGCACGGCACGACGATTTCGCAGATCGACGTGCTGCGCGAGAAGGGCGTCGACATTCCGCGCCTGGCCCGCGCCGGCGTCGAAATCTTCTTCACCCAGGTGTTCCGCGACGGGTTCTTCCACGCCGACATGCATCCCGGCAACATCTTCGTTGCCACCGAAGGGCCGCGCAAGGGCAGCTACATCGCGCTCGACTTCGGCATCGTCGGCACCCTGTCGGACATCGACAAGAATTACCTGGCGCAGAATTTCCTCGCCTTCTTCAGGCGCGACTACAAGCGCGTCGCCGAAGTGCACATCGAGTCCGGCTGGGCGCCCAAGGGTACCCGCGTCGACGAGTTCGAGGCGGCGATCCGTTCCGTCTGCGAACCCTTCTTCGACCGGCCGCTGAAGGACATCTCGCTGGGCCGCGTGCTGCTGCGCCTGTTTCAGACCTCGCGCCAGTTCAACGTCGAAATCCAGCCGCAGCTCGTGCTGCTGCAGAAAACCCTGCTCAACGTCGAAGGCCTCGGCCGCGAACTCGATCCCGAACTCGATCTGTGGAAGACGGCCCTGCCTTATCTGGAACGCTGGATGAGCGAGCAGCTGGGCTGGCTGGCGCTGGAGAACAACATCAAGCGCGAGGCCTCCACCTGGGCCAAACTGCTGCCGACCCTGCCGCGGCTGGTGCATCAGGCGCTGGTGGCCACCGCCACGCCCGCGCCCAATCTGGAACTGGAGAGCCTCGCTGCGGAAATACGCAGCATGCGCCAGCTGCTTTGGCTGGCGTTTGCGGTCGCTGCCTTTGCGCTGGGCTTCGCGATTCTGCAATAGGGAGGATTCCGGATGCTGCTCTGGTTCGTCGTGCTCTATCTCATGGTGTCGGTCGGCATCGGCCTGTTTGCCGCCACCCGCGTCCATAGCGCCAGGGATTTCGCCGTCGCCGGCCGCAGCCTGCCGCTGCCGGTAGTGACGGCCACGGTGTTCGCCACCTGGTTCGGCGCCGAAGCCGTGTTCGGCGTCTCGGCCACCTTCGTCAAGGACGGCCTCACCGGCGTGGTCGCCGACCCGTTCGGCTCCTCGATGTG
>Ga0172380_10008958_pt1 | contig 10768 bp, 9 predicted proteins | sample Leawe162metaG_FD_119747 | JGI IMG/M metagenome (GOLD analysis project Ga0172380, IMG submission 119747) | Leachate microbial communities from a municipal landfill in Southern Ontario, Canada - Leachate well 162 metaG | ecosystem: Engineered > Solid waste > Landfill > Unclassified | place...
AGCAAAGCGACTGGGCGAACTCGAAGAAAAAACCGGGCTGCTCTCAATGCAGCACGATAGCTTTAGCCGCAACACTCGTGTCCAGCTCAAACAAGTGTTTGATGCCCTGCGCGAACTGATGACACCGCCCGAAACATCAAAACGCCCTATTGGTTTTGTAACACCACAAGACACAAAGAAGAATCAATAACCATGAAAATCGCCATCGCCGGAACCGGCTACGTCGGCCTCTCCAACGCCATCCTCCTCGCCCAGCACAACGAAGTGGTCGCGCTCGACATCGTCCCCGAAAAAGTCGCGATGCTCAACCGCAGGCAATCCCCCATCGAAGATGCCGAGATCGAAGACTACCTGACCAACAAACTCCTCAACTTCAAGGCCACGCTGGATAAACGCACAGCTTACACTGAGGGCGATTACATCATCGTCGCCAACCGCATTAAGACGACATTCGCGAAGTTGCGGCCAAGTTCTTTAGCCGCGAGTTGCTTAGTAAGGATTAATCGAGTTCAGCAAATCTTATGAAACAAGGGAAAATTTTACATGTCTGCCCGCTGGATAAATTCATTCCGCCATTCATCGAATTTATCAAGACCAATTTTGAATTTGAACAACATATGTTTTTGATAATGGGGGACATCAACAAATATCCAGTAAATTTAGGCAAGAATGTTATTCATTTGAAAGGTAAATCACACCTATGGGCATTGCTTCGTGAGATGTATGCCGCAAGGAAGATTATTCTCCATAGCATTTTCCTCCCAAAAATTGTTTTATTGTTAGTTGCACAACCATGGCTGCTAAAAAAGTGTTATTGGGTCATGTGGGGCGGGGATCTATATTGGCATCAGTTTCGCTCACCGAGTATAAAAGAAAATGTCTACGAGACAATCCGTGCTTTTGTGATTAGGCGGGTCGGGCACTTCGTTACATACGTTAAAGGTGACTATGAGTTAGCCCAAAAGTGGTACGGCGCAAAGGGACAGTGGCATGAGTGCTTCATGTATCCGAGCAACTTGTATAAAGACTATGCCGTGCCGCCGAAGCAGGGCGATACCATAAATATTTTGGTAGGGAATTCGGCGGACCCAAGCAACAATCATGTTGAAATACTTGAGAAACTCAAGGGCTACAAAGAGCAGAATATTCAAATTTATTGCCCACTCTCTTATGGTCCGGCCGAATATGCCGAACGTATAACGAAGTTGGGCAACGAGCTGTTTGGGGCTAAATTTACACCGTTGCTGGATTTCATGCCGTTTAATAAATACCTAGAACTACTCGGTCAAATTGATATTGCAGTATTTGCGCACAAGCGGCAGCAAGGGATGGGCAATACAATTTCTTTGCTTGGCTTGGGCAAGAAAGTTTATATGCGCAATGATATTACGCCCTGGGCGATGTTTGAGGAGCTTGGAGTGAAAGTGTTTTCCGTGGACGAATTGGTGCTTGAACCAATTGATGCAATAATAAAAATAAACAACATAAAAAAGATCAGAGAAACTTTTTCTGATAGGAAGTTAATCGCGCAGTACAGCAAGATATTTGGGTGATGCAATGAAGTTTGGATTTTACATTCTAGGAAAAAAAGGATATTTCGCGTTAAAGGAATTTATAAAATTAATTGGTAATGACCATATTGCTTTTGTTATTGCTGCACGTGATATCGGAGTAGAAAATGATTGGCATAACGAAATGGCTGATTTGTGTGCTGAATACAGGATCGAATTCAACACGAGAAATGAAAGGTGCGATCAACAATCGCATACAGTTACAGATTTCAATTTTGCAATCGGTTGGAGATGGATAATAAAGGAAACGAACGGGTTGATTGTGTTTCATGATTCGCTCTTGCCAAAATACAGAGGGTTCGCCCCACTGGTAAATATGTTAATAGATGGCGTGAATGAAATTGGGGTTACAGCTCTGATTGCTTCAGATGAATATGACAAGGGAGAGATCGTATATCAAGCAAGAAAGCGAATCAGTTATCCTATGAAAATCTCTGACGCGATCGACGTAATATCTCCACTTTATTCTGAACTGCTTGTAAAAACTGCAACCGATATTCTCTCAAAAGGAAATCTTGATAGTTTCCCTCAAGATGAAGGCTTGGCTAGCTATAGCTTGTGGCGCGATGAAAGGGATTATTTTATTAACTGGAACACCAGCTCAGAAGAAATTGCGCGATTTGTAGATGCTGTTGGTGCCCCTTACCGTGGAGCACGATCATTTCTAAATGGTGAGTTGGTTACGGTGTATGAGGTTGTTATTGTGAGGGACGTTGTCGTGGAAAATAGAAATTCATGTATCGGCAAGGTAATATTTATTGAAAACGCTTGCCCTGTTATTGTTTGTGGAAGTGGTTTAATAAAGATTACTGATTTACGAACTGAAAATGGAAATACAGCAATTGGGCACGTCAAATTTAGATCAAGATTTGAGGGAAGTAGATGAGCTATAAAATCCCCTTTAATCTCCCTCCCCATACTGGCAACGAAGACCAATACGTCCTAGCTGCTATGCGTAGCGACAAAATTTCCGGCGATGGAATTTATGGACATAAATGCCAAGCATGGTTTGAGCAGCAACTGGGCTGCAAGAAGACGTTGCTCACTCCTTCATGCACACAAGCATTGGATATGGCGGCAATGTTGCTCGACATTCAACCGGGTGATGAAGTCATCATGCCAAGTTTTACCTTTGTCAGTACCGCGAATGCTTTTGTGTTACGGGGTGCAAAGATTGTATTCGTGGATATTCGTCCTGATACGATGAATATTGATGAGAAGCTAATTGAAGCGGCGATTACGCCAAAGACAAAAGCTATCGCACCCGTGCATTACGCGGGGGTGGCGTGCGAGATGGATACGATCATGGACATTGCCAATCGGCATGGGCTATTTGTGATCGAAGATGCGGCGCAGGGCATGATGTCCACCTATAAAGCCCGCGCTTTGGGTACTTTCGGGCAAATGGCGGCGTATAGCTTCCATGAGACGAAGAACTTCACTAGCGGCGGAGAGGGGGGGCTGCTCATTATCAATGACGAGCAATACATTGAGCGGGCGGAGATCATCCGTGAGAAGGGTACGAATCGCAGTCTGTTCTTCCGAGGCATGGTGGATAAGTATTCTTGGGTGGATGTGGGCAGTAGTTATTTGCCCAGCGAGATTCAGGCAGCGTATCTGTGGGGGCAATTGGAGTGGGCGGACAAGATTACGCAAAATCGCTTGGCTACTTGGAATCATTATTTTGAGGAATTGAGTGAACTGGCGCAAAAAGGCTTAATTGAGTTGCCAACGATTCCGTCTGATTGTCAGCATAACGGCCACATGTTTTATCTGAAGGCGAAAGACTTAGATGAGCGCACCGCATTACTTGCACACTTGAAGGCCGATGATGTTTATGCGGTGTTCCATTACATCCCCTTGCATAGCGCACCAGCGGGATTGCGGTTTTCTCGCTTCCACGGTGAGGATGTGTTCACAACAAGAGAGAGCGAACGCCTGATGCGGTTGCCAATTTGGTATGGGATGGATGAATCCACTAGAAAGCATATCGTGAAGAGTGTACTGAGATTTTACGCATGAGAATTAGCCAACAACACTCGAACCGTCGAGCATATAACTGGCTAATTTACGATATTGGCGATCACTTTTTACTGAAGTTCAGTGGCAGTTTCAAAGGTGTCTTGTATGATCTCGGGGCTGGTGAGTCACCGTTCAAAGATTTCTTCCTGAAGTATGCGCAGCAATATGTTGCCGTCGATTGGGCTGGAAGTTACCACGACACTAAAGCCGATATTGCTGCCGATCTGAATAAACCCTTACCTATTGAATCTGAAGTGGCCGATACAGTGGTGTCACTTTCGGTGATGGAGCATCTATGCGAGCCGCAGATGATGTTGAACGAAGCATTTCGCATTCTCAAGCCTGAAGGGTGCATTGTGCTGCAAGTGCCATGGCAGTGGTGGATACACGAAGCGCCCTATGATTTTTTTCGTTACACGCCTTACGGTCTTAAGTACCTGTTCGAAAAAGCGGGCTTCGTCGATGTGGTGGTGGAACCTCAATCGGGATTCTTCACCATGTGGCTTTTAAAGATGAACTACTTCAGCCTCCAGTTTGCGCGCGGCCCTAAGCCACTTCGGTGGCTGATTAAAGCGTGCTTGGTGCCAATCTGGTACATCAATCAGCTGTTTGCACCATTCTTGGACAAGCTCGATCGCAACTGGGCTGCTGAAACGAGTGGCTATTACGTCACAGCAAGAAAACCGGCCACGTTATGACCCTCAGAAAGCAAACCTTCTCAGGAGTACGCTGGACGACGTTTTCCTCGTTGGGTCGTGCCTCATTGCAATTGCTGCAAATTGCCCTCTTGGCACGACTGTTGGCACCTGCCGACTTCGGGTTGATCGCGTTGGTCGTTGCAATTATGGCGATTTTGCAAATTTTTTCTGATGCTGGAATTAGTAATGCCATCATTCACTATCAAAATATCTCACGCGAGCAACTTTCCAGCCTTTATTGGTTGAATGTGAGCGTGAGTGTTTTTCTGGCGCTTACACTTGCTGCATCCAGTTATTGGGTGGCTGCTTGGTATCAGCAACTAGCGCTTCAATACTTGTTGATGCTGGCAGCGGTCACTTTGGTTGTGGGGGCGCTAGGGCAACAAGTTCGCGTAGTGGCGCAAAAGAACCTGCGCTTCGCAGATTTGGCCAAGGTGGAGTTAATGGCGGCATTGATGGGGTTTGTCGTTGCTGTCACTTTGGCATGGATGGGTGCGGGCGTTTATGCACTGATTGCGGGCAGTTTGACGACCGCAGCAGTGGGTTGCGTATTGGTCTGGTTGCGTTTGTCAGATGGTTGGCGGCCGCAGGCACGGCTTAAGTTAGCTGAAATTCGGCAGTTTCTAAAGTTTGGCACTTATATGATTGGTAATAACTTGGCCAACACCTTCAATTCACAAATAGACATTCTGCTTGGCGGGCGTTTGCTTGGTGTGCAGTCTATCGGCTTATACAGTGTGCCAAAAGACTTAAGCCTGCGTATTGGCAACATCATCAACCCGATAATTACTCAAGTGGGCTTGCCAGTTATGGCCAAGGCGCAGGGCGATGTGGCATTGTTGAAGCGGGTCTATCTGCAAACCATGCGCATGACAGCATCGGTTAACTTTCCTATCTATATCGCCTTGGGGGTTTTTGCTCCCGAAATAGTTCATTTTCTATTGGGGCAGAAGTGGCATGACGCTATTCCCTTGTTACAGATTTTTTCTATTTGGGCATTGCTTCGATCCACAGGCAATCCAGTGGGTAGCTTGTTGATGGCACGGGGAAGGGCCGACCTCAGCTTCAAATGGAACATGGTGTGGCTACTCATCATGCCACCCACCATTTGGGTTGGCAGCCAATTTGGGGTTTCGGGAATGGCTTTCGCGATGACGGCGCTTGGTGTGCTGGGATATTGGCCGAACTGGTATTTTCTAGTGCGCCCGTTGTGTGGCGCAAAGCTGGGAGAGTATTCAATGCAAATGGTTGTGCCATTAATCTTGTCAATAATTGCAGGAGTGGCTGGCTACCTCAGTGCTTCTCTGTTTGTGGACGATCTGCTGCGAATAATAATTGGTGTTTCGGTTGGATGCTTAATCTATTTTAGTTTAAGTTGGCGGTTTAATCGTGTTTGGGTTGATGTGATGATGGAACTGGTTGCAGGAAGGTCGGGCAGGGTCAAAACTGTGAGCCAGGCATAGCCAAATGAAAAGTATTTTGTACGTGACACTGATCGAAGACCCCATCAACAATCTATTCACATCTTTCGAACTATAACCCCATACAAGGTCTTTATTCGAAGGTAGTTAAACTTGAAGTGTATCGATATTTTGGAGAAAACCGCATGAAAATTGCTGTAGTAGGTCTTGGTTATGTTGGGCTGCCTTTAGCTGTCGAATTTGGCAAAAAATACACAACGGTGGGGTTGGATTTGTCGGAAGCTAAGGTTTCGGCTTACCGTAATTTTGTTGACCCGTCTGGCGAAGTCAGTCCTGATGACCTGCGTGCAGCAACGAGGTTAACTTGCCATACTAATCCCGAGGTCTTGCGTGATGCCGACTTCATCATTGTCGCGGTGCCTACACCAGTTGACGAAGCCAATCAACCAGATTTCTCTCCGCTAATTTCATCTAGTACCACAGTAGGTAAGTTTATGAAACGCGGGGTAACTGTGGTGTACGAGTCAACAGTTTACCCGGGTGCCACCGAGGAAATTTGCATCCCCGTTTTGGAAAAGATATCTGGTTTTACTTGGCTGAATGATTTTCATGTGGGTTACTCACCTGAACGAGTAAATCCTGGAGATAAGGAACGCACGATTACCAAAATTATCAAAGTGGTATCAGGCGATGATGCTGAAACACTTGAGAAGGTAGCTCAGCTTTACGCTTCGGTTATCGTGGCCGGTGTCCATAGAGCCAGCTCAATAAAAGTGGCCGAGGCATCCAAAGTTATTGAGAATACCCAACGTGATTTGAACATTGCGCTTATGAATGAGCTTTCCATTATTTTTGACAAAATTGGTATCGACACTCTTGATGTGTTAAAAGCTGCCGGGTCAAAGTGGAATTTTCTTCCTTTTCGCCCGGGTTTGGTTGGCGGACACTGTATTGGTGTAGACCCATACTATCTCACCCATAAAGCTGAAATGCTGGGTTATCACCCGCAAGTCATTTTGGCTGGTCGGCGCATCAATGATGGAATTGCATCCTATGTAGCCAAGCAAACAGTCAAACAAATGATACAAGCTGGCTCGATGGTAAAAGGTGCGACAGTTATATTGCTTGGATTAACTTTCAAAGAAAACTGCTCTGACCTTCGCAATTCCAAAGTGGCTGTTCTTGTTCGCGAACTGCAATCATTTGGATGCAATGTGATTGTTCATGATCCCGTGGCTAGTGCAGCCGATGCCATGCATGAATATGCTATTGATTTGACTAATTGGGAAGACTTGCCAAAAGAGGTTGATGCGATTGTGGCGGCAGTGATGCATTCAGGATTTTTAGATAAACCATTAGAAGATATCCTCGGTTTAGTAAAAAAAGGCGGTGTATTTATCGATATCAAGTCCGCCTTTGACGAGCAAAAAATTCGCAGCGCTGGATATCGATTGTGGCGCTTGTGAAAAAAATATTGTTTGCCACACATGAAAATATCGATAAAACAGCTGTAGCCAAGGCTATGTTTTATGATGTTGCTGTGCAATTGAGAAAAGAATATCGTTGCGTTTTCTTCTCGGCTTCAAATAGCAGCAGTGGATTTATTGATGAAGCAGGTATTGAGCGTTTAACTTTTGCGCGAAAGGATCAGGGTAAAATCTCAATTGTTGACCTGCTAGGCCTTGTTAGATCATTTTTTCGGATTGCGCATGCTGTTACAGGCGCCGATATGATTTATATCCGCTCTTATCCAATGATGATATTTATTGCATGGTTCGGTTATCTATTGAGAAAAAAAATAATATTTGATACCAGAGGCCTATTTTTTGACGAGTTATATGACTCAGGAAAAATCCGGTCTCACAGATTGAAACGATTTCTAAAGTATATTGAGTTCAAACTTCTGAACATATCTGATGATGTAATTTGTGTGAGTGAAGCACAAAAGGCATTCTACTTGGACAACTATAAATCAGATTGCAGCTACCACGTTGTGTATAACTGCGCAATTCCAGCCAGTAATTTAAAACATTTTAATGATAACAAGCTAAGAATTTGTTATGTCGGCTCGTTGATTGATTGGCACTGTCCAGATTTAATACGTAACGTTTTACTCGCTCTAACGGGGAGAGGTGTTTTTTTTGAATTCCACTGCATTACAAAACAACTTCTAGAAGCAGAAGTCTATTTTGGCAGTATTCAAAACGTAAAGATTTATGAGCACGATTACAGAAATTATCCTATTAAATTCGATTTGGGATTTTGTTTAATTAGAGATACTTTGTCAAAGCATGTGTGCTTTCCTGTTAAATTTGCAGAATATATTGCAGCTGAAACCCCGGTTGTTTTCTCTAACAACGTTGATGTGTGTTGCAGAATTTTAAGCCGGCATAATGTAGGTGTCGGAGTTGATCTTTCAATGCCTCCTCATTTTTTGGCATTATTGATAGAAGAATATCTTTTGAGCAACCAAACAAAAGAGAAAGTTGAGCTTCCCAAGGAACTGCAATTCTCTTCGCTCTTAAATAGTGTAAAGAGCATAATTGACAGTAGACTGACCTAAGAATAAGGCTCGAATGATTTTTTATTTTTCTGCGCTCTTATGGGCATATCTATTGGTCGCTTATTGTAGAAAGATACCCCTTTTTGCCTCCTTTATTGTTGCCATCCCATTAGTGGTTTTTTCAACATTTAGGGGGCAATCTGGTAAGGACACGCCGTTATATTTGCTCCGCTTTTTTAATGCCGATTATTTTGGTAGTGGTTTTGGTCTGGATTCGGAGCCGATATTAAATATCATCGCATTGCTAGCACATTTTATTGAAAAAAATAATCACTATATATTTTTTTTTATACATTCGGCGTTAGTGCTGACGCTATTTATTTTTATCTGCAGAAAATTTTCAAATGCTAGGTATTACCTTTACACCGTTGGGCCTGTTTTTTTAATCGATGGGTTGACAAATGGTATGCGAATTACGCTTGCTTACCACTTTATTTTGATGGGCTACTTTTATCGAGGTAAATCTTTTTATTTTTTGCTGGCTTTTCTTTCGCATTTGACATCAGTTCTACCAATCTTTCTTTCATATTTATTCGTCCGGCGTGGCTTTTATTTGTTCCTTTTTTTTGGTGCCCTGGCTACTGTTTTTCTTTATTTCGTTGATATTAATTGGTTAATATCTACTTTCGCACCTCGTGTTGTTTCAAAAGCAACCTCTTATTCAGAATTGGTTCTAGGGTCGGCTTACAGCGGGCTGGCTGATATATTTATAATTTATGTGCTGCTCGTTTTTATGAGTTTTTTTAATAGAAAGCGTCTATTTTTACTTGTAATTGATGTTGTTGCCGCGTTATTAGTATGCTTTGTGTTATATCAACTTATTCAGGTTTCTCTTGCGTTTATACGTGTCTTGAAATTGATAATAATTGCGCTAATTTCATCACCTTTTTTGATTAATTCAAGAAAACACATTCCTTCTTGGGCATTGGTCTTACCTGGTTTAGCATATTCAGGCAATTTCATTAGGCAGGTATTTGTTGACGAAGGTTTTTTGCCTTATGGTGAGTGATAAATTGTTGAATGTTGTTATTGCACTTAGATTGAAAATTTAACCATACCACCTTATTTATGACAATTTGCGTTTCCGCCTCTTTGGTTTTATACAACTCAAATCCAAATGATTTTGCACCCGTAGTCGACTCTTTCTTAAAAGGTGTTGCCGATGGCATATTGGTCATTTCTGATAATTCGGAAACACCGATAACTCATACGTTGTTCGGGCATCCACGTGTGCGATATATATTCAATAACGCTAACTTGGGCTTTGGTGCGGCACATAATCGAGCTATTGTTGCTGTAGCTTCAGAATCGGATTTTCATTTGATCTTGAACCCAGATGTTCAATTTGGTCAGGAAGTACTCCCGCATTTGGTGCGTGTAATGCAAAACGATCCTGAAATTGGTGTGATTATGCCAAGGATCGATTATCCAGATGGTACGTTGCAACGTCTTTGCAAGCTGTTGCCCACGCCTGCTGATCTAATACTGCGGCGCTTCATCCCTCTTCAATCAGTGCAGTATCGTATCAATCGTCGTTATGAGTTGCATGAGTTGCCTCAAGACAGGCTCGTTGAGGTTCCGTCGATATCTGGTTGCTTTCTCTTGGTACGTTCAGAGTTGCTACGCAGCTTGAGTGGCTTTGATGAACGCTATTTTATGTACTTAGAAGATGTGGACTTGGTGCGGCGGATAGGTGATATAGCCAAAGTCGTTTATGAACCCCGTGTCAGCGTAACGCATGCTTATGCAAAAGGCTCCTACCGAAACAAAAAACTATTGGCCTATCACATGGCATCGGCAGTTCGCTATTTTACAAAGTGGGGATGGTGGTTTGACTCAGTTCGCAGGAAGAGGAATGCTGCAGTTCTTAAATGGCGCAGCTCGCAATGGAGGTAAAAAGATTATTTGAATTTCTTCTGGATTTATAAAAAAATTGAACACTGCATGACCCAACTCAACCCTACCCACTCCCCACTTCCCAGAAGGAAAGGCATCATCCTTGCCGGCGGCTCCGGCACCCGTCTGCACCCTGTCACGCTTGCGGTATCCAAGCAATTGTTGCCGGTGTACGACTAACCGATGATCTATTACCCGCTGTCCACCTTGATGCTAGCCGGGATTCAGGACATCCTGATTATCTCGACGCCGCAGGACATTCCGCGATCCATGGCTTGAAGAATAAAAGAAAAGAAACGCACCGGATACTTTCAAATTTTATCCCAGCCAGCTTTAATCTACTTTCAGGACGGTTTGACGAAGCTGATGACTTTCGCATTCGGCGGTTCGTCGTCGCCGTAATAGGGCTTGGCCTGATCGAAGTTGAGTTCTTTGGCCAACTCTTTTTCACGCTCTGAAATTAAACCAAGGGTAAAAAAAGGGGTCAGAACCCTTAAAAAATCGACATCCATTTACATGGTGCGTAAGTTGATGATACTCTTGCGCGCCCAACACGAATGAAGGAGGCGTCATGCGAACCACGTTGAATCTCGACGA
>Ga0172380_10008959_pt1 | contig 10766 bp, 22 predicted proteins | sample Leawe162metaG_FD_119747 | JGI IMG/M metagenome (GOLD analysis project Ga0172380, IMG submission 119747) | Leachate microbial communities from a municipal landfill in Southern Ontario, Canada - Leachate well 162 metaG | ecosystem: Engineered > Solid waste > Landfill > Unclassified | place...
CGAGAGGTGACAGCCGGGAAAGACAGGCATAACAGACCAAGCCTATTGCCCTTCACACGTTACGGTCTGGAACTATGCCCAACAGGAGAGAGCCATGGGAGTTCTGAAAATTATCAATGCCGGATTGGATGTAGAGGGATTTGACGGGCTTGTTGTCCCTGGCCAGTGCGGTTGCGTTGCGGATGATTTGTCTCCTGGCAACTGCCTGTCAGACAAATGCGAACCAGGGTACAAACACACACATAGCATAAGCGGCGAGTGGATTATCAGCAAAAAGAGAGAAAACATCACGGACGCCGATATAGAAAAATGTATAGCCGAATGCTGCTAATCTGTATCCAGCATTACCACGGGAGGAATAGACATGGACTTAAAGAAATTCAAGTTTCCCGAAATTAAAGATATCGGCGTAGCATTTTCCGTGCAGCGCACGATTCCAAAACTGCTTGTTGAAGCAAAAAATCGCGGATTTTATAACGGGCACACTCCATATAACGCTCTTTTTTCTGCGTTGTTTTTCTCTGGCGGTAAGTTGGACTTCAAAAAAGACTTGCCAGAGGATTTCAAGAAAACAGCCACGATGTATCTGCGTGCATTCATGGGATCATTTGAGCCGCGCCACGAAGATAAAGAGGCGATATGCGCGATGCTTCTTTCTGAGCTTGTAGAAGAACCAAAATAACCACGGGAGGAATAGACATGACGGAAAAAACACATTACCGGAAAGTATTCAAGTCGGATCACTTGGGCTTGGCTGACCTTGAAGACATGATCGAGGCAGGGTCAAACCTTATTTTCACCATCAAGCACGTTAAGCAGGAATACGGCACGACCGTGGCCGGAAAGAAAGGCGATTTTAACATTGCCTATTTTGCCGAGGATATCAAGCCGCTGGTGCTGAACGCCACCAACTCCAAGATGATGAAGAGCTTGACCGGAAGTGCCTTTGTCGAGGACTGGTCAAACGTGCCGGTACGGCTTTACATCGACCCAAGTGCGAAGCTGAAAGGAGAGGTTGTCGGCGGGGTTCGAATTTCCCCGGATCGGGTCACACGGGAAAAGCCGGAATTGCTGGTTGGCACCACGGCATGGACAAACGCTGTTGCTGCATACAAGCGTGATGGAAACTTCCTGGCCGTTGAAAAGCGGATGAAGGTAAGCGAGGAAAGCAAAGCCGCTATCAAGGCTGAGGCCGAAAATGTGGCATGATATTAGCCAGAACTCGGACGAGTGGCTTGACCTGCGGGCAGGGAAGGTAACTGGCTCGTCAATCGCAAAGGTGATGGCGAATTATGGCAAAACATTCGGGGAGCCAGCCAAAGACCTTGCCGCCACAATCGCGGTCGAGCAGGTCACCGGCAAGCGTGTTGTCTCCTGCGGCTACAGCAACAGCCACATGGACCGGGGCCACGAAGAGGAACCAATTGCCAGGGCAGCATATGAAGATCGGTTCTTTGTCGATGTGGGGAGGGGCGGGTTTTACGATAACGGCGATACCGGATCATCCCCAGATGGCAACGTGATGGACGATGGCCTGATTGAAATCAAGTCTGCCATTCCAAGTGTCCATTATGGGAGGATCAAAAAAGGCGGGTTCGATTCAACGTACAAATGGCAATTCCTGTTTAACCTGCGCGAGTCCGGCAGGGCGTGGATTGACTTCGTTTCTTACTGCTCGTCATTCCCTGAACACAACCGGCTTTATGTGCATCGTATTGTCCGGGGAGATTTTACGGCAGAGCTTGAAATGATTGATCTGCGGGTTGCTGAATTTCTCTGTCTGGTTGAAGAGATAAAAAAGACTATTGCGGGTTAATACTAACTTGCCACACTTTAGTAGGAAATAGTCGATGGAAATCATAATCCACACCAAGGCCGATATGTCGAGGGCGCCTTCTGGTAGTGAAAATGAAAAACTCCTTGCAAATCACACCAAGCCGCAGTAAATAATAAAGGAGGCAAGCACCATGCTTGACCAGAGGCCGGGAAGCCTAAACACAGAATATACAGTTACCCCGACAGGGGATTGCTACCTTCCTTTCGAGTCTTCCCGGCCCAAAGGTGTAATGGCGTCCCTTGCTCGGGGTATTTTTTCAACTTTTTATTTCCCCGCACGGTTTCCGCATTACGATCAATCTATTTAAGGGTGGGGGAATGACAAAATATTCTAATGAGTATTGGAATAATATTTGTGGGCAAAGGTTTGGGAAACTAATTGTTATTGGAAAAACCACACAAATAAAAAAAGGGAGAACAAGGCTTAAATGTCAGTGCGATTGTGGAGAAATATTTTCAGCGGATTGGCATCGTCTCTCATCTGGAAAGACTAAGTCGTGCGGATGTTACCGCCATGAATTCATGAAAACGCACGGGGAGTCAAAATCCCGTCTTCATGGGGTGTGGAGTGGAATGAAACAAAGATGCAATAACCCCAAAACTACCGAATACTCTGCGTACGGTGGAAGAGGGATAAGTGTTTGCGAAGCATGGGAAAGATATGAGCCATTTAAAGAGTGGGCAACAACGTATGGATACCGATGTGGCCTTCAAATTGACAGAAAAGACAATGATGGAAATTATGAACCAAACAATTGTAGGTGGGTTACCCCTGTTATAAATATGCACAACATGCAGTTAATTCGGGCAGACAACACTTCAGGGTATAGGGGTAGCACATATGACAAGGAATCTAAAAGTTGGGTTGCCAGGGTTAAAAGTTCACTTGTCCCGAGATTACACAAAAGAGGATTTTTTTCTGCGGTAGACGCGGCTAAATATAGAGATGCTTATTGCTTGTTAGGTGGTCTTCCTGTGCCAATGAATTTTCCAAACATGGCAAAAAGTGAAGCAATAGAAATAATCAACAATGCTGTTTCGCCATGCAGGTAATTCTTTCTCACCCCAGAGAATTAGCACGGGCCATTTATCTTCTGGAGTCCGCTCCTCTCGATGGAACCAAAGTTATGGAGTTGGCCGAGTATGTAGAGGACAGAAGCCTCGCACAGAACCGCCTTGCATTCCGCTGGTACAATGACGCAGCAGACCAGCTCAAGGACGGAACGGCAAGCGACAAACGGGCCTACTGCAAGCTACATTTTGGCGTGGCTATTCTCAAGGACGGAACCGGGAAAGCGGCTGATAAATTCAGGGACGTTTACGACAGGATCATCCGGCCATTGACCTACGAGCAGAAACTTGAGTTGATGACGGAGCCGATCAACCTGCCTATCACCTCGCTGATGACTGTGAAGCAGTTCACGCAATACCTGGACGCGGTCCAGCATTTTTTCAGCAGTATCGGCGTGGTGCTTATCACGGATGACGATCTTTTCAATACCGCAATGGGACGAAAAAAGGAGAAGGCTAATGGCTGACATTACCATGTGTTCAAACGCGCAAAATGGGTGCAAGAGAAGAGAAAACTGCTATAGATATATGGCTTCTCCTAGCGTAGTGCAATCATGGGCTGATTTTTACATTCCGATGGCTAAGTGCGAAAACTTTTTCCCAATAGGCAGGAGAAAAGTATAATGAGCGCACCAACAGCAGCACAAAAACGCAGATTTTCCTTCATTGCCGAATATGGCTGTATCGCTTGCCGCCAAGATGGGTTTTTCGGAACTCCTGGAGAAATTCACCATTGCAAGCGACACGGGAAACGGGATCACAACAGGGTGGCTATGCTCTGCCCTGTTCACCACAAGATGACCACCGCCATGCCTGGGATTTTAAACAGGCACCGAGACCGGACAGAATTTGCTGCAAGGTATGGGGATGACGACGAACTTCACCGCATGACTTGCGCACTTTTGGGCGAAACATGCGCGACTTAAAGTCGTGGCAACGGATAGCAATGGCAATTATAATCCTACTTTTGGCGGCGAATCTTGTAGCTATAAAACAGGGGGTATACCAATGACTTGCACCGGAATTAGGTTTAGGGCGGACATAAGCCAGCGCACCACAAAACGTGGAATCCAGCGACTTGTCCACCTCCGCCTGCTTAAGCGCAGATCATGCCCAGGTTGTCCTGAGTGCCAACAGGTGCTGTCGTGGGCGCAACAAGGCGCATTCGTGCATCGGTTCAATGAGGTTGAGCATGGGCGGGTTTACCGGCTCAACCGGGAGTAGAAACACCACTGGCAGTGCTGATCCAGCCAAGCGCAACCTCCTTCACTCTCCCGCGCCGTGGGCACCACACGAAATCAGTACAGGTGTAGGCTGTAAACCCGGAACGCCTAAAGAAAAGCGGGATTGTTAGCATACGCGGGCGCACCAGTCCGAATCGAACTGACGATTATCGCCCTATTTTGGGAGTGGGTTTTTTTGTTTGACAATTCTATTTTTTAGATATAACATAAAGTCTGCTTAAGTTGTTTTTTGTTGCAACATCAACCAACACAAAGGAGTTACACCATGAAGAAGACTATGCCCGGAAGATACGGCCCCGCCTGTTCCATCAACTATTTTAAATTGATTGACTGAAAGCACGTCGGCGCCGAGATCGACATAATCTCATAGCCAAAATCCCCGCTTGAAAAATGTTTCTTGCGGGGATTTTTTTGTTTGCAAAACGCCATATATTGTGAGATAGTGAAATATCGAGTTGATCCGGGTTGACATCCGGGGATTGGTAAAGATGTCCAACCAACAAAAAGGAAACCAATGAAAACAGAGAACCTCGTTCAAGCGGATGTCACACAAGATTTGGATATTCCTATCCTGTTGGGTCTTGTGCCGCTTGAACGGGGTTTTGTGCGTTCAAGGAGATAGGATATGGATGTGGTTAAGTCGATGTGTCGCAAGTGCGGAGAAGAAACATTTCAACGACAAATAATTAGACCTATAGGGCCGCACTACGGGGAACAAGTTTGTAATGTGTGCGGGTTGCGCGTGGGGTATTTGCCTAAACCAACAGCCCAAGGCAAGCGCAAGAAAAACAAGTATACTCCAGAATCTTTGGCCACCAACTTCTGTTTGATGTGCCTCCGTGATCGTGACAACCTCATTAATTACGAAACCCTTGAAGTTCATCATGTCGTCCAGGTTTGTGATGGTGGAGAGGACGAACCTGGCAATATCTGGGTTCTCTGCACTACTTGTCACAGGACTGTTCATTTTCATCGGTATTATATCCGGCGCAAAGACGGAATTTACAAGATTGGTGAAAAATATAGCCATGGTACAGAAAAATGAACCAAGGATATATTAAGCTGTATCGCAAAACTGTTGACAACACAATCATTCGAAACCCACAACTTTTGCAGTTTTGGGTGTGGTGCCTGTTGAAAGCTACTCACAAGGAAATAGAAATCCATGTTGGGAAGCAAATTGTGAAGCTCAATCCTGGCCAATTTATTTTTGGGAGAAAGGCGGCAGCAGCCGAATTATTTTCCACAGAAATGAAGATCAGGGGGTGCTTAAAATCGCTTCAAAACTCGCAAAATATAAGTTCAAAAAGTAACCACGAAATTGACCAGAAAGTAACCACGAAAATAACCAACAAATTTACCATCCTAACTATCTGTAATTGGGAGCTTTACCAGAATGACGAAGAAGAGGATAACCAGCTAAATAACCAACAAACAACCAACAAACAACCAACAAATAACCACAAACAAGAAGAAAAGAAAAAAGAGAGGACGCAAAACAAGTTTGCGCCACCACTTTTTGAGGAGGTGAGAGAGTACTGCCAAGGGAGAGAAAATGGAGTCAACCCACAAAGGTTTGTGGATTTTTATTCTTCAAAGGGCTGGATGGTTGGAAAATCAAAAATGAAAGATTGGCGTGCGGCGGTCAGGGGATGGGAAAAGCCAAAAGAAAACAACACTCCATCCCCGTCCGGGACATGCAATCTTTGTGTAGGTCTAGGCAGGTGTCCGGGGAAAACCGTTAAGTCTCCGGCTTGTGATAAATACGAGGGTGGGGTGTCAATGTGAAAAAAGAGCATACCAGAAAACAGCTTGAATACCTTTTTAAGGCAGGCGATGTTTGGGAGCTGTGTTGCTTGAAATCTAAGGTCACGAAACACCAGCTATGGGGGGATGAGTTTGCAGGGCGCGGTGTTATCTGCGGATGGTACAATGACATCGGGAAAGCCGTGGCTGATGTGTCAAGACTGGAAGAAGAGATTAAGCCAGAAGGTATTTATTTTACGGTAAACCCATGCCGGTATGAACTTTTGGGCAGGGCAAACAACAGGCTAAAGGTGGTGCAGTCTAGAACATCGGATGAACATATTGCCAGGATAGAAAACTTCTTCATCGACATTGACCCCATCAAGCCTGCGGGAATTAGCTCATCGATTACCGAGTTGTCGTATGCTCTGGACAAAGCAATTCAAATGCGGGAAGAATTAGCCGAACTAGGGGAAAGCATGTTTGCTCTTTCCGGGAACGGATACCACCTAACTTACAAGGCTAACGGGGCGACTACTCAAGAAATTGAACAATTGCTCAAGGCGTTGTCAAAAAAATACTCAGACGAGAGAATTGGGGTTGATGTTTCCGTCTTTAACCCAGCCAGGCTTGTGAAGGCATACGGGACTACCGCCAGGAAGGGCGACGAGGTGGAAGACGACGATTCAAGAACGCACCGCCTAGCCGTGGTAAAGGAGTGAGTTATGGGAATAGGCGCGGTGCTTGCAAAGCTAAAAGACGAAGGGCATGTTGTAGAATTGCCAAAACAAACGGCATTCCCCGCCACTGGCGACTGGTCTTATGGCAAGGCGGTGGATCGTGCCCTTGAGGTGATAAACAGTGAGGGGCTTGAGGTTATCGGGGAAGCGGACAAGGGCGGGAAACATATCTTCAAGTTGAGATATTGTTTTTTCAACCAGGACCACACGAACAACGATGCCGCTATCATGGTCAGCGACACCGGCCAGCTTGAATATAATTGCTTCCACAATTCATGCCAGGACAAGCGGTGGTCTGACGTTTCCGCACGATTTAACTCCGCCAGGGCAAAGGATGCCCCTACTCAGAACCGGCAAAAAACAGAACACCTGCCTGTTAAGCAACTAGACGTTGTGGAGTTGGTGACAAAGTTTTACCGAACAGGGGTCGAGCGTGGGCTTTCAACCGGGTGGCAGGGGGTAGATGAGCTTTACACCGTGTTGCCTGGGCAATGGACCCTGTTAACAGGCATACCTTCTCACGGTAAAAGCTCGTGGCTTGACGCGCTGCTGGTTAATTTGGCAAATATTCACGGCTGGAAGTTTGGGGTATTCTCTCCAGAAAACTACCCGCTGCACCTGCACATAAGCAAGCTGATAGAGGTAAAAACCGGATTGCCGTTTTTCGGGACATTCAATTTCAACAGGATGCCCATTGAAGAGGTTGAGGAAGGGGCCAAATGGGTTTCTAATGTTTTTAAGTTTATCGACCACGGAGACTCTATTTTGACCGTAGAGGCGATTCTTGCCAAGGCTCAATCACTCGTAAACGAATACCACATAAACGGAATGGTGATAGACCCATGGAACGAAATCGATCATATTCTGCAACCTGGCGACACCGAGACAATGTATATCTCGAAATCGCTTACGAAGGTCCGGCACTTTGCCAGAAAAAACAATATCCATGTATGGATCGTGGCGCACCCGACAAAGATGCCGAAGAATGACCAGGGGAAATATGACCCACCAACCCCGTATGATGTAGCTGGGGGGGCACACTGGCGGAACAAGGCAGACAACTCCATCACAATTCATCGGCCATGTTTTGACCGTGGGGCGCGGGATGTAGAGGTTCATGTTCAAAAGGTGAGGTTTAAGCACATAGGCAGACCGGGCAAGGTCACAATGCAATATCAGCTCGATTGTGGGCGATACGTTGAATAAAAAAGGAGAAATAGCATGGCGTTTGAAAAAAGAGAAGGGACAGGCTGTTTGTTCAAGAACGAAAAGGCAACCAGCGATAAGGCCCCAGGCTACACCGGCTATATCCTGATTAACGGCACTGAGTACGACCTTTCGGCCTGGTTGAAAGACGGCAAGAAGGGAAAGTTTTTCAGTCTATCGGTAAAACCGAAACAGGCCAGACAAGATGACTACACGCCGCCGCCGGAAGATAGCGGATTGCCCTTCTGATGCGCACACCTTGGGACGTAGGGAAATACCGCCTCGGCATAATCCGCCGATTACTGGCCGGGGAACTCACCACCGGCCAAGCGGAAAATATTCAGCGCATGAGTGACCGTGAAATATTAAGATTACTGAGGAGGGAGGGATGAAAACAACAGGGGCAGAGTGGAATCGCTTTTACAAAGACCAAGAATTGTGGGCCGGAGACATTTATCACGATGATGTGCTGATCCACGTTGGCGGGGTTGAGGTTGAAGATTATGACGATCTGCCAGATAACTCCGTTGTTGAGATAAAATCTGGTTATGTGGTGCTTGGCGGGGACACCGAAAAAGACCCATCCCTTGAAACATATTTCAGGCGGTGGAAGAAAAAACAGGATTTTTTGTTCCTGTCTGTGGAATGCCCACGGGATAAATATGAGGCGGTAATGGGCGCAATTAAGGCCGCTGGCGGCAAGTGTAGCGGCTGATACACAAGGGGGGGGAGGAAATCCCGGCGCACGATCAGCGCAGAGGCGCAAAAAAAGATGCAGGAAGCGCGGAAGATTGCGCGGTTGATAAGGAGGGAAGGATGAACTGGTATGCAGAGGCAATGCGGTGTATCGAAGAAGCCGACACGGTAAAACTTGCGACAGTGGCAAAGATTATGGCAAGGAAGCATCCGGCAAGTTTTGCCAGGGCTTGTGGTTTTGTTTCGGTTGTTTGCCCCGGCCAGAAGGAATGCACGGTGCAGACAAATAAAATCAATGCCATAAAAATTTGCCGTGGCTACACGGGTAAGGGGCTGAAAGAGGCAAAAGATGCGGTTGAGGGAAAATGCTCTGCGTTTAAATCGAAAGTTTGGTGATACACAAGGAGGGGAGATAATGGAGGCGCAAAAGCATTACAAGCGGGGCCAGCGAAAGCCAGAGCGCACCACAACCCGTGAATATACCTGTGCCGTGGGGGAGGTTGTTTACCACAACGGGCGGAAGATGCTGGTGCAGGAAGTGCTTGAAAACGGCAGTGAGGCGTTAAAAACAAGGGCGTTTGTGAAGGGATGTGGATTTTTCCAAGATGGCACACCAGCGGAGAGGACGAATATCTTTGCGGGGTGTGATTGGACAAGGGAGGAAGTAAAATGAAAGACAAGTTGATTGCCGCGGGCGTTAAGAATCTGCAAGAGTTTGGGTATCCTGCGTGTGACAAGGAAAATATTCTGACCGACCAAGTTTACAAGGCTTTCTTTGTTTCGATGCTCAAGGAAAACAAGGGGAACGGAAAAGCCGTTGATGCGGCGATAGACGAACTGCTGTGTATCTGCGAAGATCGGCAAAATGATCGGCAGAAATAGCTTGTAAACACGCATAAAAACGTGATATTATGCGTGTAAAGATCGGCAAAATAATCGGCACCAAAAGGAGAAATAACACATGAACACCAACACAGGACAACTCGTTGTGTATAGGCCGCTGGTGGAGGATATGAATGGTCTATTTGTAGAAGTGAAGCGCCCGCTGACGGTAAAGGAAAAAGCCGACAGACAGATCAAGCTTTATTCACCGTGTGGATGTGGCAGCGGCAAGAAGTTTAAATTTTGCTGCAAGAAATAGCGAAGCATAACGCCAGAAATAACGGGCGGCTTTAGCCGAGAAAAGGAGATTGCTTGAGCAAGTGGCGCAAAGCGGCAAAGATCGACAAAAACCAGCCGTTGATTGTTGAAGCCCTAAGGAAAATACCTGGAATTACTGTTGAGACAGGAAAGGACGATATTCTTGTCGGCCGCAACGGGGTGACATACTGGTTTGAAATCAAGTCAGATTGCGCAACGAACAAGGCCGGGACAGTGAGAGAGTCAGCCAAGAAGGACAGCCAGAAGAAACTAGAGGCAACATGGACCGGGCATTATGCGATTGTGTCGAGCCTGGATGAGATATTGAGAATTATTGGATTGGAGGTTAGCGAGTGACAATTATTGCATATGATGGGAAAACTTTGGCGGCGGATCGGATGTGCATGAGAGGAGATACCATATCCACCGTTACAAAACTGTGGTTCAATGGGGAGCATGAGGCTATAGCTGTTAGCGGAAATTTTGCTGTAGGGGCGCAAATGCGGAGGTGGTATGAGGGCAGCAGAGACGTTGCAGGCCCAGAATGGCCAACGCCGAATGATAAACTCGAGCATACGGTGATGGTCGTTGCAGATGAGTTGGGAGCGCGGTATTATGAGAGCGGAGGCCCACCGGAACCTATTGAGGTTTGCGAGAAATTTGCAGCGTGGGGTGTAGGGCGGGAAGCGGCACTCGGGGCTATGGCAATGGGTGCCGATGCGAGACGGGCGGTAGAGATAGCCAGCGAGTGGGTAATGGGATGTGGCAGAGGCGTTGATTATGTGCATGTTTGTATAAAGTGACAAAAAACGACACAACCACTTGACACTGACACAATTTGTCTGTATGATGAGAATATAGCCTATTCTCTAGGGGACAACATGCAGGCAAGGCGGTGTCAGCAGTGCAACTCGATTCTCTCCCGATACAACACGCAGCCCGTGTGTTTCCGCCACGCATCACATCCAGATTTTCTGCTGTACATCGACACAATACCAGTACACGACACAACCACCTGTTCCAGCCGGTCAAACATCGGGCTTGAGCAGGTTTTTTTTGACTATTACGGGACGGTTGAATAATGGCA
>Ga0172380_10008960_pt1 | contig 10766 bp, 30 predicted proteins | sample Leawe162metaG_FD_119747 | JGI IMG/M metagenome (GOLD analysis project Ga0172380, IMG submission 119747) | Leachate microbial communities from a municipal landfill in Southern Ontario, Canada - Leachate well 162 metaG | ecosystem: Engineered > Solid waste > Landfill > Unclassified | place...
AGCACGAGCGTTATCTAGAAACGGTTCGCAGTCCTCCCAATCATCAATAGCCAGCGATCTAGGCTTAGCCTTAAGTTGTACTCTCACATTTCTCTCCAGAGTTAAGGGCGGATCAGGCCAGCGCAAAACGTTCGTTTTCATCGGCGGGATTGCCACGCTTCGAGGTGGCCTGATCCATAAGGGGTTAGGCGGCTTTGCGCCATTCGACAAGTTGATTCACGGTCGCTTCGACTTCTGCCAGGAATGTTTCCACTTCCTTTTCGTAGGCTGCGATCAGGGCTTCGTCGCGCTCGATTCGCTTGATGAAAAGTTGCATGTCCGCAGGCATTCGAGGATCGAAGCTGGCGAAGTCAACCCAATCGCGTCCGGTGCAGGCCATTTGCCACTGCACTTGCGGGATGTACTGCGACGGCACCGCGTCACTCAGAATCGTGGCGATGTGCGACTTCGTTTCCGGGCACTTGATTTCCAGCAGGCCAGCACTGCCCACCAAGCCATCAGGAGACGCGCCAGTCATCGCAATGCGCGGGTGCGGCACCATGCCTACCTCAGTCACCATCAAGCCCGTCTCGGCCTCGTATGCGGCGCGGGCCAGTGGTTCGCACTCCGTGCCCCATTTCATCGAAGCATTGGTGAAGCCTTCGGCGCTCTTTCCGGTCAGGCGCTCGGCCACCAGTTCGGCGCGGTAGTTCGCACGGGCGGCGGCTTCGCCGGTCTTGATCTTCGCAAGCACATCGGACAGCCGGCTGGCGGTGACTTTGCCCAACCGTTGCAGGAACCACTCTGGCGAGCCTTGAACAATGGTCATTGCGTCACCTCGCCAGTTTCAGCGTCCACCACGGTCGAAGATTCGGCGGCGCGCTTCAGGTCAACTTGGTGGGTCTGCCAGAAGGCAACCTTGTGCGCTCCCTTGGGCAGCTTCTGGAAAGCGGCGGCGAGCGCGTCAGGGCCGTTCATGGCCGCGTCTTGCATCGGCTGAAGGTGCTCGGCCTCAAACTCGGCATAGCCCTCTGGCGCGTTCTGTGCGGCGGCTGCTTGCGGGTTGCGGGCCTGTGCCACCGATGCGGCGGGTGTGGCTTCTGCGATCCGCTCGGCTTCGTCCTGGTCGAAAATACCACCGTAGCCAAAGGCGAGGCGGGCGCACTGGATCATGGCCTTGTGGCGCAGCATGCGGCGCGGGTGGGAAATCCACGGCTGCGCATTCGGGCGGCGGCACTCGCTCATGTACTCCGTCACCTTCACGGGGTGGCTGCGGTCCTTGCGGTAGATGATGCAAGTGCAGGATTCCGCGTCCTGCTCGAAGTCCATGCCGTCGAACTGCGGGTGGTTGTTGATGATGCGGCTCCAGCCGTCCACACCAACCACCGGAACAATGCCGTTGTTCTTGTCGGGGAAGGCGTAGATTTCCTTCGTCCAAGGGTTCAGGCCGTACTGATTCGCCACCACCATGAGCGCGGTCATCTGTGCGTCGGAAACCTGCCCTTTGAAGGCCGTAGCCTTGAGAGTTGCGATCAGCCCTTCGCCGTCGCCCATCTCCAGGCGGGAAGCGAGTTTGTTCGTGAGGGTTACAAGTGCGTTGCTCATACCGAGCCTTTCAGTGCTTTGAAGAAATGCCGCAGAGACTCCCAGCGAGAGAAGCCAGCGGTGCGGAACAATCGGTAAGAGTCGCAGGCCAGCTCAAGGCGTGAGAATTCGTAGTCATCAGCGCTGGGTGTTTCGACGTGGCTGTACGAAACAAAGTCGGTGGGCTCGATCTGCTCGGGCTGTACGCGGCGGGTGTTCATGGCGTCACCTTTGGGGCGCAACGGAGCTTTGCAACCAGATGAGCGATCAGCAAGTTCTCGGCGCTGTTCCAGTGCATCCAATGCTTGCGGCGAAAGGCTTCAAGTTCCTCAGCCGTGGGGTCGTCTTCCTGATCTTCCGCATTGCCAGCCACAGACGGAGCGGCGGAAACCATCACGCGATATGCGTAGTAGGGATCAGGCGCATCAGTGACGTGCTTGCCGCCAGCGAAGTTCCATGCTGCGTCCACCATCTGTTGGGTTGGCACCAAGGGGACTAGCTTCAATGCGCGCTCTTCCGGCTCATCTCCTGCGAACTCAATGGGGGATGGTTGGGTCATGGCTGCACCTGTTCATAGGTGGCGGCAAAGATGTCCGGCTTGCACGGGTACAGCTCGCCCTTGATGCCGCGAATGATCCAGTCGCCTTCCGTGGCTTCCATCAAGCCTTCAAGGGTTGGGATGTGCATACCGATGCGGCCATTGCCTTCTCCGTCAGGCCAGAAGCCTTTCGGATCACCCGGGCCACTGCCAACACCGGCAAACGTGCACATCTCCTGCCACGTATCCCAGCGGAGTTGAACGGCTTCGATCACAACGGGTTTTTTGCGGAATTTCATTTCTTTCCTTTCGATTTGCCATGCCCCTTGTGCCCGCCCTTACCGGGAGACTTTCCGGGACTGACTTGCCCGCCACCGCTGAGCCCGCCGGGGTTGTTGCTCACCGAAGGGCGGCTGATCGAGCCACCCGTAGAACGAGTGCCGTTGTCGCAGTTCAGACGCTCGGGATCGCAGATCGGTGCAGTTCCACCAGCAAATGCTGCGGCGGCTGCGATGAGAATTAGGGGCAGGATCATGCTGGCTCCACGTAGGTCAAAGCCTGCAACTTGCTGATGCGGTTCAGGATGGCGTTCTCGCGCTGCTGGTTGTCGGCGCGGACGGCGGCCAGCTCGCTGTTCAGTGCATCGAGTTGATTGCGATGGATTTCGCTTTCATCGTCCAACGTCAATGTGACGACCGCCGAGCCGATTCGGACATAGCCTTCGCCCTCAAAGTACTTGCTTCCATCCGGGCTTGACAACATGACGCTGCCGGAACTGCCTTCTTTGACATCCTCAAGGCGGTGGTACTTCGTGTCCAGGTAGGCCGATTGTTTGTAGGTGATCTGCATTTCGTTCTTCCAGGTTGATGTCAGAAGCCCAGCGCAAGAGCGATGAGCAGGGCGATGGCTGCGAGCGCGCAAGCACGCATAACGATCACGTCTGGTTTGTCGTGGGTCATGGCTGGGTCGCCTCTTCAATTGCTGCGTCAAGCGGCAGCCCCGTGGCAACGCACGCAAGCACGGTGGACACGATTTCCGGCGTGTAGCCGTACAGGCCCCAATGCTGCTCAATGTTTACGGCTACCGCGTGGTTGGCCGTACGCATTGCGCGGGCGTATTGCTGCATTGCTGCTTTCGCCAGTTCCGGTGTGTGCGCGCTCATACCCGCCCCCGATTGAACTGAGCCACAGGAACGCGCACATCCATCTTGTCGGACGGCACGTAGACTTTCCCGGCATACAAGTGCGTGCTCGGCTCTGTGCGGCGCATCGCCGGCACATTGCGCAGGATTCGGACTGCGGAGGCAGTTCCTTCTGAGGTGGTCTTGTTCATGCTGTTTCCGGAAGGGTTTCAACGTCCCGACGCGAGCCGCGCCAGAACCCGTCATCACCAAGGAACATGCCCTTGGCGGTCATCTCGTCCACCGTCAGGCAGCGGCGGTCAACGCCAAACTCGCCATGCCGGTGTTTCTCGAATGCGTGCGTGCTGTTGAAGTACTGATCGCACCCGCTGCACTGATTGCGGTCGCCGCGAAGCGTCTTGCGGTTCATGCGATTGCTCCAAGCTTCGGTTGTGGTGCGCCATGCAGGCGCGATCCGGGATAGCTCTGCCAGATTTCGCCGCTCGGATCGACTTCGGCTTGCAGAAGGTGAGCGCGATCAACACGCTCTTGCCCCCGCTTGAAGATCAGCGGATCGTCAGAGAACTGGTACTGCCAATCCAGCATGGAGAGAAGGTCGTGGTACGCGGCCAGCTTGTGAACAAAGCTCTGCGGCGGTGCGATGGCAACGAGTGCGTGCGCAATGGCGGGGTGAAGGTCGTTCATGGCTGCACCACCTTTGCGATTGCCACCTTGGCGTGTGCGGCCAGAGCGTCATTCAGTTGCGTGATCAGCCGATGCGCTTCCAGAACGTTCATGCGGACATACAAATTGCCGTCTTCTTGCCCGCCGTGGAATCGCAGCGTTATCGAGACGGCCGTGCCGCCGAAGCGCGAGTAGCCAACGTCTGTGTAGTTGCAGGCCACAGGTTTGGCAGCGCGCTTGTTGAACTTGGAATCGACTTTCATCGCACGCTCTCCGCCCGCATCACACTGCGCTCGCTCACCGCTGGCTTGATCGGCTCCAGCGACATAAAGCCGCTGTCCTGCTCTTGCTTTGCTTTGTCCCAAAGTGCCCAGCCAGCATCAAAGGGCAGCTCTACGGCTTCAACGTCTGCGGGGTGAGCGGGCCAAGCGGCCCATGTTTGACGGGGGGTCATGCGGCCACCTCACCCAATGCGCCACACGCGCACGCCACCATCCACCTTGCGCACAGCAATCGTTCGACCGACGTACTTCGCTGCGGAGTAGACCGAGCTGCGGCTTTTGTCGAACCGATCTTTTGGGATAAAGAACGACTGCCCGACGGCCATGGACTTGATCGCCAAAGCAATGCTGCTGCCATTTGCTTTTGCCTCGTCCATCGAGATGCCGTCTTCGATCACAAACTTTTCCATCTCTGCTCCTGGTTACTCCCCGGGGTGGGAAGCGCATAGGAGTAAATATACATGATTCTTTGCAGCCGTGCAAACCGTTCGTCGCCTTCATGCAAAAATATTTGTGCATGTTGTTTTGCCGTTGTGCTAACATCTGTGGCATGAACACTGAAACCGCCATCAAGCTTGCAGGTAGCCGCAGGAAGCTCGCTGAGATTCTTGGGGTTGCCTACATCTCCACCTACCGTTGGAAACCTGATCTTCCGCAGCACAGGGCCGACCGCCTGCGCATCCTGAAGCCTCGCTGGTTTCAGCCGGCGCGGATCGAGGCTGTAGAGCGCGAGCTGGCCTGAGCCGACACCTTGCAGAGAATGCAGACGTCGGCTTTTTTGTGGCTCAAAACCATACGGCGCACGCAGCCCCGGATTTCAGCATGAACTCAAAAGATGTGAACTTCTGTGCGAAAGCGCGCATTCAGGCACTCATGAAGCAGGCGGGGCTGGCATGAATCAACTGGCCCTCCACCTCCCCATGGCTCGGGCAAGCGATCCTGACACCTCCAAGGCCGCTGCAAGGCGCGCAGCCCGCTTCCAAGCCTCACACGCTGGCCGAATTCTCGAAGCCCTGCGCGTTCACCCGATGACGGCCAAGGAACTTGCAGCGCACACCAAACTTTCCATCGAGCAGGTATGCCGCAGGTTGCCAGAGCTTGCTGACGCTCGCGTCATGACGGTGGGCGGCCAACCCCTTGAGCGCGAAGGTTTCCGCGTCTGGATGGCTGCCTGATGAACTTCTACAAACGGTTCATTGGTGACATCCAGGCCAAGACCGGGGGGCTGAGTTTGGCCGAGTTCGGTGCGTATGACCGACTTCTGGACCACTACTACAGCACCGAGCAACCCGTCCCGACCGACGAAATTTATCGCATTTGTCGAGCGATGAGCGGGGCCGAGCGCGCAGCAGTAGATCGAGTGCTCGCCAAGTTCTTTGACCACACGCCAGAAGGCTACACGCAGAGCAAGGCAGATGAGGTGATTGCGAAGGCTCTCCCTCTGATAGAAGCCGCAAGAGTCAACGGGAAACGAGGTGGAAGACCACCAAAAAACAAAACCCAGCAGAAACCAAGCGGGTTTCAAAACGATAACCCAGCAGAAACCCAGCAAGAACCCAGCGCGAAAGCTAACCAAAGCCAAAGCCAAATACCAGAAGAAATAACACCCTCTCTCTCTACGACCGTTGAGGGTGTTCAGCCGACAGACGCTGGGTTGATCTGCAAAGCCATGAAGGCAGTCGGCATTGCGGATGTGAACCCCGGCCATCAAACGCTGCGGACTTTGCTGGAGGCAGGTGCGGATGTGGCTGAGTTCGTCGGCGCAGCGCAGAAGGCGGTTGCCGAGCAGAAGGGTTTTGCCTACGCACTTGGGATCGTGAAGAACGAGCGGCTTCGCGCTGCCCAACTGACCGACCAGATTCACCGGGGCGCGCTCCCCGTTGCTGAAACCGCATACCAGCGATCCATGCGCGAACGCATGCAGGAAGCCGCGCCAGAAGCTGCGCGCAAAGACCCTTCCCATGCGGCACACGCTGCCGACTTCTTCAACGCCATTGAGGTGCCCACGCGCACTGTGGAGCGCATTCGATGAGCCTTCCATTGCCATGGGTGGACAAGATTTTCCTGAAGCTGACGCTGATCTACGGGCGTGACTTCATTGGCCGCTGGGAAGGGCTGGAAATCGCCGATGTGAAGACAGATTGGGGCCACGAACTGTCGGGTTTTGAAAACTGGCCTGAAGCCATTGCGCACGCGCTGGCGAACTGCCCGCCCGGAAAGCCGCCAACCGTGATCGAGTTCCGCGATCTGGCGCGCAAGGCACCACGGGCCAAGGTTGCCGAACTGCCAGCACCGGCTGCCGACCCTGAGCGCGTAGCCGCCGAACTCGCCAAGTTGGCTCCGCTGAAGATGACGGCGAAATCTCCGACTGATCACAAGGCATGGGCGAAGGCAATCATCCGCCGTCATGACGCTGGCGAAAAGCTGACCGTCACCGTGTTGCGTTTTGCTCGGGAGGCGCTCAGTGCATAAGCCCAACTGGAGCGCCATTCGTGGGCACTACAAATGGCTCACGCCGAAGATTCTGCAATCGCCGCGCAATGAGTGGGCATGCGATCCATATGCATGGTGTGAAGTCGCCACGCTAACACCGATTGAGGATCACTTCTGGTGCGAAGTCAGATCCATTGATGCTGTGGTGTATCCGCAGTACCCCATTGGCAAGCACTTCGTTGACTTCGCCAACCCCGTGGCAAAGGTCGTTTTCGAGTGCGACGGCGCGGCATTCCACCTCGACCAAGAAAAGGACGATAGGCGCGACCTGGAGTTGGTTGAAAAGGGTTGGACTGTCTACCGCGTTGCAGGCTGGCAGTGCGTCCAGACCACCTCGGAAGAGGGAATTCTTGGCAGTGCAGGGCGAGAGCTTCGCATCGCCGCCCTGCGTCATCGAATCATTCGGTCAGATCACATGGATGAGCGAGTGATCGACGAACTGGCGAAGGACTACACGCAGATTTCCGAGAAGGGGTACGAGTACCCACACCCCGAACTTTTCATTTAAGGAGCACGCATGCGTACCGTCATCACCCTCGAAGTCGATCACAAAGAGCCCATACCCATGCTGGCTGACTTGATCGCACAGCGCGCCTACACATTGCCGAAAGTTGAAAACGTCACTGTTATTGGAGTGGCGACCAGCGTTGATCTGATCGCTCTTCCTGTGGTGGAGATGGGAGAGCCGTCATGAACTGCAAGCCCGGAGATTTGGCGGTGATCGTGAAAACCGCTCCAGAGGGGGAGTTTTTGCTGGGGAGGGTTGTTCATGTTCTTCGGCTTTGGTCTGCGAATGAATGGGAGGTCGTTCTTGATAGGCCAATCACGAACCCAATCAACGGCGAGTATGGACTTCACGGAGTCGCGCCTGACGAATGCCTCCGCCCGATCCGCGATCCCGGCGACGACGCCACCGACGAAACCCTGACGTGGCTCGACGTTCCCTCCAAGCAAGGTGAAACCGCATGACGCCGTTCATGAAAATCTTCGCCCTGCTTGAGCAGCGCCAGTTCATTCAATTCGCCGAAGTGATCGAAGCCCTTGAATCGCGTGGAGCGGCGAACCGAGTGATCCGCCAGTTGCGTGATCGCGGGGACATTGTTCACGTTGGCCGTGGTGCTTATGCGAAGCCTGAGACGGCAAACATGCTCAAGGGGTGGGCAGCATGACGCTCGACGAAATCAAAGCGCGCTGTGAAGAAGTGGGCGACTGCCTTGAGTGGTCTGGCTATTTCGAGCGCGGCAGCCCACGGTCAGCAGGTCGCAGTGTGCGATTTACGGTTTACGAGCTGGTCAACGGGCCTGTTTCCAAGGACAGAACAAAGGTCGTCACCGTGAAGTGCCGGAACCCGAAGTGCGTCAACCCTGATCACCTTATCCGAACCACAAAGTCGGTGGTCGCAAAGCGCGTTGGATCGCTCGGCCTGCCACAAAAGCGACGCATCTCCGAAGGTCGCCGCAAGCAGTCCAGCCTGCTCACCATGGAGATTGCCCGCGAAGTTCGGGAGAGCACGCTGCCGGCAAAAGAAGAAGCCAAACTGCGCGGCATTAGCTGGCACATGGTTTACAAGATTCGCGCCCATCAAGCATGGCGCGAGTACGAATCGAATCCATTTTCAGGGCTGATGTCATGAGCAGTTTGCGTACTCAGGAACGGAGAGCGGCGTGAACAAGTGCTGCAAGACGTGCCACCACGCAAACGCCAAGTCCAACACCGAAATGGCGAAGCAGGGATTTGCCTTGTGCAATCTCGGGCCGCGCTGGGAATTTCACTCCCGCACCTTTGTGTGCAACCAGTGGAAGGCGAAATCGTGACCGACCGCCAGAACCAGCCCGCAGTATTGCGCCGCAAGGTGGAGCGCTTGGAAGCATTGCTTGCTGCCGAAAAGCACCGGGGTGACAAGTGCTGGGCTGCATACCGCGAACTGATGTACGAAAACGTGGACATGAAGCTCAAGCTGGATCGGATCGCTGCGGCTGTGAATGGGGGTGAGGAATGAACCTGATCCTTCCATGGCCGCCCAAGGAGCTGAGCCCGAACCAGCGCCTGCACTGGTCGAAGGTTGCCAAGGCCAAAGCCGCCTACCGCGCCGCCTGTGGCTGGACGGCAAAAGAGCAGGGCGCTCAAAAGATCAAAGCCGACCGCCTGCATGTCGCCTTCACCTTCTACCCGCCAAACCGCCAGCGCCGCGATCTGGACGGCTGCATTTCGCGCATGAAGGCCGGGATCGACGGACTGGCGGACGTGCTTGGGGTGGACGACAGCAAGTGGAGCATGGCCTTTGAGCTTTCAGCCGAAATCGGCGGCATGGTCCGTGTGGAGGTGAGCCAGTGACCAACGAACAACGGTGCGCAGAAGCCATGAAGCGGCTGAACGAGTGGATCAACCGAGCCGCTGCCCAGCACATCCGGCGCATGCGGGAAGGGTGGGCGAAGTGACCGAGCGAATCAGCCTGACCCTGTACAGCGTCAACCAGTTGGCGACAGACGTGCCGCGTGCACTCGCGTGGATCAAGGCCATGCTGGTGGCTGGGCACCGGCTGGTATTCAGTGTGCGCGCGGAAACCCGTTCGTCCAAGCAGAACGCCATGATGTGGTCGTGCCTGACAGACCTTTCCAAGCAGGTGACATGGTTCGGCAAGAAGCTAACGAAAGAAGGCTGGAAGGACTTCATCACCGGTCACCTCGACGGCCAGGACTTGGTGCCCAACATGGACGGAACGGGTTTCATCAGCATCCAGCGCGGGCGCAGCACAAGCGCCATGACGATCAAGGAGATGGTCGCGGTGATCGACCTGTGCCACGCGTTCGGGGCGGACGAAGGGGTTCATTGGTCGCCCACATCGCTGGGCCGGGATGCATTTGTCGTGGACCCTGAGACTGGCGAGATCGTGGAGACGCACGCATGACCGCCTTCCCAAAGATCGCCTACACCCGCAGCAAAGCCCTTCTAGTGGCCTGCCGTGAGATTAAGGAGTTCAGATGCCAAAGTTTCTAGATCGATCCGGTCAAGTTTTTGGTCGGCTGACCGTTTTGCATGCCACTGATGAGCGAACGTTTTCAGGCTCAGTGAAGTGGTTGTGTCGTTGTGTATGCGGAAACGAAAAGGTCGTTTCCGGGGCGGCTTTAAAGGCCGGACATTCAATGAGTTGCGGGTGTCTTTTTAAAGAAGTCGCCGCAGAAAAAGGCAGGAAGAAAAAGACGCATGGACTGAGTGCGTCAAAGGTGTATCGGTCCTGGACTGGAATGAAGCGCCGGTGTTACACCGTGAGCGACAAGAAGTATGCGGACTACGGCGGGCGCGGCATCCGTGTTTGTGACAGGTGGATTGCATCCTTTGAGAATTTTTTGGCTGACATGGGCATGCCAGGTCATGGCCAGACGCTTGATCGTCGAGATGTGAATGGTGACTACACGCCAGATAACTGCCGGTGGGCGACTCAACTCGAGCAGCAAAACAACCGCAGGGACAACGTGATCGTTGATCTTGGTGGGGAGCGAATGACTATGGCCCAGTACGCAAGAAAGTACGGACTAAACGAAGACAAGATTCAACAGAGGCTTGCTCGCGGGTGGTCTATGGAAAGGGCGGTTTCGCCGTGAACTTTCCAAAACACCAATACGTTCGTTCAAAGACGCTTATGGCGGCCTATAGGGAAATCCCGTGTCAGCACTGCGGTGTTGCAGATGGCACGGTTTGCGGAGCGCACAGCAATTCATCGTCACACCATAAAGGCCGTGGAATTAAAGCCGACGACAACAAGTGCGCCAGCCTCTGCCACAAATGCCATGCCGAACTCGACCAAGGCTATTCCATGAGCAGGGAAGAGCGCGCCGGCATGTGGGACGCGGCACACCGGAACACCGTTCGCACGTTGGTGCAGCGCGGGCTGTGGCCGTTGAATGTGCCGATTCCCGATATTCGACAGATGAACTAGCTCAAGGCATTGCAAGCCGAGAGAACCGAATGAAAGACGCCATGACTGAAGCCCCCGAGCGTACAGAAGCGGACATCAGCCAAGTCCTGAACGACCTGCTTGCCCGCTGGCATGTCTGGAGTTCGTCCTATTCCTTCGGCAAGGGTTACC
>Ga0172380_10008961_pt1 | contig 10765 bp, 13 predicted proteins | sample Leawe162metaG_FD_119747 | JGI IMG/M metagenome (GOLD analysis project Ga0172380, IMG submission 119747) | Leachate microbial communities from a municipal landfill in Southern Ontario, Canada - Leachate well 162 metaG | ecosystem: Engineered > Solid waste > Landfill > Unclassified | place...
GTACCGTTGTTGATCTCACCAGCAACATCAGCAGCATTAGGGAGTGTCCAGCAGCGCTCATTCTCATGGAAGTCAGCCATAGCGGTACGGGTAACGAAACCCTCACGGTATTGACGGCTTAAATCAGCTTGAGGATTGAAGTATGATGGCACACCGGCAACCAATGAAGCCATAGTCACAGAGTCAATCTGCACATGCCTATCAGTCTTAGGAGCGGCTTTCTGATTCAGCTTTGCCCTTGCCAGATTAGGAGTTGACAAATTAGCGATTGCACTACCAGCAGTTCCAGCAACTTGTGCGGTTGCTTTGGTGTAGTATGTGATCGCTTCAGATTCAACGATAGAAATCAGCTTTGATATTGCAGGCCTAATGTATCGTTTTGTGAACATTGCGACATCTTTGGGCGAATCAGTTTTTAACAAGCTATCGGTGTAATTGAACTCCATATCAACACCTTTCAGAGTCGACATAGTGATAGTTTGCGTTTCTTCAGTAATCGGGCTGATCTGCATCGCATTGCCTGTACGAACATTAAACTCGTTAGGTTTGCGAACGCGCAGAGTATCACCAATCTTAGCGCCGCCCTTACCGAAAGAATCATCATACTGACGGTCAACAGTTTGCAATAGTTCGCACTGTTCGTGTAACTCGGTTAACGCTTCTCGCGCAACCATGTCAATGAATTTATATGTATTAGCCATCTTTAAATCTCCTTACAGCCTCACGGCGTATTGTTGCATTAGTGGAAATGATCAGCGCATCACTGCGTTAAATCATGCGTAACCCTTGCGCCGCCATTTTGCGTACTCAGCTTGTGACATGTCTTTTGGATTGCGTATAGACTTATCACCACCAGATTTAAGCGTTGTCACTGGTTTTGCTTGCTGTACTATTTTTGGCTTCGCAGGTTGTTTCTGTATTAGCTGGTTTCCGACATAGGCCAAGTGAAGCAATTTATAAAGTCTTGGATCTGCTTTTGACGACTTAACATCGTCAACATCAAACCCTAGTTTCGAGACTGCAAATTGCTGCAAATTAGACTCAAGTTCAGGGGACCAGTCTTTTATCTCTCTACGTAATACAGACTCGCTTTCCTCAATACGCTTGGCAATTTCTTGCTGCTTTTCGAGAGCTAAATTCTGTTGTTTCTGTGAGATTGATTGAGCAAGCATGTTCCTTTGCTCTTCAAGTCCGCTTTTATAGAACATTAACTGTTGAGCCTTAACCGGGTCCTGCTCACTAAGTGCGAACAAGTCCACCTTTTTAAACTCATCAAGTTGCTTATTAAGCGCGACTACCTCAGCGATTTCTTGTATATGCGCCTGATGAAATTGAGCTTGTGATTCAAAAGTTTTTCGCTGTTCTGCTAATGATTGCGTTTTGACCGTATAGTCTTTTTGCATGTCCTTAACAGCGACCGCAATATCTTTTGGAAGCTTATATTGTTTCTGGTTAAACTCAATCTCTTCACTGTCGTCTACGGGCTCATCGGGTTGCTCTTCCGAGTCCTCTGATTCTGTATCCTCAGTTACTTCTTGATCATCTTCATATACATCTTGCTCGACTTCCTCGGCTAGTGTTTCTAGCTCTGGACTGGTCGTCTCGATATCATCGCTCATTGTTGTAACACCTCTTGTTGTGCCATTTCTGGCTGGATCTGTTGATCTTGGCCTGGAGTTATGTCCGGCGTTTGCATCAAATTCTGTATTGTCTGGATAACCATCATTTGTATCTGTTCTGGTGTCATTGATGTGCTGACAGTTTTGAGCCTGTTTGTTTCAGCGTTGTAAGCGTCAATTTTTACCTTCTCAACATCGATTTGCTTATCCTGGCTAACCTGCTCAAGTTGTTGTTGCAATTGCTGCATGGCTTGCTGGGCTTGTTGCTGCACTTGCTGTAACTGTTGCTGCAATGCTTGCACTTGCGGATCTTCACCGGTCACTTGCGGTGGCAACATTGCTTTGAATCTCTCAGCTATCTCATCAGCGCCAGGCCAGTCAAGATTTTTAGCAATCAAATCACTGATCAAGCCGGATGCCGCAGGATTAACGCGGGAAAACTCAATCATTTGTTGCGCGGCTTCCTGACGTTTTGTTGTGTAGCCAGGACCAACTTCAACAACAACATCATATTTCCCTACGCTAAAATCATAGATATTGCTGATATCTTCTTCACTTTTTGGTTGCCCTAGCTTGATGTTCTCAGATTCTTTCTTATCTTCTCCAAGTATGCGAATTACGCGCCCCTTTGGATAAACGTGTGGTATTAGATCTACAATTATTACACCAGCTTGGCGCAACATGCGAGCTTGGTTATCAATAAAATGGAATGTGCCAGTGTCTGATTCTCGCTGCCTTGCAATGATCGCGCGTCCTGATACTGCATTATCCTGTTCACCAATAGAAGCACCGAACATGCCCATTGTGGCGCGAATATCATCAGAACTATTAATTGCTTCCTGCAATACACCAGCAGGTACACCAGCGAATGGCTGTCTTTGTGGCGCAGGACGTCCTTTCTTGTACTCAAGATACGCATAATTCTTTGTATTAGCGGTTGCCCATTTTTGCAGGTCGACTAATGTATCTTCTTCAGCTATAAACGGCGCTTTAGCTTGCGAAGATACCAACTCAGTAGCAGTTGATCGCCAAAAATTAAGCATCCTAGCCGAGTCTTTCGAGTCACGTATAAGCGATTTAAATATGCGCTTGTTCTCTATGTTTACTTCTTCGCCATAACAAGGAACGATAGGGATGTATCTGCCTGACCATTCGTTTTCTTCCAGGATCTCTTTGCTATTGATTATGTATTGAGTAACTTTCTTGGACTTAACTACCCGGCTATCTGTTTTAGTAATGCCGAGCGCCTCAAACATTTCAATGTTATCGTTATAAACTTCCTCATCAACAACATCGCCATCAGATAGCAAACATAATGTTTTGTCTACATCCTCGCGCTTCCAGTATTCTGCAATCCAAACACCATCATCATTGATCCATTCGTAGTCTGACTTGTCGTCAGCTATCCAATCGTTTTCTTCAGCTTTTGGGAAACGCTCTTTGTATTCGTCAAGCGTTATGCGGTCGACAACAAAGCAGCAGTTCCAGTCAGATCCGTCAGCACTGGTTGCGTATGGATCTCCGTAGATGGAGAATTGATTATTCACACGCTCAATAACGATGTCCTGATCGAATGATTCATCGTCAGCATATTGGGTATTAATGCGGATATAACCAGGATAACCACCAGCAACGGCATGTGTTAACGCGGTATCGAAAGCAACATCAGCATTGCTTGATACTTCAATGTTGCGGATAAGGCCGTTTAATATCTCGGCTGTCTCTGGATCTGAATAATCGTCAACAGGACGTGCGCGAATTGTTGGTTTGTTTTGGCGCGCATCATTAACGACTTGCCTAATATGCGCAGGGAATTTATTAATTGTGAGTGTTGGTTTGCCTTCACGGCGGCGGGCCTCAATGTCTTCAGCGGACCATTGTTCACCAAGCAGGCCGAACTTGATATCTTCGAGAGCCAATTCTCTGTTATCTTTTTCTTTTTCAACGGCTAATAGAAATTTCTCACGCGCTTCCGCTATGAATTTTTCTTGGTCGTCGTCAGAGTCTTTTTCTTCTTCGTAGTCCAAAACCAGCGCTCCAAAGCGTTAGGTTATTTTGATTGAGTCTTATATCACGTATTTAATTCAAGGTCAATTCTTTTTCGTCCTTTATGTAACTTCCACATTTAGAACATCCTAGATGCAGATCACACATGCAATCAGGATGCCTCATATTAAGCAGGTAGAAATTCATCCTATCCTTTTTAATAGCGTAAACATCCCTTACATATCCAACATGACCGCCACAATCTTTGTGATATATCTTTGTTAACTCATCCATGACCCGCCACCTCCAGCATAGTAGTTTTCCTGCTTGCGCTCTGGTTTAACAAACAAATCTTCAACGACAACACACATTAGCCCAAAAGCGTCTGCCCCATGCGATGCCCAGTCATGTTCTGGACCCAATCCAATATTACGCGCATCGTCTTTCTTCTCGTGATATGACCCTAGCGCTTCTATACCAGGCTGTGTTGTTGGTTCATTGAAAAAGCATGACGGCAGCCACCTGCGAGCAGCTTCAATGCGCATCATTGCAGCGCCTTTACCCTGGTTTGGCACAACTTCTACATCATAGCCAGCCGATTCAAACGCTGATTGATACGATACAGCAAAAACCTTATCATTTGTTGCGCCGTCGTGCGGTAGCCATAATTGACATTTCTTAGGCTCATAATTTTTTGATCTCATCCATTCCAAATGAGCGCCAATTGGCTGACCAACGACTTCATAATAATCAAGTACCCTTATTTCTTTGCCAATTATCTGAGTAACCCATATCACAAAAGCATCAGCACGCGCACCGGTTCCACCAATATCAAAGAATAGATGATACTTCATTAAAGGATCTGGTTGAACTCTGCCTATCCTATTTTCCTTGCGAGCATCAGCCAGATGTTTTGCAAAGTACGCGCCCTGATTAACTGTTGCATAACCACCTTCCCAGATATGCTCATACTGATCTGGATTGGTCATTAAGCAATCTTTGCGCTCTTGATCAAGCACACCAGGGAAAAACGGGTTATCTGACCAATTTGCTCGAATAACTATTGAACCAGTAGGAGGATTTACGCCACGCAGCATTGAATCAACCGGGTCCGTCTTGCGTCTTGGGTTCCATGTAAACCATATCTCGGAATTTTCTGCACGAATCGTAGGCCGCAACAATGACAATGAGCGCTCACTCAATGTTTGCGCTTCCTCTACCCATGCACGTTCAAATCCTTCAAGTGATTTGATTGACTCCGCATTATGATCTTGCATACCTTGAAACGTTATAATTCCGTCACCAGGCGTTTTGATCACTTCATTGTATAGTTTGAAGCCATGAGATTCATTAAGGCCGAATTGCTGTAGTTTGTCTTCAATCAGGCGCTTACTGGATTCTTTAAGTGTCTTTTGAACTTCTCGAATGCAAACAGAGCGTAAACCAGGTATTGCCAGCGAGTCTTCAATAAGACATTCGGCACGATTATGTGATTTGCCAGATCCGCGACCACCCCATATCCCTTTGTAGCGAGATGGCTTCTCGAGAGGTACAAACACTCTAGGAAGTTTTATTTTGATCTGTGTCAATTATTTCTTTGGTTAGTTTGATATTAAGCGCTTCACCGTTCTTCCCGGACAGCTCTGTTTTGGTGACATAAAAACCCAACACTTTGCCAATTAACTCTTCAGCTTTGATGGCAGCATCTACCTTATCGAGACTTTCTCCATGCTCACCAAGCTTCATTAATCGCTCAATGTGCTGCTCCAATGTTCTGCCAACCCGCTCTGCTATTGGCCTTCGTAGATGCTCTATTCTCAAGGATATATCAAGGTTTTGCATAAGCTCATACGCTTGCTGATTTACGCATTCTGGCTTTGTACCTTCACCAACAGAATAAGCCGCCCGATAAGCATCACTCTGATTCATTCCTGAAACAATGCTTTGGCAGAATTTCTCTTGTTTAGATGTTAGAGCCATTTGTCACCACACTCACACGTAAATTATGTCCAGCACGCTGAACTTTATAAAACAATACGTTAGTGAACTTATCATCTAACAACCCGTTATTCAATATATTTTCAACTATATCACAAAGAAAATCGTCATCAATCACCAGATCAACGCCGATCTCTTTACAATCTTTATTGACTGTGACTATCTTTTCCATTCAATTCCTTTAACTTTTCCGCTATTTTAGCACAAGTATTGTTCATATCAATCCCCTCTTAATTTCATCCGCAATAGCAGCATAGCACAATGCCGCATCATTATAATTAGCCATCACACGGGCCTTCTCGAACTTTGCTTCATCGACATCAACCTGATAGTGGTTAAGTACCAGGTTGAAATCGTCCTTAAATTTTTGTGTTGGTTTTAACAAAGTTATTGTAGTCTTGTTCGTTATAGAAAGAGCCTTTCATTGTAAAGCCATTTCCTTTACCTTCCACAACCCATTTATCAAAACCATCAACATCCTTGCCAATATATCCAACCAAATCAACATCTGCTACATCAGTTGATGTCACCTCAACATCGCTTGATCCGAAAGATTCGCCATTTTCTGTTGTGAACCAGAAAGCATTGAATTTGTCGTTAGCTACCAAGTTTTTTAAGTTTACTGTTTTCATTTTATTCTCCGGTTAGTTATTTGCTGCTGATGTAGTAACTATACTCTCATTAAATTAAATATCAACACTTTTGTATAAATATTTACTTATTTGCATTTATTATACTCCAGGCAAGATACTCATTAACAATGAGTATGATAAATATCATACTGCTTATCATTATATGATCGTTATTAATAAGAAGTGCTGATGTTGCAAGCATCAATACATAACCAAATCTTCGCTTCATTGATCTGTAGTTTGTTGCGCTTAGTTTTGCTTTCTTAAGGTATTCATCTCCAACATCAGTAAATTCTACGCAATAAACAACAAAAACACATAGAGCTATCATGATATAACAATAGTATTCAATCACAGTTATAGCCCAATCTACCCCATAAACCACGCCATAAAGAGCCAGCGATGGAATTATAATAAACGGCACGATATCAGATAGTTTCATTTTATGAACCTCTAGCAAAAAACAAATCATTATAATAACCAATCAATCCCACTCCACGAGACCACCAATAATGATTTACATGGTCCTCGCGCGCAATGCGCCCCAATCGTTCAAGCAAAACATCAGATGAGCATAGTGATCGCATTATCAAACCTCCCCGAAGAAAGGGTCAGGTTTGGCTATGCACCACACTTGAAGTGTCAAGCCATTTTTTCTTGTTACGAACTTATTACCGGTATTTTTGCAAGTGTTGTGAGCTACTATTTGTGCTTTTGATAAATCTTTATAGTTTATAAATTTTAATTCTTTATAATCACCAGGAACCATTTTTCTGAATGGATATTTGCATCTTTCTGGAATTGGCGGTGTTTTTAAGTTTTCCATTTTAGTTAATCCTCATTTAAAGAAATACAATTATAAATAGATTTATTTTAATTGCAATAGATAGCATGAAATATATTTAAATTTAATTTTATCTGCTTTTTTAGGCTAGATTATCCTTTATAATCAATGCGATCGTAGACGTTGTAAGCCTTACAACACGGTTTTCAACACATTTCCTTAATATAATCATAGGCTTACGCATTTGTTGAACGGTTGTAAGGAAAAAACTGCGGATATGGGCATGTAAAAGTATAGGTAAAAATAATAAAAATATATAAGTAATAAAGAAAAAGGAAAAAGCTACAAAAGTTACAACATAAGGTATTATTATTATATTATTATTATTTATTATCCTTTAAATACATATAGTTACAGATACTTTTAGAAAATTTTTTGTGTTGTAAAATCTTACAACTTCTTTACAACGAAGTCACAACAAGCTATTTTCAATAATCCTGCAAAACCGAGATAGAATAACAATTGAAAATGCCGCTAAAACTGACTAGGATCGTCGTAGCGGCATTAAAAAAGAAATTTGATACGGAAGTATAGGCAGCGTAATTATATCGCCGTGTAGCTCGTTATACCGCCTAATGAGTTTTTGGATAGTATTCCTTGCTCAACCATCTCAGAAAGTGTTTCCCGAATCTTGGTCGATTTGTTTCCAGAAAATTCCTTGAACGGTGAAACTTTTGCACGTGACTGGATGATCGCCCGCTCGATTCTTGGCTTGCTGTTTTCCTCAAACAATCGCAAAATTGCCTCGAACTCTGCACGGCAACCAATCACGCCTTTATCCTGACATAGCCGAAGATTTGCCTCTAGCATTTCGTTGGAAATATTTATTGCCATTTCAATGTATTTATCGTCAATTCCGCTCCAAAAGTCTATTTTTTCGCCAAGAAGACGTAAGTTAGCAGCAATTTTCATTATCTGCATATCGATCTTGGCAGCCGCTCCCCTGAGTGACGCATGGGAAAATTTCCCGCCGTCTTTGAGGTGTGGCTCGACGTAATTTAGGTATTTTCTAATCATGGCGAAACCGTTGTCACTTATGTACAAATCACGGGTAGATCCGAACTTATCGCAGCTTGATAGCGAACTCTCCAGTATGGTGCATTTTTCTGCATACTCGAGGTAAAACTCGTTCGATAGAGTGGATTCCCGCTCATGGTCCCTAATGCCCAAAGAATGAGGCTCAGCAAGCATTAAAAACCTTTCTGATAGTCCAGTACCATTTGATGAGTTTAAGAGCGTCTCAATTGATCCTGACTGAGCAAAACATACAATCCCACCGACTACATGACCGCAATAACCTTTTCTGGTTACCCTGGCTGAATTAATGAATCCACCGTCAAATCCGTTCAATGCAACGTCGTTATTATTCGCCCTATCCGCCTTATAAGATCCACCAAAAAGAACATTAAATAGCCCCTGTTCGCTACTTATGGCGCTAAAAAAACCATTGGTTTCAGATAAGCCTTTTTCTAATCCCTCTGATGTTGCATTCGTGGTAAATAGATTACCAAGTACCTTGATTTTATGCTGCAGCTCAGCTAGTCTTGTTTCTTCGGTTTCGTCTAAATTTCCCTCATGTTTTAGCAGCTCTGAAAGTTCTTTCCTGATTGCCTCGTGTACCTTTTCTGACATTTCGTAAAAAGGTTTTTGGAAGTATTTAAGGCACCGTGATTTGCTTGATCCTGGTGGCTGTTCTGTAACCACATACAGGCCGATCGGGAGCTTCTCATGGTCCTGATAAGTGACGGCGAATTCACGACATGCCATCGAACTAAAAACACCTAAGCCAGCAAGGAAAACAGTGCTAACAGGGAGATAGGTTTTCTCTGAGATATACATGCTCAAACGCTTAAGGATATGGCTATCTTCCACGAATTGCACCACGTCGATCGACGAATATTTGACTTCAGCATCTAGGATATTACTTGTTTTTTTGTCTTTGATTATTGCACCTCTAACAGCGTCCAGGCCATTCAAAACGCGCAGGTCGTTGAAGTCAGTCGCCCAATCCGGTGCGTTATCATCAAATTCAGGATAGATCATCACGCCATTGGATAATTCAGCCGCTAATCTGGCTTTTTCAATACCAACTTCACCATAATCTGCACAGATGATCAGGTTTGACTTTGGCATTTTGGTGCGCACGAATTTAGCACATGCCTCAAGTTTGCCAGCGCTAAAAGCAACGATTGCAGCGTACCCGGTAGCTTCGTGGATTGATGCCGCAGTTGCGAAACCCTCAGCAATGCATACGTTTCCATTAGGCTTGCCAATGCGAAAATAGCAGTCTTTGACCTGGCCGTTAGTCAGGAATTTTTTATTGCCGTCAGTATCAATAAATTGCAGGGAAGTTATTTCTCCACTCTCGTTATAAAGCGGGATTATTAGCCGATTACCATCTTTACTGATGCGCACGCCGCATGGCTTGATCATCTTGCGGTCAAGGTATGGATGATCGATTGCCGGTTGCGATGCTTCCCATATCCTTCCAGCCAGTTCTTTTGCCTCCTGTTGGACTATAATCCTCTCAGCTTCACGCGCTTCCCTTGCCTGGTCCATGCGCAGCTTGAATTGGGCTTGCTGCTCTTGCGTAAAATCATCAGTTCTTTTTTCGCACCATGTATACGAAGAGCTTTCTGACCAATCGCCAAAAGCCCCGGCGGTTATGCCATCACTATAAAATATATACCAGCCTTCGCTATTTTTGCCAAACCTAACTACTCTTATAGTGTTAAATAATATCTTGTCAGGCGGCTCAATCCCATATGACCGCATCGCGTCATAAATTTGCTGTTCTATCATTTCCTCTCCAGGTATTCAGATAGCTTCTCTATAGTTTCGTAATTTGGGTTTTTTGATTCACCTTTATAGATAGCCAAGATAGTTGGGTACGAGACTCCAATTTCTTTTGAAACAACAGTAAGCCTACGATCTTTTAATAGCAGTCTGATTTGCGCAAGAGTTAGCATTATTCCGTCCTTTGTTAAATTAAGGTTGAAATAATATCATGCTTGATTTATAATTGCAACACATAAAACCAAATGGAGATTATCTTGGATAATGAATTAATCTTAGAACTGCAAACCATAATATGGAAAAGTGGAGAACTTATAGGAAGTGAGGATTTAATTGATGTTATGTCTAGATTGAAAGATGGATCTATAGGTAAAGATCACCATAGATTAGCAGATTACTCTATCCAATTTAATGATATATGTGATCAATTAAAACAAGGCGGCATATAGCCGCCACTGTTACGGCCTCGTTTCCAAATATTTAGAAAGCTGCTCGAGAGTCACATGCCTGATGTCCCGGCCCTGCATAAACCTGTACAAAGTTTGCGGCGTAATGCCAGCCAATTTAGCCACTTTCCAAAGATTTGCATCCTTTAATTTTTCTCGAATCTCGCCTGTTGTTAACATTATTTTTACCACTCCTTTATAAATTATTGTTTAAAAGTGTTGACATACTACCACAAAACTAATAATATGCAAATTCGTTTTTACAAATAACCAAGGAGAATCAAAATGAAAAAACCAAGGCTAGAAAAACTAATACAAGAAATCGCCATGTTTGATATGGATGCAGCATTTACGCTGCATTGTAGAAAAGAATATGAAGAGTATAAAGATAAAGATAATCTGTCTGAAGTAATGGAGTGGAGAGACACACCTGAAGGCTATGAC
>Ga0172380_10008962_pt1 | contig 10765 bp, 14 predicted proteins | sample Leawe162metaG_FD_119747 | JGI IMG/M metagenome (GOLD analysis project Ga0172380, IMG submission 119747) | Leachate microbial communities from a municipal landfill in Southern Ontario, Canada - Leachate well 162 metaG | ecosystem: Engineered > Solid waste > Landfill > Unclassified | place...
ATAATTTTTATAATTATAAATGGACTATACAAAAGTTATTGATATTATTAAAGATAGTGTTGCATTTATAGCAACATTGGATTCAAATAACAAACCTATGGCAACTGGTAGTGGTTTTGTATTTTCTAAAAAAGGAATATTGGTTACATGTAATCATGTTATTAAGGATGCAAACTCTATATTTATAAAGTTTAATAATAAAGAATTCATTCCAGTAAAAGTTGTTGTAAGAGACGAAGAACATGATTTGGCTTTACTTAAATTTGACGGCGATCAATTACCATTGTTAATTTCACAAATGGAAAATGTCAGAGAAGGTATAGAGGTCTCTTTTGCCGGATACCCATTAGGTTTACAAAATTTAACTACTCATCAAGGTATTATTTCTGCAATAACTAAAGATTTATCTGGCATTACTACGTATTTAATTGATGGAACTGTTAATTCTGGTAATAGCGGGTGTCCACTACTTGATTCGGAAGGAAAAGTTTTGGGTATCGTTAATGCGAAGAGAAGAGAACAATCTGATTTATTAACAAAAGTAGAAAATATGAGGGTCGGCGCTGTTTCTTTGCATGGTTTAGATTTAGTTGATATATATGGAGCTATAATTAATAATTTACAGCTCGGCATAGGTTATGCAATACCTGTTAATTATATACCTGATCATAAAGAAATTTTGGAATTAGAAAAAAATTAAATTAATTTTATATGCATATTTTTAGATCAAATGGTAATTATATAGGTTTTATAGATGGGGACAATATTTTTTCAAGAGATGGTGTTTATTTGGGATGGTTAGAAAATAACTTAGTATGGGATATTAATGGTAATTTTAAGGGACAAAAAATAAATTTAGGAGGAAATAATTATATTTTAAGAAATTCTTTTTCAATTAATCCTATGTCTAGAATTCCTAGGATTTCTCCGATTTCACCAATACCACCAATACCACCAATAAATATTCTCCCTATCATGCTTCCCATAGGTTTTATTGATGCATTTTAATTTATTTTTTAATTAATGTGCATGTGTTTATGTTATTTTTTTATGATAAGTTCAGCAACTAAAAAATTGATTCAGCAACTACAGGTTTCAGATGTAAAGGTTTTTTATCAACAAGACAATACGCCAAAAATTCAGATTGATGATTTTGTCGGCAAATTGTCTTTTATTTATGAAAAAATTCGTAACACAATTGATTATCGGGAAGATCATTTGTTGCGCAAAGCGGCAATTTCCAGAATTTTACAGAGACGGTTATTGATCAAAATTAATTTGGATGATTTGGCCTCGTCTTTGGTAAAAGAAGTGATGCGCGCTGGCTATTTGGAAAATAATTTGATTCCTGAAAGTAAAATTGAAGATGTGGACCGGATTATTAATAAATATTTGATTTTATTTAATTTTAGCCGTTTCAAGGATTCCAATACGGCAGGTAAAAGTTTGTTCAAATGGTTGCTGGAATTGGCTGCTTGTGAAATTGAAGAATGTTTGATGCCACCACTGGCTGACCGCGCTTTGGCTGAATTTGCTTTTAAAGTTTTAAAACCGGCGGTTAATATTCAAGGTAACGGCCTGACCGAAGAGCAAAAAGATTTGTATATTTATTTAGCTATTTATCAGGCCTTGGTAAAATCCGATGATGCGATGGTTGATTTGTTTTTATTCCGTTATTTTTATCCGGGTTGGAAAAAAGCAAATAGCGAGGATGCTATGCCTTTGGCTACTAAAATCGTTAATTTTAGAGCTAAAATCCATGCTTATCGCAAAGCTACTTTAAATGAACAATTAGTTAAATCGTTTAAAAAATATTCTTTTGCAATCATTATTTTACGGGATTTGATTTTGGAAAATCCGGAAGAAGCTGCTAAGTTATTTGTGAAAAAAGACGCTTTGGAAAAAAAGATTACCAAGATTTGCGAAGAGTGGTATCACAAGGTAAAGATAAAACTAAGAAGAAGTATTGGCCGTGTAATTATTTATTTGTTTTTGACTAAAATGTTATTGGCGCTATTTTTGGAACTTCCTTATGATCGCTATTTGATGGGCGAGGTTTTGTGGACGCCTTTAATTATCAATGCGCTTCTTCCGCCGTTTATCATGTTAATTTTGGGCTTATTTATCAGAGTACCGAAAAAAAATAACACCGCTGAAGTGATTAGATTGATAAAAGAAACTGTTGATACAGGTGTTTTGGTAACGGCTGATAAATTACAAAAGTTCAGCAATTATAAGAGCAAGGCCTTGATGGGCGTTTTTCATACATTGTATTTTATTTTGTTTTCCTTTTCTTTTGGGGTTTTGATTTATTGTTTAAAATCAATTGGCTTTAATTTATTCAGTATTGCTGTTTTCTTAATTTTCTTATCATTGGTCAGTTTCTTCGGGATAAAGTTGCGGGTCAAGGTAAGGGCCTTGTATGTTTTGGCGACCAAAGATAATCCTATTGTTTTTATGATCAATTTATTGGCCTTGCCGTTTTTGAAAGCCGGTCAATGGATGTCAGAAAAGTTTTCCAAGATTAATGTATTTGTTTTCTTTTTGGATTTTATTATTGAAGCACCGTTCAAGGTTTTTGCCGAAGTGATTGAAGAATGGGTTAGATTTTTACGGGAGAAAAAGGAAGAAATTTACAATAAAGAATAGTTTCTAAAAATAGTCCCGTTGCAGGGAAGTGGTTATTAATTATAATTTTTTATGAAAAATAAAAATATTTTTATCTACGTCATAATAGTAATTTTGCTTGCTATTGGTCTCTCTATTTGGAGTTATAAATCAGATTTAGGTTCAACCACTACTAATGAAGATTTAATTTTGTTTTACGGTGATACTTGCCCTCATTGTTTGAAGGTTGAGGAATTTTTAGAAACGCAAAATGGTTTAGCTGAACGTTTAGGCTTGGTTCGCAAAGAAGTTTATAATGACGCTAAAAATCAAAGATTATTAACAACTAAAGCCAAAGTTTGCGGTTTGGATACTTCGTCAATTGGCGTGCCATTTTTATGGAATAACGGCGCTTGTTTGATTGGCGACGTTGATATTATTAATTTCTTTAACACTCAAAACAATGTTCAATAAAATAATTAAAATAACCTCATTTTTGGGGTTGGTTTTGTTGCCGTTAAAAACTTTTGCCGTCTGTCCGGTTTGCGCAGTAGCGGTTGGTGCTGGTATTGGTTTATCTCGTTATTTAGGAATTGACGATGTGGTGACTGGTTTATGGATCGGTGGTCTGACAGTTGCGATGATTATGTGGACGCTTGATTATCTGGCGAGAAAAGGTTGGCGTTTCAAATTTGATATTTTAACCGTTACTGTTGGCTATTATCTATTGATTGTTGTACCGTTGTATTTTATGGACTTAATCGGTCATCCGTTGAACGTTTTCTGGGGAATTGATAAAATCGTTTTAGGAACATTAATAGGGAGTTTAGCTCTTTGGGGAGCGAGTATGTGGTATGAAAGTTTGAAAAAGAATAATGCCGGACATGCTTATTTTCCTTTTCAAAAAGTAGCCATGCCGGTTTTGTCCCTCGCTATTTTATCGGCAATTTTTTACTTTCTGACAAAATAATCTCCACCCGTCATTCCCGCGGAGGCGGGAATCTCAGGATTAAATAAAGTAACGTTCATTTATATAATACCTATTTAAAGTTCGTGGTAAAGAACCTGGATCCCCGATCAGGTCGGGGATGACGCGATAGAGAGGATGACGACGGGAAAGATAATTTATAATTTAAAATTTATAATTTAAAATTGATAAACATATGGAACAAAAAGGTAATTTTGATAATCTTGATGAATTCGTGGCTAAAATAGACGATTTGAAAAAGCAAAATAAAATGGATTTGTCTTCTGATCAGGATTTAAGCATTGCGATTATGAATCTGGTGAGTTTGGAAGAACATTTCTTTTTTACTGGCGCGAAATTAGACAAGCCGGAATATTATGATTTATTGGCTGAAGCCAGAGAAATGCGCAAGGAATTATTAGGTCGGTTGATAAAAGAATATGAGGGTGAGGTTTGGTGTATTTCTAAACATTTACTAGCCGCTTCTATGCGTTTGATGGAAGTTGGGACCAAAGCCCTTGGGCAAGGCAAGAAAGAAGATGCTAACGACCTTTTTAGTAAGGCCTATAAACTATATTCTTTGTTTTGGGGTTTAAACATGAAATTGATTCCAGTTGCAGGTATTAAAAAAATTGATGACGACGCCTTAGATAAACATGATAAAGAAAAAAATAGTTTATTAGGTAAATTAGGTGCGATTGTAAAAAAAGCTGTTAATTGTTGCATAGAATAATTATTTATCCGCACACTAACTTTCTTTTTGTGTTTTTGAAATTAGGGTTAAGTGCGGGAGTAAATAATAATTTAAATTTAATTTGAAGATAAAAATTAATTAACACACTAGCAAACAAAGAAAGTTAGTGTGCGGATGTATGTCATCATCTGATTTGCCAAAAGCGAGTATTGCTTGGGCTGGAAAACATTTTGGCGAAGAACCACCGCTCGTGGGTAATTCTACCCAAGGGGCCGGTGGTATTTTTTTTAGCGGTTGTCATTTAAAATGCGTCTTCTGTCAAAATTATCAAATTTCTCAAGGCGGTTTGGAAGGCGAACTGTATGATCCACAGCAATTAGCTGATTTAATGTTGAAATTGCAAAATGATGGAGCTGTGAATATTGATTTAGTAACACCGACTATTTGGTGGCAACAATTAAAACTTGCTATTCCGCTTGCTCGTAAAAGTGGTTTAAAAATTCCAATTGTTTGGAACTCCAATGGTTATGAAGCGATTGAGTTGTTAAAAAACATGGACGGCTTAGTCGAGATTTATTTGCCGGATTTTAAATATGGTTTGGAAGAGGTTGCTTGGAAATATTCCGGTATTCATAATTATCCCTCAATCGCGTTAAATGCCATCAAAGAAATGTCCCGTCAGGTCGGTAATCTCCAACTTGATGAGCAAACTGGTTTGGCAACACGTGGTGTTTTGGTTAGACATTTAATTTTGCCGAATAATTTGGAAAACAGCAGAACCGCTTTAAAGTTGCTAGCTGATTTTGATCAGGATTTATTTATCAGTTTAATGAGTCAATATTATCCTTTATATGGTGCTGTCAATTTTCCGGAAATTAATCGGGAAGTGACTGTGGGGGAAGCGGAAGAAATGATTGATTATTTATGGTCTCTGAATTTACAAAACGGCTGGACTCAAGAGCCGGACTCTTCTCAACAATTAATACCAGATTTTACCAAGATAAACCCGTTTAAATAATTACAAATCCCCCTCAAACATTTCCGGCTATTTTTAGCGGTGTCGGTTCCCCCTTTGATAAGGGGGATTGTATTTAAAGCCCTTGACATTTGTGTTTTTTTAAGCTATAATTTTGTAGTTAAAAAATCAGGGTTTTTGTTTTAAAATTAAGCATTGTCTTTATGTTAAGAAAAGATAAAGATATAGTCCTGTTTATCAATAGCGCTGCTGAAGAAGCGGTAAAGGCTGTTCGGGACTATGGTAAAAGCATCAAAAGAAAGTTATTGGTTGCTGCCCTAAAAGACATCAAATCCGAGAAACACCAACATCCAACCGATTTGGATTTGATAATTTATTGCGATTTGAGTAAATCCTTAAAAATCACTAAGGCGCTTTTGCCGTATCAGGAAAGATTACTGGCAGTCACTTGTAGAGGCGACAAAAACATCGCTGATTTTGCGCGCGTCATTCCTTGCGTGCCATATTTAAAAACCGCGACTACCGAGTCGTTATTTTGGTCGGTTGATAAAATTTCCATGCGTGAACGATTGAAGGTTTATGATCCAAAAATCACCCCGCGTTTTTTGGTTATTTCCGATTGTACCAAAGAAACGGTTAATGAAGTAAAAAAGAAAGTCGGTTTTCCTTTGGTAATCAAGCCGGCAAGTCTTGGTGCCAGTTTATTGGTTACTGTTTGTTATCATCAAGAAGAATTTGAGGCCTCATTAAATAAAATTTTCAAAAAGATTAAAACTATCTATAAGTCCGACCATCGTCAAGAAAAACCGCAGATTTTGGTAGAACAGTTTATGGATGGGGAAATGTATTCGGTTGACGCTTATGTTTCTTCTAGAGGCCGACTCTATTTTTGTCCGTTGGTTCATGTTAAGACCGGTGTGACTATTGGTTTTGATGACTTTTTCGGTTATCGTCAGATGACCCCGACCTTGTTAAAACCTACCTCAATTGCCGCTGCCGAATTAGTTGCCGGTAAATCAGTTAAGGCCTTGGGTTTGAGAAGTGTGACTGCGCATATTGAATTAATGAAAACTGAAGACGGTTTCAAAGTTATTGAACTTGGTCCACGTCTCGGTGGTTTTAGACATAGTTTATATAATTTAGCTTACGGTTTTAATCATTCTTTAAACGATGTTTTGATTCGTATTCCGCAAAAACCGATAATCTACAAAAAACCAAAGGGTTATTCCGCTGCTATGAAATTTTTTGCCAAAAAAGAAGGAATTTTGAAAAAACTAAACGGTTTAAAGAAAGTTCAAAAATTAGCCTCGTTTTATCATTTGAAAGTTAATAAAAAAGTTGGCGAACGTTGTCTTTTTGCCAAAAACGGCGGTAGAAGCGTTTTTGATATTATTCTCTTCAATCCTTCCCGCTCCGAACTCTTAGCGGACATCAGAAGATTGGAACAATTAGCCGTTATAGAAACAGCTAAGAATTAATTATAAATTATAAATTTCACCAGGTTGTTTTTGATATAAAAGCGCTTGTTTAACGTGGTTAAAGAGTATATTATAAAGATAGGTAAAATCAGGTAAATAATTAATTATATGGAATTAAATGAGATTAAAATCATTAAATCCGATGAAAGAGGGGTTATTTATGATTGTGGGAAAGCTAACTTTATTTCCAGAAAGAAAGGAACTGTCAGCGCTGATCATCAACACAGTGATTCAGAAATTGTTTATTTAGTAAAAGGAGAAATAGAATTAACGATTGCCGATGAAACGCAGATTGTTAAGGCGCCAATTATGTTTAAGACCGATGGGAATGTATATCACAAATTGGTTGCATTAACCGATATTGAGCTTGTCATTGATAGAGTAGGCGAATAAAAAATATGAACGATCTAATCCGAAAATTTAAAGAACATGTTATTAAGGAATCGGGCAACCCGAAATTTATTCATCACAAATGGTTTGTTAAGTATCATTTGGAAATCGTTGAACAGTTAGCGAACGAGCTTTGTGATATTTATCAAGAGGCCGATCGTGAGCTGGTGTCGACATTGGTTTGGTTGCATGATTACGGTAAAATAATTGATTTTGATAATCAATATGAAGTAACCCTTACTAAGGGCAAAGATAAATTACTTGAACTGGGATTTTCTCCTGTTTTCGTGGATAAAGTTATTGAAGTCATCACCATTATTGATAAAAAATTGGAAATTGATATTAGTAAGCAAGTTATTGAAGTACAGATTATTTCTTCAGCTGACGCCGCGTCTCACTTAATCGGACCGTTTTTCTATTTATGGTGGTATGAAAATCCTGAAAAGAAGTTTGAAGATTTAATGACTGATAATATTGTAAAACTTAATAAAGATTGGGATAAAAAGATGACTTTGCCTGAAGTCCGAAAGATGTTTACAAACAGACGTGAATATTTATTAGAGCAGTGCGGTAATTTTCCAAAAAAGTATTTATAAGCATTTTTAATTTATATGGAAATCAAACAATTATTAAAAGAAGGGCGAGAAATATGGGGTGAGAATAAAATTAACCTTGGACAAATTATTGTCATCTTGGGTAAAGTTTTCGGCGATATTTGTCGTTTTGAACGCAATGCTGTGAAAGATAAAAATATTCATACCGACGACGAACTTAAAAAAGAACTTGGCAATGTTATTTTTTCTACCATCAGATGGTGCGATGATCTAGGTTATGATCCTGAAGAATGTATAAATTTAGCCAAAACCAGTCAGAAGAATTTTTTGAAATAATTAATATTATTAAAATGAATAGAATACAGTTTAATCATACGGAATCTGGTGGACTAGAGCTTGCGAGGCAAGTAGTTTTAGAAAGATTACGAAAAGATTTAAGTTGGAGACAGTTTGATGTCTCCGGGTCAGGATTTGATAGTTATATAGAATATATTGGACAGGAGCAGCAAGCTAGAAGTAAGTTTAATTTTCTTGCGCAGGATATTTTGTGGGAGCTTATGTTTCAGGGAGTTATTCTTCCTGGTTTTGACAACTCTAATCAGAATTTACCATGGTTTCATATAACTGAGTATGGGCGTATGGTTTTAGAAGAAAATGAATTTTTGCCACATGATCCTACGAAATATTTAGAATTTTTTCGTGCCCAAATTAAAGACATGGATCAAACTTTAATAAAGTATTTAACAGAAAGTCTTGATTGTTTTACAAAAGGAAGTTTAATCGCTTCGACAGTGATGCTTGGTGTGGCCTCAGAAAGGATGTTTTTATTACTTTGCGTTGCTATGTCAAATGCATTGATTGATATTACTGAAAGTAAAAAATTTGAAAAAATTAAGAATGCCAATTCTATGAAACCTAAACAAGATTGGGTTACTAATAAAATTAATGATATAAATAAAAAATATCCAAAAAAATTACCAGACGATATCGAAACCAATCTTAATGGAATTTTTAATTTTATCCGGAAACAAAGAAACGACCTTGGTCATCCGCAAGAAATTATACCAAACGTGACTAGAGAACAGTCTTATATAAATTTAAGGATCTTTCCAGGATATTGTAAAATTGTTAACGAAGTGATTGAATTTTTAAAAAATAATAAAATATAAATAAATTATCATTAATAATTAATAAATAAAGAATATGCAATACTTTAGTCTACCTCAAATAATTTTAATAATTTTCTTTGGGTTAACAAATATACTAGGTATAACAAGTGCACTGAAATCAGATTTAAATAATGATGCCCCATTTATTAAATTTTTTTGGGTTTGGTGTGTTTATATTGTTATATCATTAGGAGTTTATTTTTATTTAGGCACAATCTAATAAAAACATGAAATATAGTTTGTATACAACTTCAAAACGAGCATGGAAGGCGATGTTTCAGGCGATCGAGACCGCGCAAAAATCTATTTATTTGGAAATGTATATTTTTTTGCCGGACACGATTAGTACTTATGATTTTTTTGGCGCTTTAAAAGCAAAGGCTAGAGCGGGCGTAAAAGTTGTTGTCATTGCGGACGCTGCGGGTAGTCCGAAAATTGCTTTTCATATCAAAGAACTGCGTGACGCGGGAGTGGAATTTATTTTCTTTAGTCATTGGCTCCGGCGAACTCATCGTAAGATTTTGATCGTGGATGAAAAAATCGGGTTTTTGGGAGGAGTGAATATTAAACAAAGTTATGCTCTTTGGGATGATTTACAGATTAAAATCAGCGGGCGGTTGGTAAAAATGTTGTTGAAGTCATTCGCGCATACTTATGCTTTATGTCACGGCAAAGATCGACACATTTTGGAATATCGAAAAAAGTCGTTTTTAGGGAGAGTTAATTTTTGGTTTTTGGAACATTCACCTATTAGGGGAGTGTATGGTCTGCGCCGTTATTATCAAGACAAAATAAATCAAGCGACCAAATCAATCGTAATGGTGACACCATATTTCACACCACCAAGATGGTTGATGGCGGTTTTGGATGATGCTGTGAGACGGGGAGTGGAAGTAAAAGTACTTGTGCCTGAGCACACTGATATTCCATTTGTCAGCCGAATCAATTATTTTTATTTTGCTAAAATGGCTTCACTTGGGATTAAGTTTTATTTGGGTAAGAAAATGAATCACGCTAAAGTGTTTGTAATAGACGACGTGGAGGCCTTAATCGGCTCGCAGAATATCGATTTTCTGTCTTTTCGTTTTAATGCCGAGATTGGTTTGTTTTTTCGGGATAAAGAGTTGTTAGCTGACCTCGCTAAGATTGTTAACGGTTGGCTAAAGAATTCACAACTTTATCAACAGCAAAACTTTAAACCCAACCTTTTTGACTATCTTTTTGCAGGCGCCTTCAAGCTTTTTCGGCCATTACTTTAAAAAACTCAAAAAATATGGCGTTTTTGGACCTCTTGACGGAGGTTTTTTAAGTGCTATAATTTATTTAGCACTCTCACGGTTAGAGTGCTAATAGGCAAAATTATGGATGATAGGCAAGCTCGGCTTTTAGCTGAGATTATAAATGAATATGTGAAGACAGCTAGTCCGGTCGGTTCAAAATTATTGGCCGGTCGCCTGAGTTTTAATGTCTCACCAGCCACCATTAGAAATGAAATGGCTGAGTTGGAAGATCAGGGCTACATTATTCAACCACATACTTCAGCCGGTCGGGTGCCGACTACCAAGGCCTATCGTCATCTGATTGCTCAACTTAGTACCAGTGGTCGTTTATCGCCGGCTGTTAAAAAGATTTTGGATGAATTACGGGCAACATTGGTTGCGGAAGAAGTATGTGAAGCTACTAAGATTTTAGCTAAAAGAGTTGCTGAATTATCCGGTAACGCTGTGATCGTCGCTTTTTCACCGGATGATATTTATTACACCGGTCTTTCCCATTTATTTTCTCAGCCGGAATTTAGAGAGCGCGAGTCATTGGTTGATTTGGGTTTAGTGATTGATCACTTGGACCAAACGATTAGTCAGATCTTTGATCAAGTAAATGAAGTGGCAGTAATGCTTGGGAATGACAATCCTTTTGGCGCTGACTGCGC
>Ga0172380_10008963_pt1 | contig 10764 bp, 10 predicted proteins | sample Leawe162metaG_FD_119747 | JGI IMG/M metagenome (GOLD analysis project Ga0172380, IMG submission 119747) | Leachate microbial communities from a municipal landfill in Southern Ontario, Canada - Leachate well 162 metaG | ecosystem: Engineered > Solid waste > Landfill > Unclassified | place...
CGCCCGCCCGCCGCGCAGGCATCGAGGGCGTTTTCCATCAGGTTGACGATTGCCCCGGACAGCGCCTTGCGATTGCCGTTTACGACCGCGCCGAAACTGTCGTCAGCGACGACGAAACCCACCTCGCGGCGGCGCGCCAGCGGCTCGAACACCTGCACCGCCTCGGCCAGCAGTGCCGAAACGGGGATCGACTCGCCGCCCGTCGCTTCGCCGCGGGCAAACGTCAGCATGTCGCGGATGAGGCGCTCCAGGTGCTGCAGGCGCTCCACCACGCGGACGCCGCAGCGCGTGCGCTCGCCTTCCGGCAGGCGCGGGTTCTCCAGTGCGCCGGCATAGAGCAGCGCCGCCGCCAGCGGCGTGCGCAGCTGGTGGGCGAGGCCGGCCGCCATCTCGCCCATCGCCGCCAGGCGGTCGTTGCGTGCCGCCAGCGTTTTCATGCGATGCGCCTCGGTCACGTCGTGAATGAGCACGATGCGCCCGCCGCTGCTGGGCAGTCGGGTTTCGGTGACGGCGATGCGGGAATCCCGCAGCCGCGGCATCTCCCATTCGCCCGGCGTCGAGGCCGGCGCCAGGCAGGAAGCGGCAAACTCCTCCCAGACGCGGCCCTCGATGTCGGCGCCAAGAATGCCTGCGGCGGCCGGATTGGCTTGTTCGACACGGCCGAAGGCATCCAGTACGGCCACGCCGGCCGGCAGGGCGTCGAGCAGCAGGGCCAGACGCTCGGTGAGCGCCGTCTTTTCCTCGATTTCATGCTTCAGGCGACCGTTGGCCAGGGCCAGTTCCGCCGTCAGGCCGGCCACCTGTTCCTGCAGGCTGGTATATGCGCCGGCAAGATCTTCCGAGGCCTGGCTGAACAGGCGAAAGGCTTCCGCCAGGCGGCCGGCCTCGATCTGCTGCGGGTTATCCATTTGGCTGTCCATGGCTCATTCCCTTTTGGGATGGCCGCAGATTACGCCCGGGACAAGGCGGCCAAGCCGGCAAATAGGAGGCAAAAATTGCCGCTTATCTCCAGAACGCTTCTTGCATGGCATGGGCAGAATGCCGCCAGATGCCCGGGACCCGATCCGGGAAACTCAAACGAATGGTGGTCATATGGCCGATAGGCAATTCTCGCTAACTGCATTCATGCGCCTGCCGATGCAGCAGATGCTGCTGTCCATCATTGCCCTGTCCATGGTGGCGGCCATCGTCGTCGCCGGCTGGAACTGGACGCGCACGCCGACCTTTGCCGTGCTGTTTACCAATATCTCGGAACGCGACGGCGGCAACATCATCGCCGCGCTGCAGCAGATGAACGTGCCCTTCAGGTTCTCCGAATCCGGCGGCGCCATCCTGGTGCCGCAGCAGCAGGTGCATGAACTGCGCATGCGGCTCGCCTCGCAGGGCCTGCCCAAGGGCGGCCTGGTCGGCTTCGAGCTGATGGAAACGCAGAAGCTCGGCATGTCGCAGTTCATCGAGCAGATCAACTTCCAGCGCGCCCTCGAAGGCGAACTGTCGCGCTCCATCCAGTCGCTCGCCGCGGTGCAGGGCGCGCGCGTGCACCTGGCCATCCCGAAGCAGACCGGTTTCATGCGCGACGAGCAGAAGCCCTCGGCTTCCGTCGTGCTCAACATCCATCCCGGCCGCAACCTCGATCCGAACCAGGTGGCCGGCATTGCCCACATGGTCGCCTCCAGCGTGCCGCACCTTCCCGCCGCCAACGTCAGCGTGATCGACCAGAGCGGCAACCTGCTGTCCTCCGAGAAAACCGGCGGGCGCGGCGCCGGTCTCGACGCCACGCAATTGAAGTATGTTCAGGAAATCGAATCGAGCACCGTCCGCCGCATCGAGACCCTCCTCGCGCCCCTGCTCGGTCCCGGCAACTTCCGCGCCCAGGTGACGGCCGACGTCGATTTCTCGCAGTCGGAACAGGTCGCCGAGACCTACAAGCCGAACCCGCCCGCGGACGCATCCATCCGCAGCCAGCAGGTGAGCGAAAACGCCAATGGCATCCCTCAGGCCGCAGGCGTACCTGGCGCCCTCTCCAACCAGCCGCCTGTCCCGGCCACCGCCCCTCTCACCGCACCTCCCGCTCCCGGCACGCCAGGTGCCGCCGCCGGCGCTCCTGGCGCAGCCACGACAACGGCTGCAGCGGCGGCCGCGAATGCCGCCGCGGGTCGCCGCGATGCCACCACCAACTACGAGCTGGACAAGACCATTCGTCATGTGCGCCTGCCGGTCGGCGCCATCAAGCGCCTGTCGGTGGCAGTAGTGCTTAATCACCGCAAGACGGTCGCCCAGGACGGCAAAACCTCGTTCAAGCCGCTGACGAGCAAGGAAATGACGCAAATCAACGACCTCGTCAAGGAAGCCATGGGCTACAACAAGGACCGGGGCGACACGCTGAATGTGCAGAACAGCCCCTTCGCCATCGCGGACAGGGAACCCGTGGCGGAAACACCCTTCTGGAAGAACCCGACCCTCATCGGCTGGGCGCTGGAAGGGCTGAAGTACCTGATCTTCGCCGGACTGGCCGGCTACCTCTTCTTCGGCGTGGTGAAGCCCTTCCTGCGCAAGCTGATGGACCGCGCCGCCCAGATTCCGGCGATGCAGGAAGAGCCGGCCTTCGCCGTGCCGGGCGGTGCCACCAACTACGACCAGAAGGTGCAGGCGGCGCGCGACATGGCCCGGCAGGAACCGAAGGTCGTCGCCGGCGTCATCAAGGACTGGGTTGGCGGCAACCAGCCGGCCAACAAGGTGCAGTAAAGCCACCCCGATCAGCGGAGCGAAACAATGGCTGAAGACGGCATAACCAAGAGCGCCATGCTGCTGCTCACCATCGGCGAGGACGAGGCGGCGGAAGTACTCAAGCATCTCGGCCCGCGCGAAGTGCAGAAGCTGGGGGCCGCCATGGCGGCCCTGAAATCCGTGCCGCGCAGTCAGGTCGAAGCGGTGGTCGACGAATTCTACGAGCAAACCCAGCTCGGCACCCCGGTCACGGCCGACGAGGAATACATCCGCGGCATGCTGACCAAGGCGCTCGGCGACGACCGCGCCGCCAACCTGATCTCGCGCATCCTGCAGGGCGGCGACACCGCCGGCATCGAGAGCCTGAAATGGATGGACGCCCCCACGGTCGCCGAGCTTATCAAGAACGAGCATCCCCAGATCATCGCCACCATCCTGGTGCATCTGGAATTCGACCACGGCGGGGAAATCCTCAAGCATTTCACCGAACGGCTGAGGAACGACGTCCTGCTGCGCATCGCCACGCTCGACGGCGTGCAGCCGACCGCGCTGCAGGAACTCAACGACGCCCTCACCCGCATACTGTCCGGCTCGGCCAACATCAAGAAAACCGCCATGGGCGGCGTACGCACCGCGGCGGAAATCCTCAACTTCGTCGGCACGGCGCACGAGACGGCGATCATCGACAATGTGCGCGAGTACGACCCGGACCTGGCGCAGAAAATCATCGACGAGATGTTCGTCTTCGACAACCTCATCGATGTGGACGACCGCGGCATCCAGCTGCTGCTGCGCGAAATCCAGTCGGAGTCGCTCATCCTCGCCCTCAAGGGTGCCAACGAGGCAATGCGCGAAAAGGTTTTCAAGAACATGTCGCAGCGCGCCGCCGAAATGCTGCGCGAGGATCTCGAGTCGAAGGGGCCGGTACGCCTCTCCGAAGTCGAGCGCGAGCAGAAGGAAATCCTCAAGATCGCCCGGCGCCTCGCCGACGAGGGCCAGATCCAGCTCGGCGGCAAGGGCGAGGACGAATACGTCTGAGGCGTGAGCGGCGATGTCGAGCGTTCTTATCCCCAAGGAAAATCTTACCGCCTGGCAACGCTGGGAGCTGGGCAGCTTCGACCAGAAGAAAGCCTCCGCCGGCGGAGCGCAAAAGCCGGTGGCGGGAAATCTTCCCACTGCCAACGATGTCGAGCGCATCCACCGCGACGCCCACAAGCAGGGTTACGACGCCGGCTATGAGGAAGGCACGGCGCGCGCACGCATGGAAGCCCTGCGCCTGCACACCCTGGTCGAACAGCTGGATGCCGCACTCGGCGAGTTCGACCAGCAGGTTGCCGGGGAGCTGCTCGGCCTCTCCCTCGAAGTCGCGCGTCAGGTGGTGCGCCAGACGATCGCCGCCCGGCCCGCCGCGATCCTCGATGTGGTGCGCGAGGCGCTGACGCAGCTGCCGCACCAGCATGCCGCCATCTACCTGCACCCGGAAGATGCCTCCCTGGTACGCTCGTATCTCGGCGACCAGCTGACCCATCTGGGCCACCGCATGTTTGAAGAAGCCGGCCTTGCCCGCGGCGGCTTGCGCGTGGAGTCGGGCGGCAGCCATCTCGACGCCAGTGTCGAAACCCGCTGGAAGCGCGTCATCGAAGGCATGGGCGCCGCCGCCGACTGGATCGAGCCGCAACAGTGAATTCGCATCACGAGAAATGGGCCGGCTTCCTCAAGGATTGCCGCAACCTGACCGCCGAAACCAACCCGTTCCAGATCAGTGGCCGGCTCACCCGCATCAATGGCCTCGTCATGGAAGCGGCCGGCCTCAAGCTCCCGCTCGGTTCGGGTTGCCACATCGCGCTGCCCGGCGGCGCGGCGGTGGAAGCCGAGGTGGTCGGCTTTTCCGGCGAAAAACTGTTCATGATGCCGACCGACGACGTCTATGGCCTGGCCCCGGGCGCCCATGTGGTGCCGCTGGAAAGCCGCCAGGAACTGCCCACCGTCGCCGAACGCCTGCGGCCGAACCGGCGCCTGTCCGATCGCGCCAAGCACCTTCCCGTGGGCGACGAACTGCTCGGCCGCGTGCTCGACGGCGCCGGGCGGCCGCTGGACAGTCTCGGCCAGATCAATACCAAGCACACTCGCTCACTGCAAAGCCGCCCCCTCAACCCGCTGCAGCGCGCACCCATCCGCAGCTCGCTGGATGTCGGCATCCGTACCATCAACTCCATGCTCACGGTAGGCCGCGGCCAGCGCCTCGGCCTGTTCGCCGGCTCCGGCGTGGGGAAAAGCGTGCTGCTCGGCATGATGGCGCGCTTCACCGCCGCCGATGTGATCGTCGTCGGCCTGATCGGCGAACGCGGCCGCGAAGTGAAGGAATTCATCGAAAACATCCTCGGCCCCGTCGGCCTGAAGCGCTCCGCCGTGGTGGCCGTCCCGGCCGACACCAGCCCGCTCATGCGCCTGCAGGGCGCCGCCTACGCCACCAGCATCGCCGAGCATTTCCGCGACCAGGGCTGCCACGTCCTGCTCATCATGGATTCATTGACCCGCTTCGCCATGGCGCAGCGCGAGATCGCGCTGGCCCTCGGCGAGCCGCCGGTGACGCGCGGCTATCCGCCTTCCGTGTTCGCGCGATTGCCGCAGCTCGTCGAGCGTGCCGGCAACGGCCCGGAGGGCGGCGGCTCGATCACCGCCTTCTACACCGTGCTAACCGAGGGCGACGACCAGCAGGATCCGATCGCCGACGCGGCGCGCGCCATTCTCGACGGCCACTTCGTCCTCTCGCGCCACCTCGCCGAGCAGGGCCACTACCCCGCCATCGACATCGAGGCCTCGATCTCGCGCGCCATGACCGGGCTGATCAAGCCGCTGCACCTGGACGTGGTGCAGCGCTTCAAGCACCTCTATTCGCGCTACCAGCGCTCGCGCGACCTGATCGCGGTCGGCGCCTATGCCGCCGGTTCCGATCCCACCCTGGATCAGGCCATCGCCATGCAACCCGCCTTCGAGGCCTTCCTGCAGCAGGGCATGGATGAGCGCGAGAGCTACCAGGACGCCGTCCTCAAGCTGCACCGCCTGTTCGGCCTGGAACCGTGAATAGGGCCTGCTATAAAGTACGAGTAGATTTTGGCCGTAATACCCGCCTGGAGCAGAAGGATGAAGGCTTTTCCCCTGCAGTCGCTGCTTGACCTGTCGAACGTCCGCATGGACGATGCGGCACGCCAGCTCGGCCAGTTGCTCGCCAGCGAGCAGGAAGTGGGAAAGACTCTCGCCCTGCTGGAACAGTACCGCGAGGAATACGAAGCGCGCTTCCGCCAGGCGGCCCAGAACGGGCTGACCCGCGACGAGTGGGGCAACTACCAGTCCTTCCTGGGCCGGCTCGACGAGGCCATTGCCCAGCAGCGCACGCTAGTCGAAGCCTCGAAGCAGCGAACGGTCGATGGACAACGGGAATGGCTGGACAAACGCAACCGGGTAAAGGCCTTCGACACCTTGTCGCAAAGGCACAAGGCCAACGAGGTGCACAGCGAGGCGAAGACCGAGCAGCGCACCCAGGACGAGCACGCCGCAAAATCCTTCCGCAACGGCGACAACTGACTCCAGCGCGTTGGCACGCCCCTTGCATTGGAGGGTGCATGAAGCCCGCGCACCCCAGGAGCCAGCCATGACGCAAATGTCCGTCGCCCCACAGTCGATGCCTGTCGTCGCGCCCTCCCAGACCGCTGCCGCCCCGGGTGCCGCGGCCGATGCCACAACGAGCGCCGAAGGCGGCATCGATTTCGCCGCCGTGCTGAAGGCGCAGATCGCCCGGCCGGCAAAAGACGCCCCGGGAACAGAAATAATTGCCGCCCTGATGCCGTCCCAATCAGAGGAAGCGGCCGAGGAGATGCCTCCGACGGAGGCTTTGCCGGTTGCTCCCGATCTGGCCGCCCTGCTGACCGGCCTGATGCAGCCTGCGGCGGTGCAAACCCCAGACGATCCGGTGCAGCAGACTGAAGAGCCTGCTCGCGAGCAGCTAACCCTTGCTGCTGCCACGACGAGCGCCTCTCCGGCCGCCGCGAATCCCGCCGCGCCTGCCCAGACTGCCGTCGAAGTGCCTTTCGGCCAGAAAGATCTCCCCTCCACTTTGCAGCCCGCACTGCAGCCCGCACGCGAGACGACCGGTCTTGCCGCCCAGCCGGTGCAGACCGAGGCCGTCGCCGCGACAATCGCCGCCGAGCATGCCAATCCGTCTGCTTCTGCGCCGGCGCAGGCGGCCGCCCCGCTCGCCCATGCCGCACCGGCCGGCGACGCCCCTTCCATCGTCCGCGTCGATACCCCGGTCGGCAACCGCGGCTGGGATGCCGAGATCGGCCAGAAAGTCGTCCTGCTTGCGAATCGGCAGGAAAGCCGCGCCGAATTGACCCTCACGCCGCCGCAATTGGGCAAGGTGGAAATCACGATCACAGTCAATGGCGACCAGACCAGCGCCACTTTCGTCTCGGCCAGCCCCGCAGCCCGCGAAGCGCTGGAGCAGGCCCTGCCGCGGCTGCGCGAAATCCTGGCCGAGGCCGGCATCACGCTCGGCCAGGCCAGCGTAAATGCCGAGTCGGCCCGGCAGGACAAGGACGGGTCGCCCACGCCAGGCCGCGGCGACGGACAGGGCCCCGATTCTGCGAGGAGCGCCGCCGCCCCCACGCAATGGATGCGGCGAAGCAACGGGCTGATCGACACCTTCGCTTGATGCAAACAAGGGACAACCTGCCCGCATTTCAGAGTTTGGACTGCGGCTGCGCACAAACATAATGAGCGCCATCGCTCTGGAGTGATTCATGGCAAAAGCAACGCCCAGGAAAGAGGAAAAAATCCCCGAGGCCGCAGCCGAAGGCGAAGAACAGGCGCCGAAAAAGAAAGGCAAGCTGCCACTCGTTCTCGGTCTGGTCGTGCTGCTGGCCGCCGCCGGCGGCGGCGCGTGGTTCTTCATGTTCAAGGACAAGGGCGGTGACACGACGCAGCAGCAGGCCAAACCGCAGCCGCTCAAGCCGCCGGTGTTCGTGCCGCTCGATGCCTTCACGGTGAACCTCTCGGCCGAACAGAGCGATCAATACCTGCAGGTGGCGGCGACGCTGAAAGTACTCGATCAGCCCGCCGGCGACGCCGTCAAGCAATACATGCCGGAAGTCCGTCACAGAACCCTGGTCCTGCTGTCATCCAAGCAAGCCTCGGAGATCGCCTCCGCTGAAGGGCGCGAGCGGCTCGCCGAGGAAATCCGCCAGACGGCGAACAACATCCTCCTCGCCGCCACCGGGCACCCGGTGAAACCGATCGTACTCGACGTGCCACGGCCGGCCGACGAAGAGCCGCCCGCTGCCGAAGCCAGGCCGGAGGATGCGGCGGCCGAGGCGCCCAAGCCGGCGGAAGGCGGCCAGCCGCAGGAAGGCGCTCCGGCCGAAGCCGCCACGCCCGCGCCGAAGCCTGTCCCGAGCAAGCTCGCAGGGCCCGCGACCGTGCTGTCCAGGGCCGCCGAGGACGACCCGGTGCAGAGCGTGTTCTTCACCTCCTTCATCATCCAGTAGGTACGGGCACGCATCATGGCACAGGATTTTCTCTCCCAGGATGAAGTCGATGCCCTGCTCAAGGGCGTCACGGGCGAGGCCGACGAGCCCGAGAAGGAGGAGGAAACCGGCGGCATCCGCAAGTACGACGTCGGCCGCCAGGAACGCATCGTGCGCGGCCGCATGCCGACGCTCGAACTCATCAACGAGCGCTTCGCCCGCTACCTGCGCCTCGGCCTGTTCAACTACATGCACCGCACCACGGAGATCTCCCTCGGCCCGATCCGCGTGCAGAAGTACAGCGAATTCATCCGCAACCTGGTGGTGCCGACCAACCTCAACCTGGTGCACTTCAAGCCGCTGCGCGGCACCGGCATGGTCGTCCTCGACCCGAACCTGGTGTTCCTGGTCGTGGACAACATGTTCGGCGGCGACGGCCGCTTCCATACCCGCGTCGAGGGGCGCGACTTCACGGCGACCGAGCAGCGCATCATCCAGGGCCTGCTCAACGTGATCTTTGCCGAGTTCGAGAAAGCCTGGAAACCGGTCTTCGAACTGAAGCTGGAATACATCCGCTCCGAGATGAACTCGCAATTCGCCAACATCGCCACGCCGAGCGAGATCGTCGTCGCCTACACCATCTCCCTTGAATTCTCCGGCTCGACTGCGGAAATGCACCTGTGCCTGCCCTACTCGATGGTCGAGCCGATACGTGACATTCTCTACAGTTCGATGCAGAGCGACCACCTCGTTTCCGACAGGCGCTGGATCGGCACCCTGACCCGGCAGCTGCAGTCGGCGGACGTGGAACTGGTGGCCAATCTCGGTACGACGGAAATCACGCTGGGCCATATCCTGAACATGAAGGCCGGCGATGTCATTCCGTTCAACATCGAAGAGACCATCACCGCCGAGGTCGACCACGTGCCGGTGATGGAATGCCGCTACGGGCTGCAGCACGGCCAGTATGCCCTGAAAGTGGAGCGCTTCATCGCCCCCGACAAGACAGAGAAGCATTAGCAGACAGGAGAACGCCATGAGCGATACCGATACCGCAGACCAGGTCAGCGCCGACGACTGGGCCGCCGCCATGGGCGAGCAGGCCACCGCCGACACGAAGGCGCAGCCGGCCAACATCTTCCAGCCGCTCGGCGAGGGCGCCAAGGCCGCCGCGATGCAGGATTTCGACATGATCCTCGACATCCCGGTGCAGATGACCGTCGAGCTCGGCCGCACCAAGATATCCATCCGCAACCTTCTGCAGCTGGCGCACGGCTCGGTGGTCGAACTCGATGCCCTGGCCGGCGAACCGATGGACGTGCTGGTGAACGGTACCCTCATCGCCCAGGGCGAGGTGGTGGTGGTCAACGACAAGTTCGGCATCCGCCTCACCGACATCATCACGCCGGGCGAGCGCATGCGGAAACTGAACCGCTGAATCGCGCCATCGCCGTGCCGCGCAGACTGACTTTGCCCGCGGGGCTGCGCGCCGAATAGCGGCAATTTTCGCCGCCTAATCCCCGCCTCGCCGCGGCATGGCCGGCCGTAATCTGCCGCCATGCGCAATTATTTCCTCCTCCCGCTTGCCGCCCTGCCGGGCCTCGCCCTGGCGCAGGCAGCCCCCGCCGCCGTGCCGGATGCCGGCGCCAGCCTGCTCCAGGTGTTCCTCGGCCTCGGCGTCGTCATTGCCGCCCTCATCGGCAGCCTGTGGTTGCTCAAGCGCGTTTCCGCCCCGCACGGCGCCGCGGCAGGCACTTTGCGCGTGATCGCCGGCGCGTCCGTCGGGCCGCGCGAGCGCGTGGTGCTGCTCGAGGTGGAGGACACCTGGCTGGTCGTCGGCGTCGCCCCCGGGCAGGTGAATGCCCTGCACCAGATGCCGAAAGGCAAGCTCGCGGCCGGCGCGGCAGCCCCGCCGGGCAAGGATTTCGGCGCCTGGATGAAGCAGGTCATGGAGCGGAAAAATGCGCGCTAGGCACCTGCTCCACTTCGGCCTGCTGCTCGCCGCGCTGCTGGCCACCCCGGCCGCCCAGGCGCAGGGCCTGCCGGCGCTCACCAGCACACCCGCTTCGGGCGGCGGCCAGACCTACACGCTGTCGATCCAGACACTGCTGTTCATCACGGCGCTCACCTTCCTGCCGGCGATCGTCCTCATGATGACGGCCTTCACGCGCATCATCATCGTGCTCTCGCTGCTGCGCCACGCGCTCGGCACGCAGACCTCGCCGCCCAACCAGGTGATGGTCGGGCTGGCGCTGTTCCTCACCTTCTTCGTCATGGCGCCGGTGGCGGACAGGATCTACACCGACGCCTACCTGCCGATGGCGGAGAACAGGATCGGCTTCAACGAGGCGCTGGAGCGCGGCGCGGTGCCGCTGAAAGCCTTCATGCTGAAGCAGACACGCTCGGCCGACCTCGGCCTGTTCTCCCGCATCGGCAATGCGCCCAAGGTGGACAAGGCCGAGGACCTGCCCCTGCGCATCCTAATCCCGGCCTTCGTCACCTCGGAGCTGAAGAC
>Ga0172380_10008964_pt1 | contig 10763 bp, 12 predicted proteins | sample Leawe162metaG_FD_119747 | JGI IMG/M metagenome (GOLD analysis project Ga0172380, IMG submission 119747) | Leachate microbial communities from a municipal landfill in Southern Ontario, Canada - Leachate well 162 metaG | ecosystem: Engineered > Solid waste > Landfill > Unclassified | place...
GAAAATCCACGCTTATGCAGCTGCTGATCGGATTCCGCCGTCCTGACCACGGCCGCATTCTGTTCGACGGACAGGATATGGAAGATATCGATATGCGCACGGCTCGACGCTTCATTTCGGTGGTTCCGCAGGAGACGGTTCTCTTTTCCGGCTCCATTCGCGAAAACATCATTTACGGCCTGCACGATGTCAGTGAGGAAAGACTCCGCGAAGTGCTGGCCGCCGCCAGCCTGACCGAACTGGTCAGCGGACTTCCTGAAGGCCTCGACACACGCATTGGCGAAGACGGCGCAATGCTCTCCGGCGGACAGCGCCAGCGCATAGCTATTGCCCGGGCGCTGATCCGTAATCCGTGCATTCTGGTGCTCGACGAAGCCACCTCGGCGCTCGACGTCGTTTCTGAGAAAAAGGTACAGGATGCGATTGATCACGCTGTACGGAACCGGACTACCTTTATCGTGGCGCACCGCCTTTCCACCATCCGCAAGGCCGACCGCATTGTCGTGATGAAAGAAGGGCAGATTGCCGAAATCGGTTCATACGAAGAACTGATGACCCGGCGCGGCCTCTTTTTTGAGATGCAGCAGCTTCAGCACTGACCGGTTTTCCAACCCTTGGAAAAAATTCCCGAAAAGTTTCCAAACCTTGGAAAAAATGGCATATAGGGTTTCCAAGGTTTGGAAATTATGACGCCAGTGGCGTTAAACGGAGGCTTCATGAGTAAAACGGCGGTACTGAGTCAAATTCTGTGGGACGATTTCAGCGGATTGAGTTCGATGGGGAAGGCTCCGTATTTTGTCGAAAACGGACGGTCGTATCACGCGCTGGTCGCCCAGCAGTTCAGCCGCCCGATGCTGGAGGATCTCTGCTCTCTGGCGACCTGCGTACGGCGTATTGCCAAAACCCGCGACGGCAGCCGTTTTCTTCAGTCTCAGCTGTTTGATAAACGTGCCATGCTTTATTTTGCCCAGCCCTCGACCCGTACCTATCTGTCATTCTATTCCGCCTGCCAGATCATCGGATTGCAGACGATGAATGTGCGTGACAGTTCAACGTCCAGCGAAATGAAAGGGGAGTCACCCGAGGATTCGGTGCGGACGTTCAGCTCCTATGCCGATCTGATCATCATGCGCCACCCGGCAGGCGGTTTCGCCGAACGGATCGCGTGGATGCTTTCCAACACGCACCGGCCTGTGCCGGTCGTCAATGCCGGGTCCGGTAAAGACCAGCATCCGACGCAGGCGCTGCTCGACATCTATACGCTGGCGCGCAGCTTTGAAAACCGCGGCGGCATTGACGGAAAAAAGGTGGCATTTGTCGGCGACCTGAAACGCGGGCGCACCGTCCGCTCGCTGGCGTGGCTGCTCACGCAGTATCAGGGTGTCAAAGCCTATTTCGTTGCGCCGCCCGAACTTCAGATCGGCGACGACATTCTCAGGCAGCTCGATGCGGCCGGCATGCCGTATGAAATCAGCCATGATTTTGCCAAGGTGATTCCGGATGTTGACGCCATCTACATGACCCGTATTCAGGACGAATGGGACGTGGATAATGAAAGTAGCAAAGTCAACACGGCGGCATTTCATTTCACGAAAGACCATCTGAACATACTCGGGAAAAACGCTGTCATCATGCATCCGCTTCCGCGCCGCCTCGAAATCGATCCGGCGGTCGACAGCGATCCGCGCGCCGTCTATTGGCGGCAGGTGCGCAACGGCATGTGGATCCGCGCCGCGCTGATTCTCAGCATCTTCGGTTACGACTGTACCGTGCGCGATTATTGTAAGGAGCAGAAACTATGAAACACCTCATCTCACTCAAAGACTGGAGCGCGCAGGAAATTCTCGACGTGCTGGAGCTGTCGGCCAAAGTGAAAGCCAAACCGCAGAAATATGCCGGGGCACTCAAACAGAAAACCCTGCTGATGATTTTCGAAAAGCCGAGCCTGCGCACACGCCTGTCATTCGAAATCGGTATGACCCAGCTCGGCGGTCATGCCATCTATTATGACATGAGCACCTCGCCCATGGGCGGCGGCAAAGAAACCATTGAAGACTCAATCAAAGTCATCAGCCGCATGTGCAACATCGTCATGGCGCGCCTGTTCCATCATGAAGACATTCTCAAGATGGCCGAATATGCCACGATTCCCGTCATCAACGCGCTGACCGACGACAGTCATCCGTGCCAGATTCTGGCCGATCTTCAGACCATTCAGGAAAAGAAGGGCGCACTCAAAGGGCTTAAGCTGGCCTACCTCGGCGATGGCTACAACAACGTCACCCATTCGCTTATGCGCGGCTGCACAAAGCTCGGCACTCACATCAGCGTGGGCTCACCTGAAGAGCAGATGCCCGCTGTTGAGGTCACCGAAGCCTGTTCCGTGTACGCGCAGGAATCGGGCTGTGAGCTGATCGTCACGGATGATCCGGTCGAAGCCATCAAAAATGCCGACGTTGTCTATACCGACTCATGGATGAGCTACCACATTCCGAAAGAGGAAGAAGCCGCTCGCATCGAACTCTTTACTCCGTATCAGGTGAACGCTGCGCTGATGAAACACGCCAAGCCGGATGCGATCTTTATGAACTGCCTGCCCGCGCTGCGCGGTGCCGAGCAGACCGCCGAAGTCATCGACGGCCCGCAATCCGTCGTCTTCGACGAAGCCGAAAACCGGCTCCATATCCAAAAGGCCGTCATGCTCACGCTTTGCGGCGCCGCTTAAGGAAATCCATGCGGATACTGATTGTCAAAACCGGGTTGCCGGGCGATCTGCTGGATGCGCTGCCTGCCGTCCATCTGCTCAAAACCGGGCTGAATACGGAAATCGACTGGGCCGTCAACGACGGCTGCGCCGCTCTGGTTGCATGTTTTGATGATGTGACCGACGTAATTCCGCTTCCGCCGCAGAGCCTTTTTCCAAACATTGGACAGTTTTTTTCCAAGGTTCGGAAAAACAGATACGACCTTGTTGTTGATCTGGACGGCGGGCTCCGGAGCGCGCTGATCGCCCGTTTCGCGCGGTCTCATAAACGGATCGGCCCGTCGTTCCACCGCGATTTTTCCTATCTGTTTTACGATCACATTGCCGCCGAGCGGAACCATAACCGCCCGGCGGTGGATCAGAATCTCGACGTTCTCCGGTTTCTCGAACTTCCAACAGAGCCGGTTGAGTTTCCTGTCACGCTTCCTTCTACTGATATTTCCGACGCGGCGGTTTCTGCGGCGCGGGAAATACTGGAACAGAAAAAATGAACCGGGCATTTATTCTGCTTTTCGCTGCCGCGTTCACTGCGCAGGCGGAATGGACGATGCTCAAAAACTGCAAGCTGGTTGAAAACCAGTCCAACGACGGCGACAGCTTTGTGGTCCAGTGTTCAACGCCGTACCGCGGTGAAATACAAAACCGTTTTCGTCTCTACTTTGTGGATACAGCCGAAACCGATGCCAACTCCGATTTCAAGCGCGACCGGTTGAAAGAACAGGCGGCTTACTGGGGCGGCGATAATCCGGACTTTGCGTTGCAAATAGGATTGCGCGCAGAACAGTCCGTCAAAAAATGGCTGCGCGGAGGCTTTACCGTTTACACACAAGGCGAGTATGCGCCGAGCATGGGCGCGCCGCGCTATTACGCCATGGTCCGCGTCAACGACCGCTGGCTGGATGAGATGCTGGTCGAGGAAGGGCTGGCCCGTATTTATGGGGATGATACGGAACTGCCGGAAGGGGTATCTGCCGACAGTCATCTGCGCCGGTTGTATGAACTGGAACGTGCCGCCCGCACGGCGGGGCTCAACGGCTGGCGTTATGCGGGAAAACCGGAACCCTCTGCGTCTCCGCCACCGGAAAATTTTGTCCGGCACGATGCAGTACTCGTCCGAGACGCCTGGATTTACTCAACCAAAGACGGCACTAAAGTCATGGCGTTGCTGAAAGGCACCCCGGTCAGTGTGCTGGCACCGAACGGCGACTCGCGCTTCCGCATCCGCTTTGAACGCAACGGCAAGGTCTATGAAGGCCTGTGCGAAAAAGGGAATCTGGAATAGCGAACATCTCGGATCAGCGTCCGGGTACGGAGCAGCCGATAAACTGAATTCGCTGATTCGAATCGGTTTATGCATGAGCTTTCTGAATATGCTCAAAAACCAGAACTTTGATCAGGGATTGTCTGGGAACACCAAGACAACTGGCTTCCTTATCAAGCGACTGGATCATCCAAACAGGAAAATCCACTAATTCTAAGGCGAGGGCATCCTTTTGATCTGCAAACGAGACAGATGTTGCGATCGCCACAGCTTTGTCGCTCACCTGCTGATGCAGGGCGTAAACATCCGCGAGGTGCAGGAACTGCTCGGACACCAAAGCGTTGAAACCACCATGATCTACACCCATGTGGTGCGCACCATGAGCAACCGCCCCCAAAGCCCGCTCGATACGCTTTGACGGGAAGAGGCTGGCAAGGCTCGATCCCGCTGTGTATATTTACGATTTTAAACGGAGAAACTATGAGCAAGGAATTGGAAGAAGGGCTGAAACTCGAACTCGACTGGAACAAGCTGGAAAAGGCGGTTGCCGGCACCAAAGGGATTATTCCGGTCGCCGTGCAGAACGCCGATACCAAAGAGGTGATTCTGGTAGCTTACATCAATCAGCTGGCGTTCGAAGAGTCGCTGAAGCGCAAGATGCTGGTGCTCTGGAGTTCGTCGCGTCAGGAGCTGTGGGTGAAGGGGCTGACCTCGGGTGAAACGTTTGAACTGCTCGAAGCGCGTGTCAACTGCGAGCAGAACTCGCTCCTGTTCATCGTGCGCCCGAACCGCGGTGGCATCTGCCACACCAAAAATCAAAAGGGTGAGCCGCGCGACTGCTATTACCGCAAGATCAACCTCGAAACCCTCGAACTCGAAAATCTAGACCCGTGAGGTGGAACGTGACCTCCGGGCACGTTTATCAGCGTGCGCGGAGCGCCCGCTCCACCGTTTCCAAACATTGGAAGAAATTGTTCCAATGATTGGAAAAATCCGCGCTAATCAGTGAAATCCGCGGTTAAAAACTCCAAGGATTGGAAACTATGAATAAGTCCGCACTATTACGCGCGATTATCGCCGAACTGGAAACCGAACTGGTTCGCCAGCAGGAGGCCAATAAAGAAGCCTCGGCCGGTGCAACGGACGGCGAGGCGAGGGCGGAAACAAAATGGGATACCTGCGGACTGGAATCGTCTTATCTCGCGCGCGGCTATGCGCTTCAATTCAAGGCGCTGGTTGCGGATCTCGAGGATCTGCGCACCTTCATGATTCCGCTTTATGACGGCCTGCCCATCGGAGTCGGCGCGCTGATCGAAACGGAACTGGATAAAGAAAAAATGATCTGCTTCCTGCTGCCCTGTGCCGGAGGAACCGAAGTGAATTTTGAGGGGCGTAGCGTGAGCGTGATTACGCCGACGTCGCCGATCGGCGCGGCGCTGCTGGATAAGAAAAAGGGCGATAATTTTTCCTTTCGCGCCGGATCCGTTGGGAAGATTCTTTCCGTGTCATGATGCGCCCGGTCAGGTGACCGGGCCTACAGTTTAAAAATGCATTGTAGGCCGGGTGCCCCCACCCGGCGAAATATTAAGTTGGCGCTATGAAAACATCCCGCCGCCCGAAAGGGCTGGAGATTGTGTACGAAGATCGCGACTTGATCGTCATCAATAAAGATGCAGGGCTGCTGACGATGAGCTTTCATCGCGACGAGCCGCAGACGGCCGAACGCATTCTGACCGATTATCTGCGCAAAGGCGCGGCCCGCTCGCGGCTGCGCGTTTTCGTTGTCCACCGTCTCGACCGCGAAACCTCCGGCCTGCTGGTTTTTGCTAAAACGGAAGAAGCTCAACAGTCGCTGAAGAAAAACTGGGAATCCGTTGAAAAGGAATACCGCGCGGTTGTACACGGGACGCTTAAAGAAAAGTCCGGAACCATTTCCGGCTATCTCGCCGAAGACAAAGACCAGTTTGTTTATGTTTGCGGCCAGACCGAAGGGCGCTGGTCGGAAACGCAGTACGAAGTGATTCGCGAAAACAAGCAGTTCAGCGAGCTGAAAATCAATCTGCTGACGGGCCGCAAAAACCAGATCCGCGTGCACTTCGCCGATCTCGGGCATCCGGTGGTCGGCGACACCAAGTACGGCCTGAAAGGTAAAAAGTTTGAGCGGATGGCATTGCATTCCCGATGCATCGCGTTTAATCATCCGCACAGCGGGAAACGGATGGTTTTTGAAGCACCGGTTCCCGGGTTTTTCACCCGGTTGATGAGCTGATGAAAAAACGGTTTAAAAATTTTCGTGCCCATGCGGGCTATCTGATCAGCATCACGCTGTTCGCGGTCGCGCTGACGGTGATTCACCACAAGCTGAAGCAGTATCATTTGCATGACGTGCTGCGTCAGATGCATCAGGTGCCGGTTTTCGCCTTGCTGGCCGCCGCCGGACTGACCATTCTGAACTATCTGACGCTGACCCTTTACGACACGATGGCGCTGCGCTATCTGGGGCGTAAAATCAGCTATCTGCGCACGGCCGGCGCGTCGTTTATCGGCTACGCGTTCAGCCACAATGCGACGGTCTTCGGCGGCGGTGCCGCGCGGTACAGAATTTATTCATCCATGGGTCTGTCCACGCCGGAAGTGGCCCGGCTGATTCTGTTTTGCGGTGTGACCTCCTGGCTGGGTTTCATTACCGCCGGCGGTGCGGTGTCCGGTCTGTTTCCCGCCGATATTCCCGCTCTGTTTAATATTCCGTCCGGCATTCTGCCGCTGATCGGTCCTGCGCTGCTGACGGTGCCCGTCGTCTATCTGATTTTTACTTTGCTGCGCAAACGTCCGCTGCAGATCCGGGACTGGGAATTCACGGTGCCGTCTATCCGCTTCGCCGCCGTGCAGACTGCAATTTCTGCGCTGGACTGGACGCTGGCCGCTTCAGTTTTCTATGCGTTGCTGCCGGATGATGTGAGCATCAGCTTTCCGCAAATGCTGCTGATCTTCATGTCCGCCCAGTTTGCCGGAGTGCTGAGTACCGTGCCGGCGGGGCTCGGTGTTTTTGATACCGTGGTTCTGGTACTGCTGTCCCCGGCGGTTGATCCCGCTGCAGTTGCCGGGATCCTGCTGTTATACCGCGTAATTTATTATTTGCTTCCACTGGCTGCGGCCACTTTGCTTCTGGCAGGGACGGAAATTGTTCAGCGCCGCGCCGCCATCCGCCGCGTTGGAAAAGCGGTTGGGCGCTGGAGCGGATATCTGATTCCATATCTTGCGGCGGGTTCCTGTTTTATCGCCGGACTGGTACTTCTGATTTCCGGCGCTCTGCCATTGGATCACGGGCGGCTCGCCTGGCTTAACGATGTAATGCCGCTGCCCGCCATGGAGCTGTCGCATTTTCTCGGCAGCCTGACCGGTCTATTGTTGCTGATTCTGGCGCGCGGCCTTCAACGGAGGCTGGATGCGGCATGGCACCTGACCGTACTGCTGCTCGGGGCAGGCATTGTTTTTTCGCTGCTGAAAGGGCTGGAGTATGAGCAGGCGTTTATTCTGCTGGGAATGCTGGCGGTCATCGGTTTCTGCCGCAGTCAGTTCTACCGGAAAACATCTCTGATTCATGAACGCTTTACCGCGGGCTGGATGGCGCTGGTTACCGCCGCGCTCGGCTGCACCGTCTGGATCGGTTTGTTTGCCTATAAACACGTCGAGTACCGTGACGAGCTGTGGTGGAGATTCGCACTGCACGGCGACGCGCCCCGGTTCCTGCGCGCCACGGCGGGCGCGGCCATTCTTTTTACGGTGTTTGCCATCTACCGGCTTCTCGATTCTCCGGAGCCGGACGAACCGGTAACGGCCGATGACCGCGTCGCCATTGAAAATGCCCGGCGGATTGCCGCTGCATCGCCGGTGACTCAGGCGTGGCTGTCGGTTCTCGGCGACAAACAGTTTCTGTTCAGCAAAAGCGGGAATGCGTTTCTCATGTACGCCGTCGAAAACCGAAGCTGGATCGCACTGGGCGATCCTGTCGGGCCGGAAGAAGAATGGGAAGAGCTGATCTGGCGATTCTGCGAACGGTGCGATGAATTCAACGCCTGGCCCGTCTTCTGTCATATCAGCGACTGCCGCCTCGATTTGTACATCGATGCCGGGTTCACCTTCGTCAAGCTGGGTGAAACCGGACGGGTAGCGCTGACTGGATTCACCATGGACGATTCCGCACATAAAGACCTGCGCTACATCCGTCGCAAGCTCAGCAAAGAAGGCTGTGTTTTTGAAATGATTCCGGAGGATCAGATCGAAGCGCTTCTGCCGGAATTGCGGGGTATTTCCGACGCGTGGCTTGGAATCAAAAACACGCGGGAAAAGGGATTTACGCTCGGCTTCTTCGATGAGGCCTATTTGCGGAATTTTCCGGCGGCGATTGTTCGGCAGAACGGGAAGCTGATTGCCTTTTCCAATGTTTGGAAAAGCGGCGGACGGGAAGAACTGTCAATTGATCTCATGCGCCATCTGCCCGAAGCGCCCAATGGAACCATGGACTTTTTGTTTATTGAACTCATGTGCTGGGGACATGAGCAGGGTTACCGCTGGTTTGATCTGGGAACTGCACCTCTGTCCGGACTGGAAAACCGTTCGCTCGCTCCGCTGTGGGCACGAACCGGAACGTTTATCTTCAGTCATGGTGAGCACTTCTACAACTTTCAGGGACTGCGCCGTTATAAAGAAAAATTTCTTCCGCAGTGGGAGCCGCGATATCTTGCCTGCTCCAAAGCCCGCCTGCTTCCGCGTATCCTCGCAGATTTAGCCACACTGATTTCCGGCGGACTTAAAGGCCTTGTCAGTAAATAGCCTGCGACATAAAGCAGGGTTGTCACCGGCATCGAAAAGGCGTAAATTTTTTCCTTATGAAAAAGTGTCCATTCTGCGCGGAAGAAATTCAGGACGATGCAGTTCTCTGCCGGTTCTGCGGACAGTTCCTGACTCCAAAGAAGAAGGTTCCGTGGTATCTTCGTCCCGGCTGGATCACGACTGCCGTACTTTGCGTCGGTCCGCTCGCCATTCCGCTTTTCTGGCTCCACCCGAACTGGAACCGCCGTAAAAAAATCATCTGGACTGTTGTGGTTCTGCTTCTCACCTGGGCCGCTGTGATTCTGATGCAGCAATCCGTAAAATCGATCGAAGACTATTACGGAATCCTCAATCAGCTGATGAAATAGGTCTTTGGTTTCCAACCATTGGAAAACCCTTTGCGGCATAGCGGCTTTGCGAGAGGAAATCTTCCGATGTTTGGAAAACTATTTCTTTCGCCAGTTGTTGCGGCGTTGGGTTGCCGTGATCTTATTATCTGTAATGTTTATTGTATGCTCGGCGTTGCTTGGCGACATCTTTTCGCCACGTCTGCCGACGGAGGGCTTCGGCCGCGATGTCGGACTCGGTGCGCATACGGATAAAATTTTCGTAGCGCGCTTTATCGATCATTCCGGCCTCAACAGCGGCTTCAATGGCGCACCCTTTTGTTTTGGTGTGGGCGCAGTCGCGGAAGCGGCATTGCGGTTCGAGCGCAATCAGGTCTTCGAAGGTGTCGTTAATGCCGGTTGCGCTTTCGAGGTGTCCGAGCTCGCGCATGCCGGGCGTATCGATTACCAGAGCTCCGTTATCCAGCTCAATCAGCTCGCGCCACGTTGTGGTGTGGATCCCTTTGCCGTCACTTTCACGGACAGGCAGGGTGAAATACAAATCCTCTTCGCCGAACAGACTGTTAATCAGCGAGGTTTTGCCGACGCCCGACGGCCCGAGCAGGCAACAGGTTTTTCCTTTTTTGAAAAGCTTCTGCACTTTTTTCAGTCCGGAACCACTGACGTTGCTGAAAGCGTAAACCGGAACATTCGGCAGGCGAGCCGAAACTTCGGCCAGCCGCTCTTTGAGCTCTTTGGCGGAGAGCAGATCTTTTTTTGTCAGCAGAACGACCGGCTCAATGCCACTCTCGTTGACAATTGAAAGATAGCGCTCCAGCTTCGGCAGGTTGTAACCTTTGTCCAAGGTATGGACGACAAACGCGGTGTCGATATTGGCGGCAATCAGCTGATGGCTGACCTCTTTGCCGGCAGTTTTTCGCTTCAGTATATTTTGCCGCTCCAGCACCTTCTGGATCATCGCAAAATCGCCATCATCAAAATTTGTGGCGAGCACCCAGTCGCCGACCGTCAGATAGTCGTTGGTTCCGCGCGCGATGCGGCGCAGCTTGCCGGTGGTTTTGGCGGGGCGGGTTTCTTCGCCGTCGCTGATGTCGCACCAGCCTTTATGAACAGCCGTAACTCGGTAGGGATTCCAACCCTTGGAAACAAAGGCCTCGGACTGGTTTTGAAACCATGGACTGAATCCAATTTTTTTAAGTGCTGAAGCCATATGCGGTACCGCCTTTTACAAAATCATGCTTGCGGGTGATCAATCAGAATAATTAAGGACAGAATCATGGGAAGGGAAAGGCATTATTGGAGAAAAGAAGTTCAATGTACGTTTCAACGATTTCAATCCTGTGTGCAGCAGATTGGTTCATTCGGAAAATCATTCTGTCCTTAATTATTCTGATTATTTCCCTGCTGTAAAAAATTAATCCAGAAAGCGGGCGGTGAGTCCGCTGTAGGCATCGATGCGCCGGTCGCGCAGAAAGGGCCAGGCGCGCCGAACCGTTTCGCTGCGCTTGCGGTCGAGTTCGACAATCAGTTCGGTTTCCTCGTCGGTACCGGCCTGCGC
>Ga0172380_10008966_pt1 | contig 10763 bp, 9 predicted proteins | sample Leawe162metaG_FD_119747 | JGI IMG/M metagenome (GOLD analysis project Ga0172380, IMG submission 119747) | Leachate microbial communities from a municipal landfill in Southern Ontario, Canada - Leachate well 162 metaG | ecosystem: Engineered > Solid waste > Landfill > Unclassified | place...
CTTTTTACTTTTTACTTTTTACTTTTTACTTTTATCTTTTATCTTTTATCTTTTATCTTTTCTTACTGCTTCTTCCCGCCAAGCCGTTTACCGGAATATTTCTGTTCACGAATTGGTTGCCACCACCATTTATTATCTAGATACCATTGAACTGTTTTGCGAATACCGCTGTCAAAGTTTTCTTCCGGCATCCAGCCTAATTGGGTTCTTAATTTTGTCGCGTCGATTGCATAACGCTTATCATGTCCGGGGCGGTCAGCAACAAAAGTTATCAAATCCCGGTAATTATGCAGACCTTCCAAACGTTGTAGAGGCGCTAACTCGTCGAGAACGTTACAAATGGTTTCCACTACTTCCAGATTGGTCCGCTCATTGTTTCCGCCAACATTATACGTTTCACCTGGAACTCCTTTTTCAAGTACCAGATGTAATGCTTTGGCATGGTCATCCACATACAACCAGTCTCGAATATTATCGCCTTTGCCATACACGGGAAGTTTTTTCCCATCCAGCGCATTGAGAATTATCAGTGGAATAAGTTTTTCAGGAAAATGGTACGGTCCGTAATTATTGGAACAATTAGTAATCAGCACCGGCAAGCCAAAAGTATGAAACCATGCACTCACCAGATGGTCACTGGCGGCTTTGCTGGCGGAGTAAGGGGAACGCGGACTGTAGGGTGTAGTTTCTAAAAATAAACCATCATCTCCAAGGGAACCATAAACTTCATCAGTTGAAATATGCTGAAAACGGAAACACGCTTTGCGTTCAGCTGAAAGTTGCTGCCAGTATTCACGGGAACATTCCAGAAGATTGCCCGTGCCGAGAATATTAGTATTTAAAAACTCCGCCGGGCCATCAATCGAGCGATCAACATGCGACTCCGCCGCCAGATGCATTACCCCGTCAGGCTGAAACCCGGTCAGAACGTTTTCCACCGCCGCACGGTCGCAAATATCTCCACGAACAAACGAATAACGCGGATTACTCTCAACTTCTTTCAAACTGGAAAGATTACCAGCATAAGTCAGTTTATCAAAATTCAAAACATGATAATCTGTATGCGAAATCAAATGCCGAATTAACGCAGAACCGATAAAGCCTGCTCCGCCAGTTACAATTATTTTTCGAACGTCAGATTGATTGGTCATCATTTAGCGCCTTTAATTATAAAAAAGTAAATACTTTGCTAAAACCCGATTTCGTAATTTGGATTCTCAAGCAACCGCAAATCGCCAGCGGTCATTATCTTTACCAACTCTTCAAACTTTACTTTCGGCTCCCAGCCCAACACCGATTTTGCCTTAGCCGGATTCCCCAAAAGTTGTTCAACCTCCGCAGGACGATAATAACGCGAATCGATACGGACTACTATTTTTCCCGAGTCAATATCAATGCCCACTTCATTTTCCTCTTTTCCTTCCCATTTTATGGTATGTCCAAGATAAGAAAAAGATTTTTCAATAAACTCACGCACCGTATGCATTTCCCCGGTCGCCACCACATAATCATCCGGCTTGTCCTGCTGCATCATCATCCACATCATTTGAACGTAATCTGGCGCATACCCCCAATCGCGAAAAGAATCAATATTCCCCATATACAAGCAATCCTGTAAACCGCAGTGAATGCGTACGGCTGCCATAGTGATTTTTCTCGTAACAAAAGTTTCGCCGCGACGCGGCGATTCGTGATTAAATAAAATACCGTTACTGGCATGCAAATTATATGCCTCGCGATAATTCTTCACAATCCAGAAGGCGTAGAGTTTTGCCACGGCATAAGGAGAACGCGGATAAAATGGAGTTTTTTCAGTTTGAGGAACTTCAACAACCTTACCGTACAATTCAGAAGTTGAGGCCTGATAAAAACGGGCATTTATTCCGGTTTCCCGGATTGCGTCAAGCAAACGTAAAGTTCCGACACCGTCAACTTCCGCTGTATATTCAGGAACTTCAAAAGAAACTTGCACATGTGATTGAGCGCCAAGATTATATATTTCAACGGGCTCAATTTTTTCAATCAGACGGTTAAGATTGCTGGAATCGGTCAAATCGCCGTAATGCAAAAACATCTTAACCCCAGTCTCATGCTGGTCTTTGTAGAGGTGGTCAATGCGGCATGTGTTAAACGAACTGGCACGACGAATTATGCCATGCACTTCATAACCTTTCGACAATAGCAACTCCGCCAGATACGATCCGTCCTGACCGGTAATGCCGGTAATTAAAGCTTTTTTCACTGCCATCTCCGTTTGTAATAATTTGAAAAGAATCAAATTATTAATCGTTTTTGAGCAAAAATTTTAAATCTATCTACGCTCCGCCCCGTCACTTGCAACTTGCAGGTGACATCATCGATATTTCACGCCAGAATAACTGGTTAAAAAAAATTGAAGTCAAGAAATTCCTCTGACCGTAAAAGATAGCATTAAGCGGTCTAAAATCAAGATTTGTCGCCTTTTTTTACCTGTATATTGCCAATGTGAGATCAACATTAAAATAACAATATTTGTAACACGAGAAAAAGTCATAAATCACAAGTCATTTTTAACTAAAAAGTTACACAGGCGGAAACATTAATAAAAAAATCCTGAAACTCAGTTTTGCATAATACGCTTTTTCAATACACTTTTTCAATGATTTCTTTTTGCAGCATGGCAAAGCCATCTGCCTGGTTAAAGGTTCCGATGAGTTTTCCGAAACGAAACAGTACAATTTTATCTTTGCCGCCGGCAATTCCCAAATCAGCATCTTTCGCCTCACCGGGACCATTGACAACACAGCCCATTACCGCAATTTTTCCCAGTCTGATTTTTTTACCGGAAGCTTTAATAGAATCTACGATTGCTTCGACTTTTTCCGCCATGCCAATCAAGTCGATTTCAGTCCGTCCGCAGGTCGGACAGGAAACAATATCCGGTTCAGCGCTGCGCAAACCGCAACTTTCAAGAATCCGGACGGCGGTAATAATTTCCTGTTCCGGATCGGCGGTCAAGCTGACCCGGATTGTATCGCCAATACCATCCATGAGTAAGGCGCCGATACCAACTGCCGACTTGACAATTCCGCGCGCCGGAGTTCCAGCTTCAGTTACTCCAAGATGTAGCGGATAATCGGATATTGTTGCGAATTTCCGGTAAGCCATCACCGTTACCGGAACATCAGAAGCTTTTAAAGAAACTTTTATTTCGTTGAATCCATATTTTTCGAGAATTCCACACTGCATAAGCGCACTTTGCACCAACGCTTCAGACAATGCGTCTTCACGAGACATGCCACGCTTTAAAAATTGTTCCAGCATGCCTTCGGGCAGACTTCCGGAATTGGCTCCGACCCGGATTGAAATTCCAGCCCCCCCTGCCCGTTCTGCAACCAACCGAACACTGTCTTCAGAACCAATATTTCCCGGATTGATGCGTATTCCTTGAATGCCAGCATCAATTGCGCCCAACGCCAGCTTGCAATCGAAATGAATATCACCAATCACCGGCATCGGGCTGCCAGATATGATTTCCGGCAAAGCCTCCACTGCTTTTTTATCAGGAACCGCCACCCGGATGATTTGACACCCGAGTCCGGCAAGCTTGCGAATCTGCGCCAGCGTCGTTACGGCATCCCGGGTATCAGTATTCGTCATCGACTGAATCGACACCGGAGCTCCGCCGCCAATCGCAATATTACCTAGCTTTATCTGCCTGGTCTGTTTTCTTTGCGGCATCGACCGTTCCCTCAATTTTAGGCTTATTTTCTGAAACAACCTGAGATTTCCCAGCTGGCGCGGACTGATTATTAATTGGCAAAAGCCGCCGCATTATATCAAAATATGAAACGTACAACATCAGCGAAATCAGTAGAAAGACAAACACAAAAGTAAGTACTTTGTTCACTCCACTATGCAATGGCCGTTTGAAAATAATTTCAATCGCCGCCAGAGCAATATGTCCACCATCCAGAACTGGAAGCGGCAGCAGATTGAAAACTGCCAGCGCAAACGAAACCATCACCACAAAATAAATTCCTATCATGAACGACCCTTTATATACTGCCACAAAAAGCGTCTGTCCCAGTCCGATAGGTCCGCTGAGATTACTGGCATTCAAAGTACTTCCGGATTCAGTCAATCCGATTTTTTTGGCCAGACTGTAGAGAATAGAACGCAAAGATTTGTAACTCATCTCCAATACGCTCACAAACTGCTGAACCGGGCTCGGGTGATCTATTATCGCCAGTCCTACTCCAATCGTGTAATATTTGATATGCTTCGCGGTAAGCTGCACATCAAAAACTTTCTCTCCGCGTTTGATGTTCAACGTAAAAGGTTTTTCTTTCTGCGCTGAAAGACTTTTCTGAAATTCTTCAACACTTATTATGTTTTTTCCATTCAAAGCCAATATCATATCATCTTTCAACAAGCCGCCTTTCGCCGCCGGATAATTCTTAGCCACCTCAATAATCTTCAGCGGCAGTGTTCTTGGATCATAAACAATCCCAATCATATAAACATTGTTGTCTTCTTCCGGAATGTCTTTATCGAGTTCAGGAACAATATTCAAGATTTCAATTATTTTCCCGCCGCGGTTTACTTTGATATTTATCGGCTTGCCGTCTGACAAACTTATCTGCCGGTAGAAATCCACGTAATTAGAAATTTTCACACCGTTGATTTCCACTAGAACATCGCTTTTTTTAACTCCAGCCTTAGATGCCGGTGAATTGTTGTCAGGAAACAACTCTATTGGTATTCGCGGCACGAAAAAAGGCCAGGCAACTCGTTCATTTTTCATTTTTTCCGGCGCATTCGGATTTTCCCGCGGAACAAACTTAATTAAAACATCTTTATCGCCGCGTTTGACATCAAAAGAGACTTCTCCTACTGAAAATAAAATTTTGCGGACAAATTCATTCCATGTGCAGAAAAACCGTTCGCCGTTAATTTTGGTAATTTTATCTTCAACGCGCAGTCCGCCCTGATACTCCGGTCCGCTGACATCAATTGCGTCAACTGTAATCGACCGCATTTTAGGCGTATCCTGCGGAATTCCAACTACCCACACTAAAATACCAAGCGTCAAGCCGAACAGAATATTAAAAAACGGTCCGGCAAAAGCAGTAACCATCCGGTCCTGAGGTTTGGCGGCTGGCAAATCATTGCCATTTTCATCCTTGGGAACTCCGGTGGTATCAATCTGCGGAACATCAACATACCCGCCGAACGGCAGCCAGCCAATGCGATAGTCAATTCCATTAATTTTTTTCGACCATGCCTTTTTAAACCCGATGGAAAATGCAATAACATGCAACCCGCGCCACCTGGCAGCAAGAAAATGTCCAAATTCATGAATAAAAACGCAAAATCCCAGAAAAAACACCATAAACAATGCTGCGCCGGCAATCTCCAGCCCTTTGAAAAAAAGTTCCATAACACTCCATTCAGTTCTTCCGTTCCGTGGAACAGAAATTTTTAATATAAACTTGCTGCTGTTTGACGCGCCCAGCCATCCGCGGCAAGCACTGTCGTTAAATCCGATTGTGCCGTCACTTGATGCAACGACATCACTTTCTCTATGATACTCCAAATTCCGGTAAAGGCAATTTCACCTTTGCGGAATTTTTCCACTGCTATCTCATTGGCGGCATTCATCACCGCCGGCATCGTTCCTCCTGACCGTAGCGCCGCATAGGCAAAATCCAGCGAAGGAAAACGTTTTCGGTCAGGTTTCTGAAAACTCAAATTCAGACAATCAGAAAAATTCAACCGCGGCATTTCACCAGCCAGTCTTGCCGGATAAGTCAGTGCGTATTGAATCGGAAAACGCATATCCGGTTTCGACAACTGGGCGAGAATTGAACCGTCCACAAATTCCACCATCGAATGAATAATCGATTGCGGATGAATGACTACATCAATTTTTTCCGGCGGGATTCCAAACAAATATCCGGCTTCAACAATCTCCAACGCTTTATTCATCATCGTCGTCGAATCAATGGTCACTTTCGGTCCCATATCCCAAGTCGGATGCGCCAACGCTTTTTCGTAAGTTGCCATTTCCATTTCTTCACGGGTGGAATCACGGAACGCGCCGCCGCTGGCAGTCAGAATCAGCCGTGCCACATCTTCTTTTTTGCGTCCTTCAAGACACTGAAAAATAGCGCTGTGTTCACTGTCAACTGGAATAATTCTGCATCCGTTTTTTTCAGCTTCTCGCATAACCAGTTCCCCGGCCATAACCAGAACTTCTTTGCTCGCCAGAGCAATATCTTTTCCGGCGCGCAATGCGGAAATAACCGGCAACAACCCGCCGGTTCCGACAATCGCACATAATATCAAATCAACTTCCAGCGCAGTTACCATTTTCAAAACCGCATCTTCACCGCCGTCAACCGCACATCCGGAATGCACCATTGTCCGCAATTCTGCAATGCGTGTAACATCAGTTGTGACAACCGAATGACAATCCAACTCAAACGCCTGTTCTGCCAGCCGTTTAAGGCTGTTTCTGGCAACCAGGCCGACAACCTCAAACTCCGACTTGAGACTGCGCGCTACTTTGAAGGCATTTTCCCCAATAGAACCGGTCGCGCCGAGAATTATTATTTTTTTCTTTTTCACATTCGTATTCAATTCATTAATTTATTTCTTTGATTCCAACATCAATGTCACCGGACCGTGATTCTTAATATCAACCAGCATATCTGCGCCAAACTCTCCGGTTGCAACACTAACGCCAGCGGCGGCAACCGCCTTAATGAAATTTTCATATAGTGGAATCGCGTGTTCCGGCAGAGCGGCGTCGACAAAACTCGGACGACGACCTTTACTGGCATCGCCATAAAGAGTAAATTGTGAAACAATCAACGCTTCGCCTTTCACCTCCAGCAGAGAACGGTTCATCTTATCGTCATCATCACGGAATATCCTCAAATTAACACATTTGTCTGCCAAATAATCGACATCACGCTCATCATCGTCATGCGTTATGCCCAGCAAAATCATCAATCCCGCCCCAATACTTCCGATTGTTTTTCCGCCTACAGTTACCGACGCGGCGGACACTCGCTGAACCAAAGCTCTCATAACCGGGATTCTCCGGATTTATTTTATCAATTTAAGAAATTCGTTTCTCGTCGCCGCCTCAGCACGAAAACTTCCCAGCATTGACGATGTTGCCATAACTGAGTTCTGTTTTTCCACGCCGCGCATCACCATACACAAATGTTTGGCCTCAATTACCACGCCTACTCCTTCAGCGCCAACAGTTTCCATTACCGTTTCGGCAATTTGTTTCGTCAGTCGTTCCTGAAGTTGCAACCGGCGCGCAAACATATCCACAATCCGCGCCAGTTTGCTCACGCCGAATATTTTTCCTTGCGGAATATAGCCAACATGACATTTGCCGAAAAACGGCAGCATATGATGTTCACACAAACTGTAAAATTCAATATCCCGGACAATTACCATGTCATCTGATTCGGCTTCGAACAGCGCCCCGTTGACGACCTGTTCCAAATTCTGACGATATCCGTCGGTCAAAAATAAAAAACTCTCCGCCACCCGTTTAGGCGTATCTTTAAGTCCTTCGCGTTCAGGGTCTTCACCCATCTTTACAAGTACTTCTCGTATCGAATCGCGCATTGCATACCTCATATTTAATGAATAAAAAATATTATGGAATATACTTTAATTTCTTCCTTATTCAACGCTGACGTAGTTTTTTCCATAAAATCAATTCCGCTTATTGAAAAATCAAAAATCAGTCATATAATTTACTCTGTTTTGTTAACACTCAAACCGGGAGTTACTTATGCCGTTAATTGATATGCCGCTGGAAAAATTGTTGACTTATACCGGAACCAATCCTAAACCGGCCGACTTCGACCAGTTCTGGGACAAATCGCTTGATGAAATGCATGCGATTGATCCGGAGCTAGAGCTGATTCCAGCTAAATTCCAAAGTCCCTTCGCTGAATGTTTTCACCTCTATTTTACCGGAATTGGCGGAGCAAGAATACATGCCAAATATCTCCGGCCAAAGAACATTAAAACTCCGCATCCTGGACTGGTGGAATTTCACGGCTACTCTGGCAACTCCGGGGATTGGTTTGGAAAACTGCCGTATGTCGCGGCTGGATTCTCTGTCATGTCTCTCGACTGCCGTGGACAAGGCGGATTGTCAGAAGATAAAGGCGATGTCAAAGGCAATACCCTCCGCGGGCATATCATTCGTGGCCTGGATGACGATTCGCCGGATAAACTCTACTTCCGTAAGGTATTTCTTGACACGGCTCAACTCGCCGGAATAATGATGAGCCGGGAAGAAGTTGACGCAGAACGCGTTGCGGCCTGCGGTGGCTCTCAAGGCGGCGGGCTGACCCTTGCCTGTGCTGCATTGGAACCGCGCATCAATCGTGCCACGCCGTCATTTCCGTTCCTCTGCGATTATAAAAGAATCTGGGATATGGATTTGGACAAAGACGCCTATCAGGAATTGCGCGACTACTTCCGCCGTTTCGATCCGCGTCATGAGCGTGAGAACGAAACATTCGCCCGCCTGGGCTATATTGACGTTCAACATCTGGCGTCGCGCATCAAGGCAAAAATTAAAATGGCAGTCGGTCTGATGGACAATATCTGTCCGCCATCAAGTCAATTTGCCGCATATAACAAAATAAGCTCGGAAAAAGACTTAATCATCTACCCTGATTTCGGACATGAAGGTCTTCCTGACATGCCGGATATAACTTTCTCGTGGTTAATGGAAATGCTGTAATCAGGCAATAAATAATTGCATAATCAAAGATAGGTTATGTCTTGTAATTCAGTGGTTAGAAATCAGTTCAGGCTTGAGTCTGGCAAACTTCAACGCCATCCAGAATACGCCTGATTTCTTTCGCCATATCAATCAGCCGGTGCGGTTTTGGCAGAAATCCCTTAGCTCCCTGTTGCAACAAGTCTTTTACCTCTTCCTCGGAAACATATCCGCTGGAAAGCAGAACTTTTGCCGCCGGGTCAAGCGTTTTAATCTTATAAAAAGTCTGATGTCCGCCTTGTTTCGGCATAATCATATCAAGCAACACCAAATCAACTTCATGCGGATTGGCTTTATAAATTTCCACTGCGTCAATTCCATTCTCCGCCAAAAGCACAGAATAGCCCAATTGCTGCAATGCTTCAATCAGAAAGTCCCAAATCGTTTCATGGTCATCAACAATCAGTATTGTTTCATTCCCGCCGGGGAGTTGTTTAAGTTCATTCGACATTTACAACCTCACAAGTAATTCTTTAACAATAACTGAGATTATATTATAATTTACGCAAAAATGCAATCTTTTGACAAAATAAAGTTATTTTTTTAACAAATACCCCAGGTCTTTAACAATTTGCGATTGCAACGGAGAGTCACTGTATCTGGACAATAACAGCCGGGCATCTTCTGCGGCGGCATTCAAATCGCTGGCGGCCGTGACTTTCACTTCAATTATTTTTTCTGCAATCCACGCCTGCGCTATTTCCGCCGCGCAAACATCGCCTTCAATAACCTTTGAATTCTCTAAATTCCCGGACAGTACACTATAATCAGAAAAAAAATTATTCTTATTATCGCGCAAAGCAGGAACTACCTTGCTGATGAGTTCGTACATTGTTTCACCATTGAATGAATAACAGCCGCGAACCTGTACCCTCCCGTCAACGTCCTGATAATAAATCAACCCTGAGGTTACCGTGGTAATCCGGTTATTTTTATCAAAAACCATTCCTCGCAATTTTGAATTCCGACCTGAAATAATACTATCCAAGTGATTCAGTTTTTTTATCCATTCGCGATATTTATCAAACCAGTCGCAATACTTCTTCCCATACAGGTTATTGTAATATGATAATGTGAATTCGGCTTTTTTAAACTCCCGGCTTTGAATCATCTGGTATAATTTCACCAGCAGTAGTTGTTTCCTGTCTTGTTCATAATTTAAAGCGTTACGTTCTTCGGCCTGTTTTATGCGATTAATTTCAGCAGACAGCAGTTGATTCTGCTTCTGTAGAGTTTTCTTTTCCTCTACACGTGCCTGAATTTTACTGTCCATTTCCCGCCTGTCTCTGACAATTTCATTTTCCGCTGCTCTTTTTGCTGACAGTTCTTCTTTAAGGCACTCTTCCAATTTTTTGATATATTCGTCCTTCCGCTCCAACGCAATATTTTTCTTCTGAGCATCAATCAACTCCAGATAATGCCTTAAATTTAAAAATACCACCTGTTGCGCCGGAGTACGGTTAACGGTCGGAATTGATTCAATAATCTGTTGCGCCTCAATAATTAAAACCGCCGGATAGACGGATTTAGAAGCAAATCTTCCCTCAAAACTTCGCAATTGACTTTCAAGGCGGGCGGTTTCACCCGGCTCACGGTACATTTCCCGGCAAATGATAAAAGTCGCCAGCACAGCAACCATTACTGGAAAAATTGACAGCAGGCTCCAAAATAAAAAGTCGCGCCGGTTTTTGATTTTTTTAGACTGTTCACCCATCTGAGGCATATCTTTATTAGACGACTTGTGAGCTTGATATTCCAGCCGGTTGATAGATATTGTATGCACATCCGGAACCATATCACTGCTCGGAGCGGTTGTCTGCCTGACAGACCAAATCTCCTTCAGTAAAACCTCCATATCTTCAAACCGGTCTTCGGATAATTTTTCCATCATACGCTTGACAAGATTAGACACTCTCAAACTGATGCCCAGCCCCAACCGGTGAAGCGGAACCGC
>Ga0172380_10008967_pt1 | contig 10762 bp, 12 predicted proteins | sample Leawe162metaG_FD_119747 | JGI IMG/M metagenome (GOLD analysis project Ga0172380, IMG submission 119747) | Leachate microbial communities from a municipal landfill in Southern Ontario, Canada - Leachate well 162 metaG | ecosystem: Engineered > Solid waste > Landfill > Unclassified | place...
CTTAAAAACGAAGCATCAAACCTGCGTAAAAGCCGGAAAAATCGATGTCCAGTTTTGCATCCACACTGCTTTCGTCAATATCTAGTTTTTGAACTCTGTAACCTACCTCTAAAGCAGGCTGAATAGCAGGAATAAAATCAAAAGTATAATCAACTTTTGCTCTAACGTCATAAACCGTGGAATCACCCGTAGTGATATATTTTACGTCGGCCTCTAAGCCTATATCGGTTGCAGGAATTTCAACTCTGCCTCTTACATAAAGAAGTGGAACTGCAAACGTTACACTGTCGTCGTAACCCGTAAATGGAGCTGATGGAGCTGCAGTGTATGAGAGGTCAACTACCTTGATATCAAGACCCAAATCAAGTGTTATCCAAGCAGTGTTGTCTAGGATATTATAGTACGGGATGATATCATACTGTTTCATGTCGTAAGAGAGGGTTGTTGTAGCCGCACCGATATCAAAATCCTCGAACTCTCCAGTTGCCAAACCGCTATCTTCTAGAGTTACATACTCTAGTCTTAGATTTGGCACGATTGGGATAGGATGCTTAACCAACGCCCAAACATAAGCGGAGTTTTCCTCTTTTTCATTAGAAACATAGCGACCGTCAGCCCCGCCATCTGTATAAGATGCTTCACCTTTTGGGGTTTGAGACCATGCACCAGCACCCATTTCAACTCTCGTAAAATCCGCCATCACGCAAGATGCAAGAAGCGCCGTACATGCAAGAGAATAAAAAACTTTTTTCATTGATTAATCCTTCTGAAATAGATTTGATTATTGTACCGAATTTTTGCTTGATTTTAAGGGTACAAGACCCTTAAAAAGGAGAAGGAGGGGCGAAAAGAAAAATTATTTAGTCGCAGCAGCTATTGCAGCTTCGTAGTTTGGCTCTTCTGTAATCTCAGGTACGATTTCCTTGTAAGTTACAACACCGTCTGCATCAACTACAAAAATAGCTCTACAAGTTACACCTGCAAGAACCGAACCACCAAGCAATACACCATAAGCGTTAGCAAAATCTTTGTTTCTAAAATCAGATGCAACTGTTAGTTTGTCGATGCCCTCTGCCGCACAAAATCTACCGGATGCAAATGGTAAGTCCATAGAAACAACAGTCGATTTTACACCCTCAAGGTTTGCAACTTTTGCGTTGAAGTTACGAGTTTCAGTAGCACATACACCAGTGTCAAGTGAAGGAACAACGATGATTAGCTGTTTTACGCCTTGTGCGCCGCCAACTACCACATCAGCCAAACCTGCTGAATTTACAACTGTAACTTCCGGTGCTTTGTCACCAACATTCACTTGATTTCCTAAAAGATTTACTTCAGTACCCTTAAATTTTGTAGTTGCCATTTTGGCTCCTTTTTTTGTTTTTAATTTTTATGGAAGAAGTATAGATGATATCGGATAATTTAACTCTTAATTAGAAAAAGAGGCTTTGTTACTAAGCACCTCTTAAGCTAAATGACACTTTTGGGACAGATTTCAAGCTCATCAAGTGAGTTAAATAAGCCCTTTTCGTACATCTCAACCGCCACTCTTCCTATCATCGCCGCATTGTCTGAACAATATTTTAGCTCACTTAAGAGTAATTTTGCGTTGTAAGGCTTTAAAAGTTCCTCAATACGAGAACGAAGGTAGAGATTGGCACTAGCTCCGCCGACAATCGCGAATGTTTGCGGCGGAACTTCTTTAAAATACTTTTTTAGTTTTTGGATGATGTGAGCCACTGCGACATGCTCAAACGAAGCGGCGATATCTTTGTAGTCACTCTCACTTGCACCTTCTAGCGCGACCCGCACGGAGTTTTTCAGCCCTGAATAGGAGAATGCGATGAGCGGAGATTGATGCAGTGGAACGGTAAAGTTGTACTTTTTTCTATCCCCCTCTTTTGCCAGCTTCTCTATAACAGGACCACCCGGATAACCGAGGTGCATCATTTTTGCCACTTTGTCAAAGCTCTCTCCAAAGCTGTCATCCATACTTTTTGCAACTGTTTTTATCTCTTCTAAGCTTTTAACCTCCATCACTTGCGTATGCCCGCCTGAAACCAGCAAAACCGTCAAAGGAAAAACCGCCTCTTTTTCTATAAATAGAGAGTAGATATGCCCGATAAGATGGTTTACTCCGATGATAGGGATATTTAGCGCAATAGATACGGCTTTTGCCATAACAACACCCTCAACGAGAGTAACGCTTAATCCGGGAGTTGTAGTAACCGCGACCGCTTTTAAGCCACTAAAATACGGTTTGCACTCTTCTAAAATCTTTGGAAGTGCCTCTGCATGAAGTCTAGCCGCCAGTTCTGGAACAACGCCGCCGTAAACTGAGTGTTCCAACTCTTGCGATATTTTTTTATGAAAAAGAAGCTTTTTTGTGGCAATCTCTGTTATGGCGATTGCGCTGTCGTCGCATGAACTCTCTATACTTAAAATCATTTTTTATCTCTTTTCCAATACATGAAGATACTCAAAAGTAGAATTTGCTTTGTGATTTCTTTTCTCGGTTTTGTCAGCTTTAAATCTCTGATACTCTTTGGTTTGTAAATCATAAGATCCATACTTTGTCATAATCTTTTTTACCTCATCTTCACTCATCAAACCCTCATTGTTGTAACTTAAAAAAATGTATTTAAACTCTGCATTTTTTATAAGCTCCTCAAAACTTTTATGAACCTCTTGTTTTTTACAATAGCTTGAGCGATTGTACTCTCTCATCCCGGTTTTCCCATTTGGAACAAACTCGTCATAGAGTGCAATAGTGTTTAAAAGATGATAATTCGCCCCATACTGTCTTTGGTTGTAAGGCGGGTCAAGATACAAAATATCCCCTTTGATTTTTTTGATTAGCTCATTGCTATCTTCTTTGTGTACCTCATGCAAACCTTGACTTAACCCAAAATGTGCACTCTCTAAAACCAACTTCTTTTGTGCAGACTTCTTTAGATGTTTTAGATACGCACCATAAACAGAAGCCGTATTTGCCACTTTGTCGGCACTCTCCAAAAGTGAAGCCAATAAAAAATAGTACAAATTATCTTCTATTTTTTCACTCTCTTTCCACTCTTTTAGCTTTGTTCTCATCGTGTCTATCTTTTTACCATTTTCATCACTAAAATATTGTCGTTCGCTTCCGCTTCCCATGCAGTAATGATTATAGATAAAACCACTATCTATAAGCTTTAATGAGTTTAACTCTTCTATAAAATCTTCTTTGTTTTTTATCTCTTTGTGATTTTCAATATAATTTTTATTAAGTACAAAACTATAATCTTCTAAATCGTTGCTTATTACTTTTTTGACATCTTTTTTAAAAGTTCTTCCAACTATCCCCGTTCCTGCAAAAATATCGCAAAAAGTTTTCTCTGACAAATCAGCGCCTACCACGATTTGGACTTCCTCTTTTATCCAAGAAGAGAGCTTTAGTTTTGAGCCGATGTAGTTCATTTTATAAAAGCTCTAACCTCTTCATCAAGAGCAAACACATCATCGACGCTTTTTGGTAGCGTGTCAAACTTTTCGTAAGCCCCGATAACTGTTTTTGCTATCTCCATAAAGCCTATCTCTTTAGCTATAAACTTCTCGATTGCGGCTTCATTTGCCGCATTTACTACTACGCCGCGAGATGGGTTTTTTAGAAGTTCGTCTTTTATGCCCCAAATCGGGTATCTGTCAGTTGTTATCTCGCGAAATTCAAGAGAGCCGACTTTTAGCAAATCTACATGCGGGAGGATATTTTCCTGCATCGCCCCATTAAGCGCAAAAGCTATGGGAAGTTGCATACTTGCATTTGCAAAATGTGCGGTGGTTGAGCCGTCTTTGAAGTCGATGAGTGCGTGAATGAGTGACTTTGTCTCAATGATGGCATCGTAACGACCCTCACCAAAAAGCCATCTTGCCTCTAAGAGTTCAAACATTTTGTTCATCATTGTCGCGCTGTCTATGGTAATCTTTTGTCCCATCGACCAATTTGGGTGTTTTTGGGTATCTTCGAGTGTCGCACTCTCAAGCCGTGCAATATCCCAGTCGCGAAATGCTCCGCCGCTTGCGGTGATTATCATCTTCTCTACCGGGCGATTTTGCATCAGATACCAAAGTCCGAAATGTTCGCTGTCTATGGGTTGAATCTTTGAAGTATCTATAAATGCGCCGCATGCGACTAACGACTCTTTGTTGGCAAGAGCCACTTTTTTGTTACATGATAGAGCCTTAAGTGTGGGGCGCAGACCTAAAAAGCCTACAAGCGCATTGACGACCAACTCGCTTTGTGACTCTTCTATGGCTCTTAAAATCGCCTCTTCTCCGCCAAAAACATTGTTGTGATTTACTTTATGGAGGTCATCTTTGTTTGCGATAACGACTGTTTTTGGGTTGTGTTCTTTTATTTGAGAGTTTAAAAGCTCGATGTTGTTTCCAGCAACAAGAACCTCAACATTCATTGAGAATTTTTTGGCAACTTCAAGCGTATTTACTCCGATTGAACCTGTAGAGCCGAGCAGTATCAAGGATTAAACCAAGCCTCTAAGAAGCACAAGCATAACTATTGCGCCAAAAAGATAGCCGTCAATACGGTCTAAAACACCGCCGTGACCCGGTAAAATATCTCCGCTGTCTTTTACGCCGGCACTTCTTTTTAATGAACTCTCAAACAGATCACCAAAAATAGAACTGACTGCAACCATAAAAGAGATGATAAGCGATACGCCCAAATCAACTATACTAAGTCCTACAAACATTCCAACTGCAGTTGCCACGGCTACTCCACCTACAACGCCCTCAATTGTTTTGTTTGGAGAGGTCTCGCTAAACTGGGTCTTACCTATGCTTTTACCAACTACGTAAGCTCCGACATCGGCCATGGCAACAACCATCACAAGCCATAAAAGAGATAAAACTCCGTACTCTTGATACATCGTAAGTATAAAAAGCATACCTGCTGTAGGATATATAAACGGCAGAAAGTTTTTCCAAGTAAGGCTTCTGTTAAAAGCAACGGCGCTCGCATAAACTACACCCGCTAAAACAAAAAGGTCATCACTATATGGATATATCGCGGCAACCAGCCATAGACCCACTGCGTAGTAAATCAGGGTTTTGTTTTGGATATCAAATAGCTTCATAGCCTCTTGAAACGCCAAAATATAGAAGGCTCCCAAAAAAAGCCACATCAAAAAGAAGTTGTTTATGATTCCGACAAGAAGTACGGTGGCAACGAGAACCAAACCGGTAGTAACTCTCTCTTTAGAACTTGTAAATATGCTCATTTACGATCCCCAATTAAAATTAGGCAATTATAGCCTGTCACACTTTAATATCTAGTATATGCAGAGGCGGATAAATCTCTTTTTCCTCATCTTCCTCAGACTTTTTGTGTTTTTCATTTCTAGCGGTCTCTTGATCCGCTTCATTTTTCTCATGCTCATTGTCTGGGTTAATGCCGTGGTTCTCCTCGGTAGGGCGAACTTCAATAACCTCTTTCTCTTTCTCTTGAGCTGCCACCTGAGCTGCCATATTTTGAAAATCTACACGGTTGTTATGGGCATTTACCAACGATGAAACACTCGCCGTCTGTTGATTTACATATATTGCATTTCCCACTAAACCTACTGCCATAACTTTCCCTTAATTTTATTTAAATCCGCTGACTAAGCCTAGATTGCTTCGTTACAGGCTCCTCGCAACGACTGTCATTACGAGTTTCGCTAGAAGCGCGGCAATCTAAAAACATAATTATTCAGAGAATTTTATTTAACTTTTAAACTATTTCAAAGCGGCAAAATTATCGCGTATCTACCTCTATAGTTTTGTACTTATTGTACAGTACATTCGCGCCGTTTTGAATGGTAACTTCTCTTCTTGGAGTATAATCGACCAAATACCTGTCTTTTTCAAACATCGTAAAATCAACGCAGAGTCTAGCTGAGCCTTTTATAACACTCTCCGGAACGTTTTGCTTATCAGTTGTTATAATGACATGCGCCGAGGGTCTCTCTTTCATATGAAGCCAGATGTCCTTTGCGCGGGCATTTTGAAGCAGTTCGACATTGCCTCTCTCATTTTTTCCAAGACTCACCTTGTATCCGTCAATCCAAAAAGTCTCGATAGCGTCGTTTGTTTTTATCTTTTTAGCCTGAACATTTTTTGGAAAAAGAAGTTGGATTTTTGCAACATCTTTTGCCTCTTGCACCGTATGTATAAAGAGTTTCATGTGCTCTATTTTTGATGCTAAAGACTCTCTCTCTATGTGCATATGCGTGGCTCTCTGCTTTGCTTTTTTACTTCGTAAAAAGAGCGAATTTGCCATCATTGCAACGGACGAAAACTCCTTATGAAACTCGATTTTTACTTTTTTTCCGTCATAGTCCTCAACCTCTACTACTCTCTGGTAAGGCTTTATATTGTGCATATTTGCCAGAAGAAGATTCCCAAAATGGCTACACTCTGCCGCTTCTGCCTCAAGTTCAGCTTCATTATCCAAACTCTCTGAGAGCTTCTCTAATTTTTTTAGTTTTTTATTTAAAAGTGAGATTTTCTGCTTTTTAAGAGATGAGAGTTTGTCATCCATCTCTTTTGCGTACTCATCATACAAAAACTGCTCAATATCCTCGATTGGATACTCTTTTGCCTCAAACGGAGCAGTTGGCACATCTAGGAGCTTCTGCCCTACTCTTACCTCTCGAAATGAAGAAAAAAGGTCAACATGCCTGAGCGCTTCAAGAACTACTTCATCCTCGTCTAGGATAATGACGTTTGTATATTTACCCGTAAATTCAAACTGCAGATAAGTTGTCTCCTCTTTGTAGGCGGATGCCACGGAGGTTTTAAACCTTAAAATCTTGTCGCCGCCAAAAATTTCTACATGTAAGATATTTGCGCGGTTAAATCTTTTTGCCAAAAGCACGTCAAACGGAGCATTATAGACTTTTGAGCGGGCGTAAGAAGCACACTTGAATATTCTGGAGTTTGAACGCTGCATCTCAAAGTAAAGCTCGTCGTCTCTGTCAAATACAAGTTTTATAATGGTGTCACTTACCCTGTAAATAGCTGATATTTTCGTAAACTTTTTTATATAGTCGGTTATCTGTTTTAGGTGTGATAGTTTCATAACAAGATTTTATCATATTTCTCTTTTATTGAATGAAGTTTCTCATATTTATAGATTTTTACTTTATTACCAACTTATTGATTAATTTTTATACAGTTTAATGTATTTTAAAATTGCTATTTATAGTATATTTTCAATCTTTATTTTATTTTAAGGGGAAAAGATGACAGATTCTGTTGATGTGCTGGGGATGCTTAAACTCGTCTATACGCTCTACACTCTCTCGGTGATTTCGCTCATAGGATGGTTTGCACTTGGAGTTGTAAACCCAAAAGGTAAACCGCGTATTGTAAAGACCTCTACATTTTACACTTATGTAGGTGTGCTTATTACTGTCGGTGTGGCGATTCATATCGTCACTTTTAACAAGATACCATGGGTTGAAATTGACTTTAAAAGAGACTCACTAAAACCGGCTCAAGTTGTAAATATAACCGTTGAGAAGCACGAGTTTAAGCTTCCAAGTCCAAAAATAGAGCTTAAATGCAATGAATATATTCTCTTTGATGTAGTATCAAAAGATATAACTTACGGTTTTGGTATCTTTAGACAAAACAACTCTATGGTTACGCAGATGCAGGTGGTTCCGGGAAGCAGAAACGACCTTATGTGGAAGTTTGGCAAAAACGGTGTTTACCATTTGCGCTCCACGGAGTATTCAGGACCTAAGGGGGCAAAAATGTACATAAAAGATGTTTTTGAAGTCAAAGGATGTGACGAAGATGACAAATACTCGCAAAAAGGAGGGAGTTTATGAGTTTTTTACATACATTTGTTCATGGCAATGAGGGAGGCTTAAAGGCGGATGGTTTGACACCAACGCAAAAAGTGACACTCAGAGCCGTAATTATAGGGATACTCTACTACGGTTTATCAGCGTTTGAGGGGATGATGATGCGTGCTCATGCCATTACGCCGCTTCCGATGCTTAGCGATTCGCACTACTTCTCAGTTATGACGGTACACCCGATAGTGGGGATTTTTGGCTCTACTTACCTTGTGGTTTTTGGCGCATTTACATTTTTAGTGCCTTACTTGATGAAAAAACCGCTCTACAGCATCAAACTTGCAAACGCAACATGGATGCTTATCGCCCTTGGGGTTTTACTCGCTTGGCTTGGCGGGTTTTTGTTCCACTATGCACCGCTTTACACGCTCTACTGGCCGCTTCCTGTTGATTTTTCACAGTTTGACGCAATCGGCGGACTTGTCTTTATCACAGGTATAGCACTTATAATGATAGGAACTTTAGGGTTTATCTACAACATCTTTGCGACTGTTTTTTACACTGAAGAGGGGCATGAAAAACGCCCGATGAAACCGCTTCTTATCTCTGCTTTGGGAATTGACGGTATGCTTAACATCTGGTACAAAATGACTGGTCGTGAGCCATACTCGAAAGAGCCAGCAGTTTCACTCCCAGTCGTGGCAATCTTTCGAGGAACAATAGATACTTTCCTTGATGCGCTTGTGATTTTGACATGCGGTATTTTAATTATGGTTTACATCATCGGCGATCTTTCCGGTGCAACAATGAACTACACCTCGGTCAATGCGTTGCTTTACAAAAACTTCTTTTGGTGGGGACTTGACTTAATTGCAGACGGTTTAGTGCTTATTTATATAGCAGGTTCTTGGTATCTTTTGGCGATGCTCATCACTGGTAAAAAGCTTTTTATGCAAAATATAGCAAGAGCGGCACTTTTACTTGAGCTAATCGTTTCATGGGCAGTTTGGTCACACCACCTTTTGGCGGATCAGGGACAAAACAATATGATGAAGCTCATCAGCGGCGAAATGGTAACGGCGTTTGAGCTTGTCACACAGGGAATCGCTATCTTTATCACGCTTGTAACACTTTGGAGTGCAAGACCGCTTAAGATGACAAATGAGCTGAAGTTCCTTCTTGCAGGGATTTTAGGCTTTATGTTGGCAGTTCCGGCAGGCATCATTCAAGCAGATATGGGGCTTAACCGCATCCTACACAACACGCAGTGGGTAGCAGGACCGCACTTCCATGTCGCTTTGCTTGTCGGACTGACTATGACGCTCTATAGTGCGGTTTATATCTTATGGCCGACTCTTACAAACGGTGTCAAGCTCTACAGTCAAAAGTTGGCAAACTTCCACTTCTGGGGACAGTTGGTCGGCGGTATCGGTATGGGTGCATTTATGGGAATGGCGGCGATGGACGGCGCACTTAGACGCACGCTCTATGTGGATGGCGAATACCAAACATACATGATACTTGCAGGCATTTGCGGACTTCTGCTGCTTGGAGCTTGGCTAGCACTTCTGCTTAACCTCATCATGAGCGTGGGTTTAAAAGGGCTTCTTGGCATCTTTAGCAAGTCAAAACTGCAAACAACAGCTTTAGTACCTGAGGCATAAAAGGGGTTTAAAATGGTAAATATACAAAAAGTATCCAACCAAATCCTAAACGACTCACTCTACAACACGCTTCTCTTTGAGATAAAAGAGAAGCTCTTTGCGCAAAATATTACCCCCGTGATGATAGAAGCGCTTCTAAGTGAAGACCTCTCTCTTTTGAGCGAATACAAAGAGATTAACCGACAAAGCGAACTCTCAAGTATTCAAATCAAAAAGCTTCTAGCACAAGAGGGGGAGGCAGCCGAAGTCACACAAAAAAAAAGAGAGATAAACGAAAACATCCAGACACTAAAAAATCTTGAAAACTTCGAGGGCGACTCCAAAAACAGCGCATACCCCATCTGGATAGGAAGCGCAGGAGTGATGATTCTCTTTATGGCTCACAATATCATTGCACTCTTTAGTGAGCTCTACGCCACTCATGAAGCAGAAGTCTACATCTTTTATGGCATTGTTTTGTTGCTCACATACTTTAGCTATGTCAAAGTCAAAAGCAATCATGACGTGCAACACGCCGTTTTCGCCGCAACCTACACAAAAACCAAAGAGATGATAGAAGAGGGACTCAGAGCTTCACACTTTTCGCGGGATGAGATATATGAACCGTAAACCCTCTATTCTTATGCTTGCAACAACCTCTCCATCTCACCTAGCGGCATCGGTTTAGCGTAGTAATAACCTTGGATGGAGTCTATTTTGTTCTCTAGCAAAAAGCTCTGCTCCTCCACGGTCTCCACACCCTCTGCAAGCACATGTATGCCAAGCTCTTTTGCCAAAAAGATAATGGTTTTTACGATTATCTGATTTTTTGGATGTTCCCTTATATTAGTAATAAAAGACCTATCTATTTTGAGTTTATCGATAGGGAGATTTTTGAGATAGGAGAGAGAAGAGTATCCTGTTCCAAAATCATCCATCGAGACACTAAAGCCCAGCGCCCTTAACTGCTCCAGCAGGTTTATGACAAGCTCAGGGTTTTCTAAAACAGAACTCTCGGTAATCTCCAACTCTATCCATGACGCTTCACATCCGCTCTCTGATAGCATATTTTTTAAAGTATCTATAAATTCCAAATGGGTAAGCTGACGTGCCGAAACATTAATGGCGACTCTGCCATTTAAAATCCCTCTCTCATGAGACTGTGAAAGAACCTTGTTCTTCACAGTCTCATTTTGAAATATACATAAATTTCATACCTCCAAACCAACAATTTACAAATATCTTAAAAATATAAAGCCTATTTTGCAAATAACTGGC
>Ga0172380_10008968_pt1 | contig 10762 bp, 23 predicted proteins | sample Leawe162metaG_FD_119747 | JGI IMG/M metagenome (GOLD analysis project Ga0172380, IMG submission 119747) | Leachate microbial communities from a municipal landfill in Southern Ontario, Canada - Leachate well 162 metaG | ecosystem: Engineered > Solid waste > Landfill > Unclassified | place...
GAATTAATTATTCCTAAATTTAAAAAAGGAATTAAAATTGATTCACATAGAGAAATTAATGGTGAAATATTATTTGCTACTGTGTCTAAAACAGCAACTGGTGAATATTATGCTTCAATTACTTGTGAAGTAAATTATAAACCATTTGATAAAACCGGTAGTAAGGTTGGTATAGATACTGGTATAAAAGATTTAGCTATATTAAGTGATGGAACTATATATGAAAACATAAGAAGTTTAAAGAATAAATTAAAAAAAGTAAAACATAATCAAAGACAGTTATCTAAAAAAGTAAAAGGTAGTTGTTCAAGGAATAAACAAAAACAAAAACTTGCTAGAGTTCATGAAAAAATAACTAATATTAGAAAAGATTATTTACATAAAGTTTCAACTGAGATTGTCAAAAACCACGACATCATTAGTGTTGAAGATTTAGCTGTAAAAAATATGATGAAAAACCATAAATTGGCACAAGCAATAGGTGACGTTAGTTTAGGTATGTTCTATTCTATGTTACGATATAAATGTGAATGGAACGATAAACAATTTATTAAAATTGATAGATTTTTTCCATCATCTAAAATGTGTTCTAATTGCGGTTGGACAAATCAAGATTTAATACTAAATAATAGAGAATGGTCATGTTTATCATGTGCTGAAAAGCATGACCGAGATTTTAACGCAAGTAAAAACATTTTAAAACAAGGTTTAATAATATTGTCTGGTTCAGGGACTGATTCGGACGTTAAACAAAAACAGGTGGAGGCGTTGTCATTAGACAAGTCTATGAAACCTGAAACACATTACTCTTTAGTTAATGGGTAGTTCATTTAACACTGCAATTAATTTGGTGTGGTTTTGCAATGTATCATATGAAGAGGAAAATAAACTCAAAATAAAATGGAAATCACAAGAGATACAATGCGAGCAGACTGTAAGACCGTAGGACAAGCGATGGATGAAGATGCTGTATTTCTTTGCAGTGTGGGAATCGATGCAAAAGATGGAAAGCCAACTTTTGATGAAAAGAGAGACATCTTAAAAGATAAGGTTCGCAATGCGGTACTTGAGGCAATTGATAATATATATCCAGGTGTACAAGGCTGTGAAGATAGCGAACTAACAGTATTATTCAAATCATTAGACCAACACTCAGAGACATTGTTCAATAGATTGTGGGATTCTGGGCAAAGAAAATTTTAATAAACATCATATGATTTTTTTCTAAACTTTATATCAAAAAGTCTTTATAATATAAATAAATTATAAAGAATGAATGCAATTGTGATTTTAAACAAACGTTGTGGAACACTGATATATACACCGGTGAATAATATCGACTGGGTTGATAAGCAAATAATTGACTCAACTGATATTATTGAACAAGAATATGTACTAAATGACACAATCCAGGTATTTGATATCGAGAAGAATTTATCTGATAACGTAAGAGTTAATGATTTAGATACAAGTAAACATCAATTGATAATTGATAAGAAGAGATTTGTGACGTTACATATTCTAAAATAAAAGGATTAACCTATTTTAGAAACGCACCAAAAATTACCATCTTTACATCTTACTACCATATCGTTATGGTTATGTTCAACACCTTCTTCATCGGCTAAATGTTTAAGAATAGCTCTTTTACTTTTTCCTTTAAGAGTTCTATCAGTCCCCTCTATGGGGTCAGCATTTGGCTTAGCTTTCCAAGCATTGTAAATGTTAGAACTATTTGGTTGAGTTAATTGTTCAAATGTTTTTAAATTTTTCATATTTTTACACTTTTTTATCAAAGACATATAGGGAATAAACAGTGTTTCCCTTAACCTTTTTTATTTTTTTAAGTGTATCACCGGCAATTGAGTCCAATACTTTATATACACCTAATGTTCTACTCCCAATCATTACCTTAACTGTACTTGATGGTTTACCAACTGCACCAAGTACTGCTGCGTACTTATTCCCAAATGTTGACTTAAGGAAAGATAATCTAATGTTATCAACATCCTTTATAGTTGACATATATTCATTATCAAATGGTGAATTCATATCCAATTCAGACTTTGTGTCAGTTACTTTAATAACAGAAAACATCGATTCTTTATTATCAATTGTAACCTCGTCCTTATCTTGAATAACTTGTTTTTTCAACAGTTGCTCTTGATTTTTTCGAATAGATTTGAAATCAGCCGCAGCAATGATACCACCACGCATCCCTTTATCATCCATATTATATCCCTCTGGTGGTAATCGATAGAAAGAACCGGTGAATGTCATTGATAGTATCCTATCTGTCCTAAACATCCTCCATATTTTTTTAACATTTCTATTATTCGACACTGACCAACCACTAAGATGATACCCTCTAAGTAGTTCTTTACCTTTAGAGCTTTTCCCGATAACCATAGGATATATTACCCTAGCATGTCCAGCATAATGATGGTCCGCCTCACCTTTATAATCAATTAGGAATATCATACCATATTGAATCGCCTTAATAGCTATCTTTTGATTATATCGGATTGGCTCATTCACTGGAATATCCTTAAATATATCAATATTTTTAAAACTGAACCTAGGTACAAACGATTGGTCTTCATTTAATACATACTTGAAGTTGCTTGGAAGTACATATTCCACATCCTCCATATTAGCAAAAAACTCTTTACCTGGTATAAATTTAAACTCTTCTTTAAGCATATGTTCCATTATATATTAAATATAGATTATATCAAATAATTATTTTTAACATTGAGTTGTATATTTAAAAAGTATTTACTACCTTTGTGTAATTAATAAAACTAAATTATGGATTTTTCAGAAAATTATGAGGGAAGTAACACCGGTAATATATTAAAACCAGTACATTTATCAGAACATGCACTATTAAAGTATAAATATAAAGGTTACTTGGGAAAACATAATCAACCTAATTACCCAGCTGAATCATATATATTCCAATGTTTATTTGGAATAGTTCATTTCCACATATCATTAAATTAAGTTTGTTAGAAAATGATAAATCTAGCAAATTTTAAGAGGAATACTTCATTACACAAACTCGGTATAATTAAGTTAAGTGGTGATGAGAAAAGGATATATGAGATTTTAATGAATAATCTATCAAATTTATCTTGTTCCAATGCTGTTAATTATCCTAAGTATATTTTTTGTAGCAAACTAAATCAACAACTAGTATTTGTATATAACTCACCTTGTCGTTGGGGGTACATAGATGAATCAATCTGGAAATTATTTGAAAAGAATAGGCGATTAGCATATAGAGACATTGATGATTTGCTAACATGGTGGTTTGAAATTACATTAGGTATTAGTCCTAAATTATATTATGATTTTAATATATCTGAACGATTTGAAGATATTGAATTACCAAACAAACAAATGTAAAGTTATAAATATATGAATGTAGAAATTTTTAAGCGAAATGTTCAACTAGCTAAGTTAGGCATAGCTGAGTTAGATGGTGATGAGAAAACCATATATGACTTCTTAGTTGATAATTTATCTAATTTAAACACATATACATCAGATGGTGAACCAGACTGGCTTTACTTCGGTAAAACTATTGATACTATTGTATTAAGTTACGATTCACAAAAAGAATGTTTATGTGTAATTTATCAAAAGATATGGTCATTTTTTAGTGCTAATTTATCGATGGAGTATCCTGACTTACACTCACTTATGAGATGGTGGGTTATAGACACACTGGATTTGAAACTAAAACACATTCAATTAAGTAAAAATATCACTTTTGTGGAAGTTACAGACACACTGGATTTGAAACTAAAACACATCAACCCAGCCAATCTGCCGTTAACTCTTTCGTTGTAGACACCTTACAAATAATATGAACATAGAAAAATTTGAACAAAATTATCAATCAGCTAATCTGAATACAAAGATTATTAAACGCAATATTCAGTTGACTAAGCTTGGTATCGCTGAGTTAGACATATATGAAGAAAAATTATATAAATCTCTTAAGGAAAATCTATCCAGTTTGAAAATATATAAATCAGATAAAGAGTTAGGTAATTTATATATCGGTAAGTCCAAATATTTAATCGATATATACTATTCTGCACGTGAAGAAATTATATATGTATATGAACCTTTCTATGATGAGTTATCTACTAAGGATGTTAATATAAGGTTTGTATTAAAATTGTTTATTGAGTTGAATAAGTGCTACCCCAAGTTCATGCTTAAACTTTCGGATAGACCCAACTCATATCTAACAATTAATTTAAAGATTAAACAAGCTCCAGTAATTTATTAGTGTTAATATTCCTTGCTTAATCGCAAGACTTTACCTCTCATTTTTACTAGTTTCTTAGTAACATCCTTTTCACTATAATCAATATCAATGAAATAGTTTAATAGCTTATTATGATTCAGTTTTAATATCTGTTCAAACGTTGTCTTGGAACTAGGATTATATTTCAATATCCAGTCTAGATGAATCTCCGCTATTTGATATAGCATTTCCGATTGCTCTATTGTTAATTCCATAATTGATTAATCTATCTCTCCCAAAAATGATAATCTCCGAACTTCTTTTGATATTTATATTCATGTGTCCCCAATATCTCCGATATAATATTGGTTATATATGACTTTGACTTAACCATTGTATTAATGGAATCCGTGTTTATTAAATTATCCAATGGTACTTTTACATTCAAAGGACCAACAAATACTTCCTTTTTAGATAGATAATTCATTAGGTACTCACTTAGGTTATTTGAAATCGAATCAAAATCATCTTCCGAGAATAAGATTACGTTATAATCACCATTTGCACCATCAACTGTATATTCATGTAATTTATTATTAACCTCGCTTATGTGTCCCAAACTGGTTCTATAATAATCTGCTATTATCTTTTCTTCTTTAAGACTACTTGGTTCTACGTTATTATATAATATAAAGTCTAACCCTGTTCCTTTATCATCCGCTGATAAGATATCTTCATGGTCAAATGATTCAAATGTTAAAACACCATCTTTTTCCATCGAATATCTATCATCGATTACATCGGTAATAATTTTATTAATGTTTAATACATTTGATAAACTATTACGTTCGATGAATTTCTTAATACCTAAACCACCTGGTTTGAAATACTTCTTCAGTGCAGATGGTTTTACATTCCACGAAAAATAATCATCAATGAGTTCATTTATCTTTTGATAATACTCATTAATATTATCCGGACTAATTTTTATTTTACTCTTATCTTCCATTACTTTCTATATCCTAATTGTTGGGAACGAAATAAAAATATCTTCGATATTTCTTTCAATACTTTCTTATTCATCTCATCTTCACCAATGAGATTTTCTGCTGCTACTGAACGATAATAAGCCTTCTCACCATTTTCTATTCGATTGGCTTGCCGCTCAGCCTCTTCTCGTAACTTAATTATATCACCACCAACCTTATCAACTAAATCTCTCACCCTTTTTTGGTGTTTAGCTCTTTCACTAGGTGTTTGTGATTCATTAAGTGTTTCTGATAAATGATTCAATGTATTGTCTAATCCATTGTATTTAGCACCCTCTAATAATTTTATCTGACCCTTAATATCATCCTGTTTCATGAATTCAACTAAAGCATCTATAAATTCCTCTCTCCCCTCAATAAGTGTTGCACTTGTTAGATAATCTTCCGGTTTACTATAGAATGTAATTCGTAGAAATTCATCTATAAGTTTATTGATAGAGTATTTTATATTTAATTTATCATTCAGAACTTCCGGCTTTGGTTCTTCTGAATTGACTTTAACTTTTGATATTGTGCTGAATTTTTTCATAAATGATTTTTAATGTTTCATTTAAACATATATATTAAATATTAAAATCCTTTATATGTTGAAAATAATATTAAATAGTCTTGTTTAATTGAAAATCTTTTACTAACTTTGTGTATATGAATGCACAAATTTTTATACGGAATGTGAAATTAGCTAAACTCGGTATGGGTGAGTTAAATAGAAACGAGGAAAAGTTATATAAATTCCTGATGGATAATTTATATGGATTAAATACATATATAACAGATGAACATCCAGATAAATTATATTTTGGTAAAGATAAAGGTCAAATCATTTTAAGTTACAGTTTAAAAAATGAATGGTTATGGGTCAAATATAGTGACATTTGGTCTTTTTTAGCGATGTTTTATCTATGGATTCGTCTGATATAGAAGAACTTATAACCTGGTGGGTTGGTGTTACATTGGATTTGAAACCAAAGGGCATCTTCAGTCAATGCATCCATTCCTTTTAATAAGTTGGTGTTACATTGGATTTGAAACCAAAGGACATCTTTACAGATGTCAGCACATTTGATACACGTGTTGGTGTTGGGTTGGATTTGAAACCAAACCACATCGGTCAAGCGATTGAAGGTTCAATTCCTTATATATTTGGTGTTGGTTGTGTTGGATTCGAAACCAAATCACACTTACTTAATAAAATTTGAAAATTATGAATATAGAAAAATTTAAAAGAAATATCCAATTACACAAACTTGGTATAGGTAAACTGAATAGGAAAGAACAGAAAGTATATAACTTCTTAGCTAATAAGCTAAAGGGGTTATGTGTATATAAGTCAGATAAGGAGCCGAATTTTCTTTATTTTGGTAAAAATGATGATATTATTGTATTGGTTTATAATTCAAATGATGAAACTTTATATGTAGATGATGATGAAATATACACATCTCTTGAATTTAAAACATCTATTCAATATTATGATATAGAGCCACTTATTAGATGGTGGGTTGATTTGGTCTTGAATTTGAAACCAAAACACATCTTGCCACGTGATATTCGAGCATGGTTTCTTCTTGATGGCGCATTTAGTTTTAAACCAAAATACATTCCACTGAATAAAATTTGAAAATCATGAATTTAGAAATTTTTATAAGAAATGTTCAACTAGCTAAGCTAGGGATAGGTGAATTAGATGATGATGAGAAAAAGATATATAACTTCTTAGTTGATAATCTAAGTAATCTTCAAACGTTTATATCAGATAAAAATCCTGATAGTTTATACTTCGGTAAAAATCGAGAGAGTCTTGTATTAAGTTACAATTCAAAAAATGAGACTTTATATATCAATAATAAAAAAATATGGTCTTTTTTTAGGGATGACTTATCGATAGAACCTTCTGATATAGCGACACTTATAAAATGGTGGGTTGGAGTTGAACTAGATTTGAAACCAAAAGACATCTCTGGAGAATATCCTTTATCTCTAATTAGAGTTGGAGTTGAACTAGATTTGAAACCAAAAGACACCGAAAAAGAAAAAAATTGAAAATTATGAATATAGAAATTTTTATACGGAATGTTCAACTAGCTAAGTTAGGTATAGGAGAATTGGATAGACTTGAAAAAAATTTATACGACTTTTTAACAACTTACCTATCTGATTTAAAAAAATATGTACCGGATAAATACCCAAATAATATATATTTTGATAAATCTAAGTATAATATATTATTTAAATACGACTCACAAAGTCAATGGTTATATGTTAATTATGGAGTATGGAATTTTCTTAATAAAGATTTAAATATTAGATATATTGATGTGCCAAAACTTATTTCATGGTGGGTTGAGGCAACCTTTGGTTTTAAGACAAAACATATCGAAAGTAGTTTTTTTACCACATTCACTGAAGATGAAACTCCATCACCTATCTAAATAACATGGTGAAATCTTTAAGTACAAACTATATAATTCAATAAATAAGTTTAAATGAATGGAATAAATATACAAATTTTCATACGGAATGTTCAACTAGCTAAACTTGGTATAGCCGAGCTAGAAGGTTTTGAAAAAAAGACATATGAGTTTTTGATAGAAAATCTATCGAATTTAAATACATATATTTGTAAAAGATATCCTAATAATTTATATTTTGGGAAGTCACCAAATGAAATCGTTTTAGATTATGATTCTGAATATGGATATATATGGGCTGATGAAGAAGAAATTTGGCTCTTTTTCAAACTCGATATCAACATGTCATATTATGATTTTTCTACATTAATAAAATGGTGGGTCGAAAGAATATTTAATATTAAACCAATACGTGTCCTTTATCAAAATATGTGTATTCCATATGACCTTGATTTAATCACACCAAGAACACGTATAATCGAGAATGCTTAATATCCAAAGTCGCTTATTTAAAAAAAAATAGTCAGAAGAAACTTGTATGATTAAAAACTTTTACTAACTTTGTATCTATGAATGTAGATATTCTAATACGAGATTTTAAGTTGTTCAGACTAGGAACAGGAGAATTAGATGATAACGAGGCAAAAATATACAACTTTCTGGTGGATAATTTGTGTGAATTAAATACATATACATCAGTTGATATTCCTAGAGTTGGTTGGTTATATTTCGGTAAATCTGAAATAGATATAGATATTGTTTTATTTTACAACCCGAAATGCGAAGATTTATATGTTAATTATGGACTATGGTATTTTCTTAATGAAGATTTAAATATTAGATATATTGATGTACCAAAACTTATTTCATGGTGGGTTGGTGTTGTACTAAATTTGAAACCAAAAAACATCTATGAAAGTGGTCAAACATCGTATTTGAAACCAAAACACATCTATAAAGTCACAATACATATTTAATGAACTACACATTTATGTGTTTTTTTAATAGTTAGTAATAAATTATATGAATCTAGAAATTTTTAAGCGCAATCTTCAGTTATACAAACTAGGAATAGCCGAGTTAGAAGGAAATGAGAAAAAAATATACAACTTTCTGATGGATAATTTATTTGGATTAAATACATATATAACAGATGAAGCACCAGACTATTCATACTTTGGTAAATCAACAAATGAAATCGTTTTAAGATACAGTTTAAAAAATGAATTGTTACTGGTCAAATATAGCAACATTTGGTCATTTTTTAATAATGACTTATATATGGATAATGATAATATAGAAGAACTTATGGAATGGTGGGTTGAACACACACTAAGTTTGAAACCATGTATGATTCATGAAGGCTTCAATAGTAAACTTTTTCAATTGGGGTACATCAACCCCAATTGAAAATAAATTTGAAACCAAATCACACACAGCGAGAGTCCACAAACTCATAATTGAAACATCACATAAACTTGAATCAAAAAAATCTGACTTATATAACACTTGAATCATTCAATGGATATCACATATTGATTATTTAAATCAATTCAAACTTGTCATCGAATCAAATTCCATTTCTGAAATATCTTTGATTACATATGTTTTATGTTTAGTATATAATATGCCAGTGGTTCCATCTTGCTCTACTAATGTTATCTCTTCTGATGGATTCAACATAAAGGCGGCATCATTATTATCAAAGTTTTTATCTATATGATGTAGAATATCATTCTCATTGTTAAAGTAAGGTATTGTCACTAAGTTTAATTTAGGTAACATACTTTTAAATACTTCCTTGGTAATTATTGTTTTCTTGATACTATGTCCCTCAAATGTTTTAATGAATCTCATATAATATATATTAAATAATTATTTCCATTAACCAAAATAATTATTTATATTTACGCATAAAAGTGTTCATGATTGAAACTTAATTTAAACAAAACCTTTTATTTAAAATAAAACAAATAAACAAATGAATATGGAAATGGACAATGAAAGCACAATAATTATCGATTTGATAATCGATAAAATAGAAACAACTAAAGATTTCGAATTACGAAAAGAAATCATTAAAGATTTGTTAGATAATACATTATATACTGAAGCTACCACATCAAAGATGTCTCAGTATCTTAGAGAACACCAATCAGATGTTCTTATTTCAATAAGAGGTGAATATGGATGGTTCGCTAGATTTATTCGACGTATTTTTGGAAACAAAACAATTTAAATATGAATTATATAAAATGCTATATTGGTAAATCAATAATCCCCAACGCTGGGTTGGGATTATTTACCGCAGAAGATGTCAAAAAAGGGGAAATCGTTTGGTATAATACACCTGAATCTGAAATAATCTATACAGAAGAGGAGTTCAATAATCTTCCTTTAAGATTTAAATTAAATATTTCGAAGTATGTTTATAAATACAAAGGAGTTTACCATCTTAATTTAGATGATTCCAGACATTATAATCATAGCAACACACCTAATACCGAAGAAGATTCGTTGGGTAATTATATCGCATCCAGGGATATAACTAAAGATGAAGAATTAACATGTAATTATTTCGACTTTAATGATGATTCAACGTGGATTGACACTTTAAATATAAAATTTTCTTAAATTAACTTGCATATTTAGTATTTTTCATATACTTTTGTATAATTGTAGTTACATTTGATTTTGATAACACTCTAACTAGAGTAGATGTACAAGAATATGCAAGTTATCTCATCAGTTTGGGTATTGATGTTTGGATATTAACTAGTCGATACGATGAGTTACATAAACATAGATATTCTCATAATGTCACACATGATGAATTATATAATATAGCACATCGGTTGGGCATTCCTAAACACAATATACGATTTACTTGTATGCGAGATAAAGCTGAGTATTTATATGGTACAAATGTTATTTGGCATCTTGATGATGACTATGTTGAGCTAAATAGTATCAATCAGGATACAAAAACGGTTGGTATATCAGTAAATAGTAATTCATATATTAAAAAAATGTAATAA
>Ga0172380_10008969_pt1 | contig 10762 bp, 6 predicted proteins | sample Leawe162metaG_FD_119747 | JGI IMG/M metagenome (GOLD analysis project Ga0172380, IMG submission 119747) | Leachate microbial communities from a municipal landfill in Southern Ontario, Canada - Leachate well 162 metaG | ecosystem: Engineered > Solid waste > Landfill > Unclassified | place...
CCCCATGAGCCGGCAGCACTTTACCAGAAAATGCCCGACCAGGGCCATGATGTCCTGTTTGTGCTCACGCAGGGGCGGCAGGTGCAACGGGATGACATTGAGGCGGTAGAACAGGTCTTCCCGGAAATTTCCCTGACGAACCTGCTGGTCAAGATCGAGGTTGGTGGCAGAAATGACCCGAACATCGAGCTTAACCGGTTTATTGGATCCGATCCGCTCCACCTCCTGTTCCTGGAGCACCCGCAGCAGCTTGGTCTGCAGATGCTGGGGCATGGTCCCGATCTCGTCCAGGAAGATGGTCCCTTGGTTGGCGGCCTCGAACTTCCCTGCCTTATCCCGGATAGCGCCGGTAAAAGCGCCGCGCACGTGGCCGAACAGTTCGCTTTCCAAAAGCGACTCCGGTATGGCGCCACAATTGACTGCAATGAACGGTTTGTTTTTCCTGGAGCCGTTGAAATGCAGTGCCCGGGCCACCAACTCCTTGCCGGTCCCCGATTCCCCGGTTATAAGCACCGTGGAATCGGTTTTAACGATGCGCGCCATCCGCTCGAAAACAAGCTTCATGGCCGGTGAATTGCCGATAATATTGCTGAATTCGAACCGTTCCTGAAGCTGGCTCCGCAGATAAACATTCTCCGAAAGGAGCTGCTGCTTTTCCAGGGCCTTGGCCACCACTATCCTGAGTTCGTCGAAGTTTACCGGCTTGGTGATATAGTCGAATGCCCCTTCTTTCATAGCGCGCACGGCCGTCTCGGCCGAAGCGTAGCCGGTGACGACGATAACCTCCGTGGTAGGCGACAGGCGCCGTGAATTCTGGAGAATTTCTATCCCGTTCGTATCCGGCAGAAACAGATCGGATACGATAAGGCTGAACTGTTCCCGCTCCATAATGGCAAGGGCCTCTTCCCCACGGGATGCCGGCACAACAATATAGCCAATGGACTTCAGGAGTAATTCCAGCGCCTCACGACCGGAGTCATCGTCATCAATGAGCAAAATGCGGGTTTCTGGGGCCATCGATAGGTTCGCCTCACAAGGTAGAGTCTGTTGACGGTATTTAATCGGCAATCGTAATGAAATGCAATTATTAAATCAAGAACCGGCAAAATCCCCACACACGAAACCCCGAAGCATTTGCCCGGGGTTTCGTGTTTCAGTCCGCTGTAACGGTTGTTATCGACCGTTCCAAACCATCCAGCAGGAGCTTCAACTCCTCCGGCGAGATGACCAGTGGTGGAAAAATTACTACCGTATTTCCGAGGGGCCGCGAGAATATGCCGTTATTGCGGGCATCGAGACAGACGCGGATGCCGGTCTTTTGTTCCCACGGGTACGGCTCCCGCGTCTCTTTGTCCAGCACAAGTTCCACCCCGGCGGCCAGGCCGCACTGGCGGATATCGCCTACATGGGGCATTCCGGCAATCACTGATAGCCGCTCATGAAGGTATGCGATCTTCGCCTGCATCGTCTCCAGGAGCCGGTCGCTCTCGAACAGCTCAAGGCTCCTCAGAGCAACGGCACAGGCCAACGGATTGCCGGTAAAGGTATGGCCATGAAAAAAGGTTTTGAGTTGCGAATATTCGCCCAGGAATGCGGCGTAGACCGCCTCGGTCGTCACGGTGGCCGCCAGGGGCAGATAGCCGGCGGCAATACCCTTGGAGATCGCCATGATATCAGGCACCACCGCTTCATGTTCACAGGCGAACATGCGCCCGGTTCGGCCAAAGCCGGTAGCCACCTCATCGGTAATCATCAACAAGTCATAGCGGTCGCACAGCTCCCGTACGCGCCGGAGAAAACCGGGGGGCTGTACGATCATCCCGCCGGCCCCCTGGAGGAGCGGCTCTATAACCAGTCCCGCACAAGCCACGGCATACTCCGCCATGAGGGCTTCCAGGGAGTCGAGGCAGCGCATACCGCAGGTGGCAGGGTCAGTGCACCCCAGATCGCAGCGATAGCAATAGGGAGACGGGGCCTGGATGGTTTCAAACAGCAGCGGCCGGAAGGTGCCATGGTAGATGTCGATACCCCCCACACTTACCGCTCCCAGGGTGTCGCCGTGATAGGCATTGCGGAAGGTTATGAAACGGCTGCGTTCAGGCCGCCCGCAATGGACCTGGTACTGGAAGGCCATCTTGACCGCCACTTCCATGGCGGTTGAGCCGTTATCGGAATAGAATACGCGATCCAGGCCCGGCGGTGTAATCTCGGCCAACTTGCGGGCCAACAGGATGCTCTGCTCGCCGGACAACCCCAGCAGCGTGGAGTGTTCCAAGCGGTCCACCTGGGCCTTGAGCGCCTCGTTCAACTCCCTTCGACAGTGGCCATGAACATTGGTCCACATGGAGGCCACGCCGTCCAGATAGCGCTTACCATCGCTGTCGATCAGCCAGACCCCCTCACCTTTGACGATGACAATCGGCTCCTCTTGCTCCCAATCCTGCATCTGGGTAAAGGGGTGCCAGACGTGGCGCTTATCCCATGACCGCAATTGCTCCGTCGAAACCGCGCTCACCACCCCAGCTCCCTCATGACGATCTCCGTTTCCGGCTGGTCATTCAGCCACCTTGCCAGGTATTCGACGGTCTCAGCCTGATCCGCGCCCTCGTGATGCGGCCAGAGCCCCAGCACAGGTGCACCGCAGAGTGAACCGATATGGTGCGGGGCGCTCTGTTCCGCCCGCCCTGGCGCTTCGGGGAGGTTGTTGACAATCACGCCCGCCACGGAAAGCCCCATCTGCTGGGCAGCATAACAGGTCAGCACGGTGTGATTGATGGTCCCCAGATCCGGCCGGGCCACCACCAGGAGCGGCAGGTTCAAGTCCCGCACCAGGTCGGCCACCAAAAGTCCGCCGGCCAGAGGCACCATCAGGCCACCGGCGCCCTCGACGATCATGACGTCGTTGGCAGCTGCCAGTCGTTGATACGATTCACGGATGCGGGAGAAATCGATCCGCACGCCATCGATTTTTGCCGCTTCGGCCGGAGCCAGCGCTTCACGCAGCCTGTAGGGTGCCACGTCGTCACTGCATTCAATGCCGGCAGAACGGCAGAGCAGCAGGGCATCGTCCGAAACCAGCCCGCCGTTTTCCTCACGACAGCCGCTGGTTACCGGCTTCATCACCCCCACGCGGGCTCCGCTCATGCGCAGCAAATACGCCAGAGTCGCCGCTACTATCGACTTGCCCACACCGGTATCGGTACCGGTAACAAATATTCCTTGAGCCATAACTCTCCCCCCAGATAGTTTTCGTCAATTTACACGAAAAATTCCATTGCCGGTCATAATTTTACAAGAAGCGTGCCACCGGAATACCGTAGTGCCTGAAAGAGCCGGAGCCACAACGTCGCGTGCTCCGAAGCAATAGTTGCTCCGGTGGTCCTCCGCCGTACCGGCCCATGCCAAGGAAATGCCCAAGGCAGAGGCTTTCAGGCCAACGGAGGTATGAAGGCGTCGCGATTCAGAATTTCATTCAGGAGCACCCGCATGGGGCGATCTCCAACCCAAGATCTCTGATCAATTGGCGGTCAAGTTCGGGATCCCGCCCGGCCTTGGTCAAATAGTTGCCGGTCATCATGCCGCTGGCCCCGGCCATAAAGATCCACGACTGAAGTTCCCGCAGGTTTCGTTCCCGTCCGCCACAGACCTTTATCTGGCGGTTCGGCAGGAGAAAACGGTACACAGCTATGGTCTTCAGGCAGTCGAGCGGTGTCAGGAAATCGGCCCGGGCCAGACGGGTCCCCTCCACCGGGTCGAGAAAGTTGACAGGTACTGAATCCACTTCCAACTCCCGCAGGGTGATGGCCATCTCGATACGCTGCGCAAAGCTTTCCCCCAGCCCGAAGATGCCACCGGAACAAACCTTCAACCCGGCCCGTTTGGCAGCCCTTACGGTTGCGACATCCTCATCGTAGTCGTGAGTAGTGCAGATCTTGGGAAAGAAGCTGCGGCTGGTTTCCAAGTTGTGGTGATAGGTAACCATGCCTGCATCTTTAAGTAGTTGAGCAGTCTCAAGGTCCATGATGCCCAAGGAGCAGGAGGGAGCAACGCCGGACTCGCTCCTGATGCGTCTCAGGGTGGAGCAGATGCGGTCAAGCTCCGCCCCCCTGCTGATGCCGGTGCCGCTTGTGACTATGCCGTAACAGGATGCCCCGTTTTTTTCGGCAAGCTTGGCGCAATTGACCATCTCTTCTTCATCGACCAGGGCATAGTTGCCAACCGGACTGGAATGGTGTGCCGACTGGGCGCAAAAAGCGCAGTCCTCCGGGCACTTTCCGGATTTGGCATTGATGATCGAGCAGAGTGCCACCCTGCTGCCGACAAAATGCTCGCGAATACGACCAGCTTCCGCCAAAAAAAATAATAGGTCAGACCCTGCTACGTCTCCCAGGGAAAGGGCATCTTCCATGGAAATCTGTGCCCCGTTGATAACTGCATCCGCAAACTTACTGACTATCCTTCTCATAACACCTCCGAAGGCCTCAATATCACGCCAGCCACAGTTTGTCAACCAGCACACAATCATAAGTTGACATACGAAAAACCCACCCTGTCAGTTTTTATTACACAACTCAGTAACATTAATTGACAACCTGATTTCATTAGTCGTGCAGGCAATACCACAACCGTCTGAATTTAATGAAATTGCTTGCCTGCGTGCACATGGCATGTCTCCTGCTATAATCGAGTCAGTATATTTTAGCGCCCAGCGATCCCAAACGCCAGATTAGGTGTTATTATTAAATTATTTTTTGTTGACAATTTTGGTGTGGTTAATGGAAAATAAGAAAAAAACTTATTAGGTAGTGTTTATTGAAACCTTTTTTAAAACAAAACAAAAGATCTAAAAGCACGGTGGAGGGGTGATGAAGCTTAACTATTTGGTTGTCGCTGGACTTTTACTTCTGGCAGTTCAGGCAAGCGCAGCAGACAAATCGGTTCTAAAAACCCAAGAAGACAGGATCAATTATGCTATCGGCGTCAACATGGCCGGAGTTTTGAAACTGCAGGGGCTTGAAATAAAGCCTGACCTCGTAATCCAGGGGATGAAGGACGCATTTTCAGGCGGTGAGCTGCTTTTGAGCGATGCGGAATTGCATCAAGCGATCAGCCTGTATCAGAACATGCTGCGAAAGAGACTGGCGGCAAAGGCCAGGACAATGGCGACAGCAGGCAACAAAAAGGCTGGTGAGACATTTCTTGCAGAGAACAAAAAGAAACAAGGGGTGGTAGCCCTTCCAAGCGGCTTGCAGTACAAAATTATCAAGTCGGGCGCAGGTAAACAGCCAACGGATAATGATACGGTAGAGTGCAATATCCGCGGCTCCCTGATCAACGGAACTGAATTCGAAAATTCATATAGTTCCGGACACCCAACTGACTTGAAACTTTCTGGGGGGATAAACCCGGGGTTGCGCGAAGCTTTGAAACTTATGCCGGTTGGTTCCAAGTGGCAGATTTTCGTGCCGGCCCATCTTGCTTACGGCGAGCAGGGATTGACGAATAAAATCGGACCGAACGAGACGCTGATATATGAACTGGAACTCCTTGCCATCAAGTAATGAGGGATTGACTCTCCAGTCCTGCACCTAAGCGAACGTTGTTGGAGGCAGCCATGATATCCACGAAAATATCCATAATTGCCGGTCTGGTTCTGTTGCCGAACTTGCTCTTTGCCACAACCGACTGCCACGTAGTGGATTATCCGGATCATTATGTTGCGGTTTGTGTCGGGGATGAAAAAAATGTGCCTGAACAGGGGCAACAATCTGTGACGAATCAAGCACCGGCCCCCGCAAAATCGATTGTGAAGACCAAATCAGCAACAGCACCTAAAACAACCGTACCGCCTGGTCAAGCGTCCGTAACGGCTCAAACAGCCGCAACTCCACAAAGCGCGGCAACCGGTCAACCAGTTGCGACCCAAATGGCATCCATGAAGGTTCAAGAATTGTCAAACCAATCACCACTTTATAACAGGCTTCGGCTTTCGCAGAAAGCGGTCCGGGATGCAGCGATAATGGAAAGAGCCAGGCTGATCAAGGCAGAGCAGCAAAAGCAGCTTGACAAACCAAATGAAAGCAATTCGGATCAGTCCGACATGCCACAAGACTAAACCTTACTGAGTAACCCGTAGCGCAAAAGAGTTTTTCATCGGCAACGCATCAAACGGCCTTTTACGAAGAGATCTTGATGATCAGGAGACGGGCAGCAGCCTGGGCAGATTCAGCAAAAAAGTACCGGCATCTCAAATTCAGAAATGCACCAAACCCGCAAAGGAGGAACAAAATGCACAGACACAAACCCTTGACTCGCTTGAGTCTGACTTTGGCGCTGGCCGCCCTTGTCAGCGTATTCGGCCAAGGCCACGCACTTGCCGTGGCGCCTGTCACAGCGCCAGGCATGCAGCCGGATTACTACGAGACCCCAAACTGGGCAAATAGCCCGCCCCTGGCGAAATTCGTCGACCCGCTGCCGGTTCTGTGGGACCCCAGAGCCGGTGGTACGGCCCCGGCCAAATGCCTTCCACTTGCCGTTCCCGACACCCTCACCTATCCCGGTTCTGATTACTACGAGATCGAAATCCATGAATACAGCGAGAAGATGCATTCCGGCCTCCTGAACAACACCACCCTGAGGGGTTATGTGCAGGTTAACAAAGGCACAAACGTCGCAGGCACGGCAAACGATGTGGTTCCTGCGCCGATCCGTTATCTCGGACCCGTAATCGTTGCCACAAAAGACCGTCCGGTGCGGATCAAGTTCACCAACAAACTGCCTCTTATAGGGGCCGGCGGAGAGCTCTTCCTGCCGGTTGACACAACGGTCATGGGCTCGGGACCATTCGAGATCAACTTCGATCCGGTCACCAAGCAGCCCTATCCAGCAGGCACTCCTCCTATGATGGGTGATTTTTCCCAGAACCGCGCCGTCCTCCATCTTCATGGCGGCCGCACCCCTTGGATCAGCGATGGAACACCCCACCAATGGATCACTCCGGCGGGCGAAGTCACCGACTACCCCAAGGGTGTAAGCGTGGTCAACGTGCCGGACATGTGGTTCGACGCATCCGGGAATACGATCACCGCCTGCGCCGGCCAGACGACCTGCGCAACAGTGGGCGCGACAAACGACCCCGGCGTCGGCTCGCAAACCTATTATTACACCAATCAGCAGAGCGCCAGGCTGATGTTCTACCATGATCATTCGTGGGGGATCACCCGGCTCAACGTCTATGCCGGTGAAGCTGCAGGTTATATAATTACCGACGACATTGACAAGGCGTTGACCAATGGCGGCACCGTAGGCGGACGAACCTTTGTTGCCGGCACGGTTCCTCCGGCCGCCGACACTATCCCTCTGGTCATCCAGGACAAGACCTTTGTAGACGGCGACCCGGCCAGCCCGACTTATGTTCGGACCACCGATCCAACCTGGAACTGGGGAACCGGCACTCCGGTCGGCGGTATCCGTCCGCCAGTCACCAGCGATCTCTGGTGGCCCCATGTCTACATGCCGGCCGAAAATCCATTTAACCCCGACATGAGCGGCATGAACCCGTTTGGCCGCTGGTTCTATGGTCCCTGGTTCTACCCACCGACCCCGGTATGTGGCTCCGATCCCAACGCGGTGCCGCCTCTCTGCGTCACGTATGGGACAGTCCCGAATGCCTATTACGATCCCGCCTGCGTACCTGACCCGACCGGGGTTTTGAACAATAACTTCTGCCAGCCCCCGGAAGCTCCCGGCACGCCCAACACATCATGGGGGGCAGAAGCTTTCCTGGACACCATGGTTGTCAACGGAGCCGCCTATCCCACACTCTCTGTTCAGCCAAAACCCTACCGCTTCCGGATACTGAATGCAGCCCATGACCGCTTCCTGAACCTGCAGCTGTACCAGGCCGTCAACAAAACAGGGCCAACCACACCCGGAGCAGGCACGCCCGTTTTAACGGGCCCGGCAACTGATTTGACGGAAGTCGCGATGGTTCCCGCGGCTGTGCGCCAACCATGTAATGCGACTGTTACCACAAACTGCACCTGTGACCCTGCCAATGTGACATCCGGTTCACCGGTCGGCTGTTTCCCGGATTACTGGGGAGCTGACGGCAGAGAAGGCGGCGTACCGGATCCTGCCACAAGGGGTCCTGCCTGGATACAAATCGCCTCGGAAGGCGGCTTCCTGCCCGACCCGGTGCTGCTCACCAACAAACCGGTCACCTGGAATTACGACCCGACAATGTTCAATTTCGGCAATGTCAATGGCGGAACTCTTTTTGTTGGTCCTGCTGAACGAGCCGACGTCATTGTCGACTTCTCCAAGTTTGCCGGCAAGACCCTTATCGTTTACAACGACGCCCCCACGGCGTTCCCGGCGCTTGTTCCGCAATACAACTACTACACCGGCGCCCCGGACCGCCGCGACATCGGCGGCGCCAATACGATTCTGCCGGGAGTTGGCCCCAATATCCGAACAGTCATGCAAATCACAGTGGCAGCCGGGCCCGACAGTTCAGCCCCGGTAGACGACTACAACCCGGCAATCCTGACCGCACTCCAGGATGCCTTCAAGCCGGCGGCCGGTGTTCCGGGCGCCTTCGAGTTAGGGCAAGAACCGATTATCGTGGGACAGACAGCCTACAACACCACCTATGGCAAAACCTTCCCCGCCACTTGGCCCAATTGGGGTATTTCAAGGATCTATGATACCAAACTCAGCTTCCAGAAACCCGATGGAACACTGGTAAGCAACTTTGCAATGAAACCGAAGGCCATCCATGACGAGATGGGCGCGGCCTTTGATGACTACGGCCGGATGGCTGCCAAGCTTGGGCTGGAAGTGCCGTATGTCAATGCCGCAAATCAGAACTTCGTCCTTCAGAACTATGTCGATCCTGCCAGCGAGATCGTAACACCTGGAGGAATCCAGATCTGGAAGATCACCCATAACGGGGTGGATACACACCCCATTCATTTCCATCTGTTCGACGTGCAGGTAATCAACAGGGTCGGCTGGGACGGATTTATCAGACTTCCCGATCCAAGCGAACTGGGCTGGAAGGATACCGTCAGGATCAGCCCGCTGGAAGACACCATCGTAGCGCTCAGGGCGATTCCCCCCAGAGTGCCATTTGCCCTCCCCAACAGCGTTCGCCCCTTGAACCCGGCGGCGCCCCTCGGCTCCATGATGGGCTTCTCGCAAATCGACACTCTGACAGGCGGACCGCTGGCAACGCCAACTACCAACCAGATGACTAACTTCGGGAACGAGTATGTCTGGCATTGCCACATCCTCAGCCACGAAGAAAACGACATGATGCGGCCGATGACTTTGCGCACCCCAATCATTGAGGACTTTTACAATGACGGGAAGGTCGATATCACTGCATTCAACCCCGCAACTCGCGCTTGGAGAATTCTAGACAGCAAGACAGGAACGGTTAGTACCAGAACCTGGGGGTATGGTAGTGGCGGCAATACGCCATTAGCTGGTGACTTTGATGGTGATGGAAAATCTGACCTGGCGGTATGGAGACCATCGACAGGCGCCTGGGGCATCATAAAAAGCTCCACCGGAACCCAGGAATTACCGACAATCCTGCTTGGGTTAGGAGCAAATGGCGATCTCCCTGTTCAGGCGGATTACGATGGCGATGCAAAGACCGATAAAGCTATCTTTAATCCGACAACCAGGTTATGGACAATCCGCAGCACGTCAACCGGGACCCAGACAACCCGAACATGGGGCTATGCGACCGGTGGGAACACACCAGTACCTGCAGACTACGACAGTGATGGCAAAACCGACATTGCTGTCTGGCGCCAATCGACAGGGGCATGGGGGATAATCAAGAGTTCCACTGGATTGCAGGAAACACCAGCGGTGTTGCTCGGCACCATTGCAACCGGCGACATCCCGGTTCCCGGTGATTATGACGCCGATGGCAAAGCAGACAAGGCTATTTATAAAACCGATGGTTCATGGAGAATAATCTACAGCAACAACAACCCTACCAATACGGTGACAACTGTCGCGGCTATTGTTGCTCCCGTGGCCGGGGATGTGCCAGCCCCTGGTAAATACTGTGATGCAAGTGTTAGACCGGCAGTTTGGCGTCCATCTACTACTCCGCCACAGTTGATTATGCTGGATTGTACTACGAACTTGCCGGTCACGGTTCCTGTGTCTGGCACTTCAAGCACGGACGTTTTTGTCAAGTAAGCGGCGTTCCCCGAAAGGCTGGCCGTCTGCAGCCTTTCGGGGAAAATGGTGTTTTGATTTTTACTTGAAATCAATTTAAAACATGGTAGAGTTTCATAAATTCAAGTAAGGGAGGCCTTATGATTAATACCCCTATCAAACAAGATGCCGAAGCGAAACCAGAGTGGCAGCGACCTGTAATCTCAACAATAGACATAAAGAGGACTTTAGCTGGAAGCGGGGGGGGGCTTGATGGATCCGGTCCCAACACCAGCCCTGTTTAACTAATCTATATAACTGTTGATATTCGGGTCTAGTTCCGTACGACTAGACCCGTTTTTTTAACCAATATCCGAACATGCCGTTCCCTGCTCAAATATCGAAAACATTTCCATCTTGAGGAGTATGAATACAATCTTCGGAATCTTCCATCGTGACTCCCGTCCAGTATCACCCGCAGATTTGGCACTAATGCAGGCCGCTACTCCCCATGCAGCCACATCCGGAGAATTGTGGCTGGGGGACGAAGTCGGTCTGGGACTGGCAGGCGCCTATAATC
>Ga0172380_10008970_pt1 | contig 10761 bp, 14 predicted proteins | sample Leawe162metaG_FD_119747 | JGI IMG/M metagenome (GOLD analysis project Ga0172380, IMG submission 119747) | Leachate microbial communities from a municipal landfill in Southern Ontario, Canada - Leachate well 162 metaG | ecosystem: Engineered > Solid waste > Landfill > Unclassified | place...
CAAGATGGCCAGTCCGACACGCGCGCTGTGGGGGTGCGATTCAGCGCGGTCTTCAGCGGCCGTCTTGGGATTGATCATGACGAGCCCGGAAATTGCGCATCACTAGTGCCTTTGCAAGCTTGAGCCGTAACACAGCGCAGCACCGAAAATGCGTGAACATGGAATGCGGTTTGTCATCGCGCCGTTGTTCAAGTAGCCGTCCCGCCCGGCCGCTGCATGCCAGTGACCGCTTCAACCCGACCCGAGTGCCTCCCCGGGATCCGATTGCCTGCATCAGCGCGCTGATGATTATGACTAAAGTTTAACACGTTGGCGCTTCCCGCGATCCCTGTCCAAAGCGAAGGAAGAATTCCGCATGGTGCGGCCGAGCAATTGCCGAACTCAGGACGAACTCCTCGTTCTGTCTGGCCACCACCGGAAGCTGATGCAAGGCGAAGCCGTGCCACGCGTCCCTAGCTTGTATGAGCAGCTTGCCATGGTCTCGCGTGCCGCTGGCTGGGTCGTCCGAGAGGAAGTGCAGATTCAGTAGGCTCAATAGTGTCTAACGCCGCTGCAGAAAATTCCGCTTCTATATCCTAAGCAATGCCCGTATTGTGCCTGTCGTATGCGGCTGAAGGAGGACTATTCAGCCAAGCGGCAAACCCGGCGAAAGCCGGTGACGCAAAGCTAGAGGGGCTATCTGAGCGGATCTCCAACGCCAGCCAGCTACCGCGCCCCAAGATCGGGGTGTGATCCCGTCACCTGCATGGCCGGCACTCAACAACAGCAGAAGGAGTGTCGTCATGAAGCTCAATAGGTACGCAACGCCTGCCATTCTGGCTGCCCTTATCCTGTCCATCTCGGGCTGCGCCGGACCGGGTCCGAAGGCAACGGTTGAAGTGGCGCCGCCGGCAACTGCCGCCGTAGAAACCGTCAGCGTCGATGCGGCGGCGCAACTCGCTGCCGGAAACGCCGCCTACAGCCGCGGAGATTACGCCGAAGCGTTCAAGCTTTACCGCGAGTTGGCGCTACGCGGCGTAGCGGCAGCCCAATACCGGCTGGCCATACTGTATGCCAGCGGGCAGGGAACGCGCAGAAGCCCCAGTCAGGCGCGACACTGGATGGATACTGCCGCGCATGGCAACTATCCGGGTGCGGTGGAGGCTCTGGCCCTGATTCACGCAATGACTGCCAAAGGCTGAGCGAAGCAGGCCAGGACACGGGGAGGTTGTCGGCGTGAACGCCGAGCAGGCGGGGAAACCGCCTGCTCGGCCATTTTTTATCAGTTCCGCGTCATTCCTTGCTACCGAGTTGCTGACGCCAGTTGACTAGGGACAGCAACGCGAGACCCGTACCGATCAGCAGCATGCCGGCCAGTTCGATGCCTGTCGTCATTTCGCCGAGTTGTAGCCGTGACGAGATGATGGCCACGACGGGAACGCCAAGCAGTGACAGGCTTGCTTCCCAGGCCGGCAACCGCTCGAGGATATACAACCAGAGGTACCAGCCCAGCCCGGTGGTGATCACGGCGGTAAAGCCTAGCAGCCCGACATACTCGCCTGTCCAGCGCGTTGCGGGCTCGGGAACCACAGCCACAACCGCTATGAGGAACAGCGTGCCAATCGCCATTTGCCAGGCATTGAGGAGCAACAATTCGGCGCCCGACTTTCCCATGCGCTTGACGAGAATGGTTGCGATGGACCAGCACAGGGCAGAGGCGACACCGAGGACCATAGCCAATGGGCTCACGTCGAGATTCCAGGGGGAGATGATCAGCGTCAGTCCGGTCAGCGTCGCTGCCGCCGCCAGCCATTGACTTCCACGCACCCGTTCGCCGAGCAACGGCCAAGCCAGGAGCAGCGTCCAGACCGGCGCGGTGTACATCAACACGGCCGTCTTGCCGGCACCGCCTGCGATCAGGGCCCAGCTTTGTACGGCAGTGAGCAGCCCCGTTTGCACCAGGCCATACAAGACCAGCTGCCATCCCAGTTGCAGGCGCAGCGAGCGCCGAGCGATGATCAGCGCCGCGAATAAAGTCGCGGCGCCAATGCCGGCCCGCTGCGTGGCGAAGGCGAACGGCGCGGCATATTGCAGAGCCATCTTGGAAGTGACCCAGGAGTAGCCCCAGATCAAGGTCAGAGCGACTAGGGCCATCGTCGCGCGGCCTGGCGTCAGGAAACGCATCTGCTACCTAGAGCCTCCGACAGCCAACAGGCACGGAAACCTGGCGCAAGCCGAGGTCCTTCGCGCAATACCGAACTCCGCTCCCGATGAGATTCATTTGCCGAAGTCCATGACCATTTTTGGGATCAGCTCCCTGACCCAATTTGAACAGTACTTGGCATGCAAGCCGTGCCACATGGTCCCCGGTTCGATGCTCTCGTAGCCGAGACTTTTGTCGGCGAAAAGCATGTCACCGCGCATTCCGGGCTCGCTAAAACCCGCGCCGCGCAAGCCAAAGGTTCCGTAGTTTCTGCGGCCACAGAAGATCTTCGCTTCGGCCTTTATGGACTTCACCGTTCCACCGTTTGGATTCGGAATCGGCCCAGGCGTGTCCCAGGACGCCAGGAATTCAACCACCTTGCCGCCATCGGCATCCTTCGCAGAGCGAACAGTGCCCGAATACACTTTCAAACTGTATCCATCGAGGGCCTGCTGCCACTCCCCAGCCTGGCAGTTGATTGCGGAGGCAGCAAGAAGCGCGACAAACGTCACCAAAGCCAAGCGCATTACTCTCTCCCCCTGGTCAAAATCCAATATGATGCTGCGACATGCACCTGGGTTGCCGCCAAATCCAGTGAGGCTTAGGCTGTTCATTTGGGGTGCTACGCCTTCGCCTCGGGGGCGATCAAGGTGACATTGGAGTAGTAGGCGGCGTAACGCCGGGTATCGCGAGTCAGGATCGGATACCGTGAAACTGCGGCATGGGCGCCGATGAAGAAGTCGGCCAGCACGTTCTGTTTCTTGCCTCCCTGGCGCCGATAGCGCACGAAGGCCTTGCCGGCAAGAAACAACGCCGGTCGGGGAATCTCGATCATCGCCAAATTCAGATTATCGACGGTGCGATCCAAGGCCTCGACGGTCGAGAACGTCAGCGACAACTCCGAGTAGATGACCGGGTTGATGGCCAGGCGATGAATCTTGGACTGCGCCCGCAGTTGGCCAATGGACCAGTCCGCCCATTCCGGATCGTCTTCGAGAACGTCGACCAGCACATTGGTATCGACCAGCAGCATCATTTATTCACCGCGCAGCATGGCCATCAGGTCGCTGGTACGCCACTTCACGTCGGCCTTGCCGCGCGCCGACTCAAAGCGGTCCGGCTTTCGGCTGGCGCGAGCGCCGACCTTGTGAATGACTACCTCGCCCTCCTTGTTAACGGCGAAGTCCACCGACGAGCCCGGCGCCAGGTTGAGTGCATCGCGGATCTGCTTCGGAATGGTGACCTGCCCCTTGCTGGTGAGAGTCGTTGCCATGGCGCTTCCTTCGTATTACGACAGTGTCGATTGTAATACCGCGACCCAACGCATGCAAATCAGGCAGATCAGATTCAGCATGGCTTCCGAGTGACGGCGCCAATTAGCCCCTTGGCCATCTCGAGGGACACCCCCTATTCGTCAGCCAGCATGCGGGCCTCGGTATCAGGCCAGCGCACTCACGCAAGCGGCGGCGTCGAAGACGCTTGGCATCACTGAGCCTCGCTTCAATCAACTCCTCAAGAGCAAGATCAACGAGTTCCGTCTGGACGCGCTGGTCAAGATCGCGACGCGCGCCGGCATGCGCGTCGTTTGACGATCAAACCGATGGTCAAGGTAAAATGCGAGAAGTTGCCTGCACCGCCAGGTGTGAAAAAAAAGGGGAAGTCGTGTGAAGTGGAAGGAACAATATTCGATAGGTATTCAGGAAATCGACCAGCAGCACAAGAAGCTGCTCGATTTCTTTTCGCAGCTGGAGCACGCCATCGAGGGCAAAGCGAAATGGACCGACGTTATTCTGACCGTCTATGAGCTGAAGAACTATGCAACATTTCACTTTGAATTTGAAGAAGCGCTGCTGCGCATGTATGGATTGGCGGGACTCGAAGACCACGCGCAAGAACACCAATCATTCTTCCGAAATTTCGACGAGCTTGAGCGCCGATCGCCAGACTACGTCGTCGCCGAAGACATGATGGCATTTCTGGAAAACTGGCTGGTCCATCACATCCTGAGTACCGATAGAGGGTATGCGACGCAACTCCTTGCCGGTGCGCCGTTGGTCGTCGTATGAGGTGGCGTAGCAGTGGCGGGATGCACCTCCGCCGATAACGAGATCTCAAGGGCGCTGGCCTTACAACGGCGCCAGACTAGGGACGCTGCCGCACATAAACGCTGCCATAGCGTGGCCGGCTGCTTTCGGCACCAACGCGATTTGCGTCGCCCGACTCGGCGGTCGTTGTTTCCGTCGTCGCGTACACGACCTCGACTTCGCAACCTGAACTCCGCAGTTTGGCAACCATTGTCGACAGGCCTGGTTCCGAGAGCCCCATCCAGCAAGAGTAGCCGGCGCGTTCAAGGCGGCTGTGCGGGTCGTTGGCTTCTGGCAAGTTGCCGGTTGCACCGACGAGATGAATCGGAATAATCTTCTTCGCTTTCATCATCACCTCCGCGACAAGACGCTCATCGCAATGTTGCAGCGTATGTCACTCACCCTGTCGCCCATTCGCGTTCTCGAACCGGCCCTGCGTGACTTTGGCGACATATCGATCCGTCCATTACTCATGGTGTGCGCAGTGTAATCCTTTCTAGCGAATTGCTGCCCAGCGCGTTTGGCTGCATTTGCCCAATAATGAAAACGGCCTCCTAGTTTGGAAGCCGTATCAATACTGGTGGCAGGGGCAGAATCGAACTGCCGACACGCGGATTTTCAGCGCTTGCATTGCTTCAAATAGGGGCCTGCGGCGGCGCCCGTAAAAGAACTGTGCGTCAGCGTGGCCTCTATCCCGACCGCAAGACTCCCTGTATTCTGGCTCGGCCGCACATTCGCGCCAATCAAGTAGCTGGAGATGCCATGGAGTCCCGCTTCGCCGAAATCGAAATCAAGCTGAGCTTTTCCGAAGATATGCTGGAAGAGTTGAACAGAACGGTGTTCAGACAGCAACAGCAAATAGATCGGCTTCAGAAGGAATTGCAAACCTTGAGACAGCAGTTGCAGATCGATGACGCCCAGGCCACGCCGCGCAATTTGCAAGATGAGATTCCTCCGCACTATTAGCATCCCTCAAAGGCCGGATCGTTGCCGCAGCGGCGTCAGGATATCCATCAGCCCGTTATGATCGATCTCGTGCATCAATGCCAGAAGACGTCCAATCTCACCTTTGGGGAAACCTTCACGGGCGAACCAGTTGAGGTAGTTCCCCGGCAGATCGGCTATCAGACGCCCTTTGTGCTTTCCAAAGGGCATTTCTCGCGTGACCAGCAATTCCAAATCTTCCGGTTTCATCTCGGTTAGCAATTCGTCATAGTCAAGATAGCTGGGGCATCCGGCATGGTCAGCGTCGGAAAGACGGCACAACCGAGGCCAAGCCCAATCTGATTGCTATGCCTTCTTCACGAATTCCGACTTCAGGGACATTGCGCCGATGCCATCAATCTTGCAGTCGATATCGTGATCGCCTTCAACAAGGCGGATGTTCTTGACCTTGGTCCCGACCTTGACCACTGACGATGAGCCCTTGACCTTCAGATCCTTGATCACTGTCACGGTATCTCCGTCCTGAAGGACGTTCCCATGGGCATCGCAAACGGCAGGCCGCTTCTCGGAACTCTCTGTAACCTCCTTGGACCATTCGTGGGCGCACTCCGGACAGACGTAGTTGCTACCGTCTTCGTAGGTAAACTCGGAACCGCAATTCGGACACTTTGGCATTGTGCTCATTGATTACTCCCTATTTCCTATGCCGCCCCCGCAGTGTTAGGTGTCGACACACAGACTGTTGAAAAACACAAAAGCCACCCCGCAGGACGTCCGGGATGGCTTCGTGTTCTTGGTGGCCAGGGGCAGAATCGAACTGCCGACACGCGGATTTTCAGTCCGCTGCTCTACCAACTGAGCTACCTGGCCGTTTTGTGCACTGCTTCAAGTACTGCTCAACAACTCTCTTGCAGAACAACTGCTACTTAAACGTGTAATTATATCCTGAGCGACGACACAGCGTCAAAAAATTGCCGGGAATTGCGGCATTGGGAGGGAATTGGCGGGGTGCTGACTGGGTTAGGGCTCGGTATTGGTTCGGCAGGGTGGGGGTAGGCGGGTGGTATTTGGGGAAGCTGCTTTGGGTTGGAGCGAAGGAAGGATACTCCTTAGTCTCGTGGCTCAGGGGCCATCGAACCCATCAAGTTAACCCAGGTTACAAGTCAAGTAGCTGCAAGAGCCAGATCGCCTTGCAGCAGTTCCGACGAGTCTTCTCGCGATTTCGATCTCGCTGAAAGGTGCTTTGCCGTCGCCTTTCTCTCTAGGCAGTCTCCGTGGCAATGGAATGGTTGTCAGCTAGAATACGCCAAAGCCAACGTTAGGGAGGAGTGGCGATGGTCAAGACGGCACTTAAGAAGTTAACAATTAAGAAGTTTCGTGCACTTAACGACGTGACCGTCGAATTCGGCACACATATCACCGCTATCTGCGGGAAAAATGGCACATCGAAATCATCGATCCTCGGAATCGCGGCACAGATCTTCAGTTTTGAGAGAGATTATGCAAAGAACGAGACATTAGAGTTCCAGACAATTACTGGCGAAATGTTCAAATCAGCTCCACGAGAACATTTTCGATTTTCAGAGAAATACGATGTGCCCGGGTCGTTGGATGTGGCAGTCGAACTCCATGATGCTTATACGGGTAAAGACGCAACTGCAGAGCTTGAACTAGCGAAACGTACCCAGCAAACAACCAAGAAGGCAGTCGCAAGGCCCGTCGTCCGTAAGAACAGCACCGTTTTGACAGGAAATACCAGCCGCAACTTTACGCACCCCGTCATTTTTTTGAGCCTAAACCGGCTTATGCCTATCGCAAAGCGCGAGTATCAGGTTCAGTCGTTCGACTACCTGAGTAAGCACAAGCAAAGATTCATTGATCTAAACAACGAACTGCTAAATAAGACTTCTTCCTACGCTACCGGCACAGGCGGCACGATCAACTCGGCCGTGGCGCACGCGACAAACTATGACCAAGATTCTGTATCTGCCGGCGAAGACAATGCAGGGCAAATCATCCTTGCACTCATGTCCTTCTGCAAGCTTAAGGAAGAATACCTGGACTATAAAGGCGGATTACTCCTAATTGACGAAGCAGATGCAGGCCTCTTCCCTGCAGCCCAGGCAAAGCTTCTAGACATCTTCGAACGCGAGTGCAGCAACCTGAATCTTCAGGTCGTTGTAACAACGCATTCCCCCGTTCTAATTGAAGAGATCCACCGGCTCAGTACGAAATATCCAAGGAAGTTTAAGACCGTATATCTTAGCGATACATTCGGTCCAGTTAAGGCGCAGCACGACGTTTCGTGGCCGGATATCAGTGCCGATCTAGCGACAAAGGTTGTAAGGGCTCCAAGTGGAACTTCCCTTCCTCATGTTAATGTCTATTTTGAGGATCGGGAGGGGCTTGACTTCTTCAATACGTTAATTTCCCGCCATCCAGGAAAGAAGTTCATCAAGCCATTGAGTGAAGTGTCGTTAGGGTGCTCAAATTACATCCAGCTCGTCAAGATAGGGATCCCAGAATTTCGCGATCGAAGCCTTATAGTCCTTGACGGCGACGCAGAACTGGGCAAGGCATTCGATTCGATCCTTCTTCTCCCCGGAACGTTGCCTCCCGATCAATTGCTATTTGAGTTTTTGTATAACTTGCCTCCTGAACACGACATTTGGAAGAACGATATAAAGTTCACTAGGCCTGTCCTGACAAAAAATTCGTCCGAAATCATTAGTGCGTTGTCCATTACGACGGACAAGATTGACCTAAAAGCTCTTGTCACTGCATACCAAGCTAAGAACGGTGGCGGCAAAGAAAAGGATCTTGTCTCGAAGCGAAAGCTCCGAGAAATTTTTAAGGCGTTCTACAACTCAGCTGATGTCCAAGCATTCCTTAGCCAGAAGCGGGACAAGAATCCATGGAAGAGATGGATTGTCGACAATTTGCCTAGCGTCGAAGCCTTTCGCGAACACTTCGGTTTGAAACTGAGGCGAATTATGGAACGCGGCTATAAAGTCGATTCCACTCAGATTCTGCTGTCGATCAAGAAATGATTTAGAGGGCCGTTCTTAGTTTCCAAAGTTGGTATCAGGGGGAGGGGAGATGGCACAAGGTAAGGTAAAGCAACTCGTTGAGCATAACGACGTACTAGTGGAATTCAATAAGCTTCACTTTGATCCAGTTAATCCGCGAGGCGAACCTGAAGCGGACGAAGAGAAGATTAGGGCTTTTTTTGGAGCGCAGCCAGAAACTTACGTACTTGCAACGCACATATCTGAGCATGGCCAGAATCCGCTCGACCGACTTGGAATCATCGATCACCCAAAGCTACCGGGGCACTATGTTGTGCGAGAGGGAAATCGGCGGTTATGTGCCATGCAGTTGCTTCGCGATCCTGAACGCGCGCCAACAACAGAAATTCGTAAAGCGTTTCAAAGGCTAGCCCGTGATGGACGACCAGTGCCCGCAAAAATACAGGGGGTGTTGTTCGCCAAGAAGCCGAAGGCGCGAGTCTGGATGTCGGTAAAACACGAAGGGCCACAGGGGGGATTGGGTACGCTTACATGGGGAGCTACCCAAAAGGCGCGCTTCAATCGTGAGGGCGAAACGGGCATTACTCGCCCTAAGAATCCGAACCGACAGGCCGAAGCTCTGCTAACCTATGCCGTCAACCAACGTTTGATCACACCTGAAGAACGAGCAATGATCGCCATCACGACCATAACAAGGTACTTGCCAAATGTTCGGTCTGCACTAGCGCTGCTGAACACTGAAGATTGCACAACGAACGCTTCGGCCACTGAGTTCAATACAGCAATTCAACGTTTCCTAAAAGATGCAAAGGACTCGGGAGTTCCAGGGGAGCAGGCAGATGTGCATTCCCGTTCCACTTCCGCTGACCGCAATGCATACGCTGAAGTGCTTAGGAAAGACGGTGCATCGCCGATTACCCGCAATTTGTCGCCTTACGACCCGACGAAAGAAGTACCGACACAGCCTGCAAGAAAGGAGTCAAAGTCGACACGTAGCGCTACTCACCCCGGTAAACGCAAACATCTCATTATGTCTAACTTTACCGTACCGGTAAAAGACAGCATTCTTCTGCGACTGGTAAAGGAAGGTAAAGAGCTAAACCCAGATGAAGCCCGTTTCAGCTGTAATTACCTTAACCGAGTCATTCTTGAGCGCGTTGTCCATCTATATGCCAAAAAATTTGGGATCGGGGCACACGGGGATTTTTCTGATGTCGTCCAACGGGTCATCACCCAAGCAAAAGCATCGAATGACCCTCCGTCAAAAGGCATTGCACTTGTGTTAACAAAGACAGCAGACAAGAAGGCGTCGTATTCCTACGAGATCATGAGCAACCCGGTCCACGGTGGCATGGTCCCGTCTGGAGCTGACAATCGCTCCAACTGGGACTCTCTACAGCCTGCACTTGAGTACCTTCTTGAGCAGCTGAGGTAACCAGGTTGTCCAAATCGATATATTTTTTAGTAGGGTTGTGGTCATGCCAATTACAGATACTCCTCTGCGGTACCCCGGGGGGAAAACGCAGCTAACGCCTCTCGTGCAAGAAATCATGCACGCTAACGATCTTATGCAATGTATTTATTGCGAGCCATTTGCCGGCGGTGCCGGTATTGCTTGCCGGTTGATGGTTGAAGGTGCTATCAGCGAAGCTTGGATTAATGACATTGATCCAGCAATCTATGCGTTTTGGAACTGCGTACTTACAGCTACGGATGACTTATGTGAGTTGATCCAGAATACGCCGATCACAATAGATGAGTGGCACCGTCAGCGGGAAGTGCAGCAACGAACGCGCGTTTCAAAGGTAGCGCTAGGGTTTTCGACCTTGTTCCTAAATCGGACAAATCGCTCAGGCATTCTGAGAGGGGGCGTCATAGGCGGATATAAACAAGAAGGCAAGTATCCGCTTGACTGCCGCTTCAACAGAGTGGACCTCGTGCGTAAAGTGCAACGCCTAGCGACCTATCGTGATCAGATTCACCTCACATGCCAGGACGCGAGGCTATACATTGGCAGCGTTGTACGCAAGCTGCCAGAACATAGCCTGGTGAATATAGACCCGCCGTACTTTGATAAAGGCCCAGAACTCTATACTAGCTTTTACACGGCAAATGACCATGCGGCATTGGCGCGTGCGATACGAGCCATCAAAAAACCATGGATGCTGACGTACGATAATGTGCCAGCCATACGTCGCCTGTATAGTGGATTGCCCGGCACGCAAAAGTCTTTGAACTATACTGCGCAGGTGAAAAAGACTGGAGTTGAACTATTAATTCTCTCGCCTCAACTTCATGCACCACGCACTATCGAACTAGATTTGCTCCCGCAAGCCGCTTAGCTTTCATAGCGTGACTGAGGGCCAAGTCGCTTACGCCTGACCTTTAGCGCCGCCTACGCCTGTCATTTGCCGGCGTAATGGAGCCACCGATGATCGGCATAATGGAGCCAGTTTGAGGAGAGAGAAACGGGCTCAATCGGGGCTAAGAATTGGGTGATTTTACCTGGTTTGTGGGCGCC
>Ga0172380_10008971_pt1 | contig 10760 bp, 13 predicted proteins | sample Leawe162metaG_FD_119747 | JGI IMG/M metagenome (GOLD analysis project Ga0172380, IMG submission 119747) | Leachate microbial communities from a municipal landfill in Southern Ontario, Canada - Leachate well 162 metaG | ecosystem: Engineered > Solid waste > Landfill > Unclassified | place...
ACATTCGAAGCGCCTCGCCCCTAAGTCAAATGATACGGGGATGATATAGTCCATGCTTCTAGTAATAGGAGATTAAATGTAAGCGATTGGTCGTAGGTTCGATCCCTACCCACGGAGCTCGTAAAAATCTTAGGTCGTCAGCAATGACGGCCTTTGATTTTTTGAGCTTCGTGGGAGAAAGTGCTTTGAATAGCACTTTCGTTAGGGAGCGAAGCCCGATTGAGCATTTTTTCGAGTTTGAAAAACGAAGAAAAAATCCAATCGGGATACTGGTCATGTAATGACCGATACCCCTACCTTTTAAAATTTTAGATATTCACCCCCAAACTTGCTTTTTTACCACAAAAGAGGGATAGTAATATCAGATTAAATTCTCTTAGTTAATAATTAAAATTAATATGAAAAATAAGTTGTCCGTCTTTGTTTTACTTCTCGCTATTACCGTACCCCAAGTAGCGTTTGCTTCTTGGTGGAATCCGCTTTCTTGGAAAGTTTTTTCAAGAATATTTTCTCCTAATGTTGAGACAGTTCAAGAAGTAGTTCCTACAGAAAATGTTGCTAGTTCGACAGACGAAGTATCGGAAATAGAAAAACTGAAAGCAGAACTTGAAGAATTAAAAAGCCAAAAAAATGATAGTGGTAGCCCAAAGACAGCTCCAACAACTCAAACCACTACAAAACAAAACACCCCCGCTGTAAACTCTACCCCCGCTCCTCAAACTACAACAAAAACAATGAGTAGAGATGAAATGTTTGCTGATGTAATGCAAAAATATACTAATTTTCAATCTACCATAACAAATAAAAAGGGTGGGTTAAAAAAGAATTCCTCATCGTTAATTGAAAGAAATTACTACGTGTATTTAGATGGCTTGTTAAACAAAATATATTCAGATTTAGGTTATTTGGAGAGTATTAAGAACTGGAATTCTAGACCTTTAGTAGAAGAAACTTATTTAACAAAATACAAGAATTTAAAGAGTGATTATGATACACAATCAAGAAGCTATAGCGCCGATATAAATAATGAACAACAAACGAACTATTATACTGATGCTATGATTAGACTTAATGCAATAATATCTCACTCAGAATCATTTAATGAATGGCTTAATGACACTAGTGAACAGCTTAGAACAACTGTGATGCTTATAGCTAATAAACCTTATACCGGCGGTCTGATTGGAGAATGCAGAACCGCTTCGGTAGATTTTGGAAACAGTCTTATTGAAGTTGTAAGTTCTACGAAATTTTCCGTTCAAGAAGATATAAATAAGTGGAAAATGCTTCGAGATTACCTAAATAGTAATTCTTCAGAGTTTGTTGGTAAGGATGACTTAAATGCAATTCCCACAATTGATTATGTAAAGAATGATTATTCAAAAACCAGAAGTGAAATAAATGAAGATTTAAGTTCTGTTACTAAGGGCATGGGGTGTTAAGTTGATATTTGATTAAATTAATTTATGCCAAACATTGAACCAACAAAATATGTTTTGATGCTCGCAAATGCTTTAAGAAAAAGAGGTGTTGATTTGGAGTTAGAACACTGGGATGGATATAAACATGTTGATATTTACATACCAAAAGACAATATCTATATTGAAGTTGATGGTATGCATCACATCACAAAACCAGATAGCATTATTTCTGATTTCAACCGAGATTATTTTTCATTCAAAGAGGGATTTTTTACAAAACACATCACAAATGAAGCCATTGAGACTCACTTAGAAGAAATTGCTGACGCTATAGCTCATGTTGCCAAAAATGCTCCAAATAAAATGGGTGAGAATTTAAAAAAATGAAAAAGATAGTGTTTTATTCCTGGCAATCTGATTTACCCAACTCTACGAACAGAAGTTTTTTAGAAAATGCTCTTAAGCGAGCGGCGTTGGAAATTGAGCACGATGGAAGTATTGATATTGAGCCGGTGATTGACAGAGATACCAGGGGAATTGCGGGAGCACCCGATATTGCTTCAACTATATTTGCGAAAATAACTGCGGCGGATTTAGTTGTGGCCGATATTTCAATTGTATCTAAACAGAGGGGAAAAAGAGCAACGCCTAATCCCAATGTATTAATAGAACTTGGTTATGCCCTCAAAACTCTAGGGCACGAAAGAATAGTTTTAGTGTTTAATAAAGCTTTTGGGAAAATTGAAGATGTTCCATTTGATTTAAAAATGAGGAGAATGATTCCTTATGAGTTGTCAGAAGGTTTAGACGATTCTTCTATTGTAAAAAAAGAACTCATAAATAATTTTAAAGCCGCCTTAATATCTGGATTGGCAAATGTAGCTAAAGAGGACACTTCAACTGAAATATTAAAAGCTATTGAAAATCAATTACCCAATAAGATTATTATAGTACGGAAATACTCATCTTCATTTTTGTTGGAATTAGAAAAAATCAAACCGAAAATGTTTAGAGACGGTGGGACGACTGAGGAATTAATTGGTGCGATTTCAAAAACTCAGCCAATTTTGGCTGAGTTTGCGAAGATATCAGAAACTATTGCATTAATGAATGATATGGAAGCAGCTAAGGAAATATTTAAAGGATTTGGTAAAATTTATGAAAAATATTATCCTGAACCAAATCAAAGTGGTTTGGCTTCTAAAGCTGATGGGGATTTCTTTAAATTTATAGGGCATGAATTATTTGTCATATTTACAACCCCATTCTTAAAGGAAGAAAAATGGTCAAATATAAAAGAAATTTTGAGTTGGAATTTTAAATCAGAGAATAAACGATATGGACAAGGTTTACAGAAGATAAGTTGGACGGAGTTAAATGATTATTCACCCCTACTTGCCGATGAAAGCAAGAAAAGAAACAGGATAGATTTGCGTGCAGATATTTTAAAAGATAGACACATCTCCGAAGGTCTTGCCTCTGTAGCTCCATTTAGAGAATTTTCGGATACAGATTTGTTTCTATATTTATATGGAGAGGCAAAAAGCGTAAGTGAGTATCACCCTACATGGTATCCCGTAAGTATAACGTGGTTAGACCATACGCCAGCTTTTATTGGTGATGCAGAGGACTACACAACGGGAATGGAGATAAGCAACGCGCTGAACATAAGTGATATCGATGAGCTTAAAAGGAGGCTTTATGCTTCAAATAAACTACAATTTGCAAGGTTTTCTCCTATTGTTGACAATGATATAAAGAAAATCGGGAGTAAAGGAGGGGGTCAAATAATAACAAATGTGAAAGAGTATTAATCAAGCATGTCTGTTTAATAATAATTCTTTGGCGACCTTGTTCGTATTACCTCAACCTCCACTTCTTGGATTAAAATTGGTCGACAGCAAGTAGTTCCAGCGCCTCCTTTTGGAAATAGTCAGGGTGTAGTATATTTTGCTATAATTAAATTATGCCAGACGAAGAAAATACACAACCAACTACCGCCGACGCAGAAAGCCCTGGCGTGTCAAAGCCTGAAAGCCCTCCAATACCACCAGAAACTCCAATTTCTGAACCTGACCCTTCACTCGTGAGCCCCGATGAGCCCACCATTGAAACACCTATTCCCACAATAGAATCCGCCCCTTCCGAAGTGCCACCTGAGGCCACCCAGGCCTCCCCAAGCCCTGAAGAGGCCGTTCCGCTTAATAATGATATTTTAGCTCCTACGCTTGAAAATGCCTCTGCCTCCGAAATCGCTGTAGACCAAAATAACCCTAATATAATTGTAGAAAAGCATGGGAACGATGTGACTATAACGGAGGTTATGCCCGTTCGACAAGCTCAGGGTGAAGAACCAACGGCTCAGCCCAAAACCGAAACGGCTCAAACCGAGCGGTTTGAGCCGTTCGCCAAAGGTAATCCTGCCAAACAGGCAAGAATGAGAAGTAGGATAGATAGGTTATTTCAGGAAATAACTACAAAAGGAAAAATATCGAACGACGAAATGGAAAAACTACTTCATGTCTCTGATGCCACAGCGACAAGGTATTTGGAAATTCTGGAAAAAGAGGGGAAAATAAAACAAGTCGGAAAGACGGGAAGAGGAGTGAGCTATACAAAAAATTAGCTTTAAATCAGTGATCTGGTATCGTCGTTTATTTCTCTTTCTTTATCCTCAGCCGCTTTCGTTTCAGCGTTGGCTTTGTCAGCTTCTTCCTGAAGTCTTTTTCTTTCTTCTTCTGTTTGTGCATTTTGATCATTTTGTAATTCGTCTCTTTTTTCTGCTTGATCTTTTGCAAGCTCGGCTTGAGCTTTTGCCTGATCTTCATTTGTTGTACTCATATATTTATATGTTAATTTATAATGTGACATTTTATATGCCGATGCTTGTCACATTTGATTACACAGATTAGTTTTGTAACATGTTTATGAGGATTTCGGCATACATGATACAACTTTCGCATGAAAACCCATTTCTCTACACTCGATGCCTTACGATTTTTTGCCGCTTTTTGGGTAATGAATTTTCATTATCTATTCAATCAAACTGGTGATTTGGAATGGTATAGGTATGGAAATCTCGGAGTGCAACTATTTTTTATAATTAGTGGGTTTGTCATAGTCCAATCTTTAAACGGTAAAAGTGTAAAAGAGTTTGCGATCAATCGATTTTTGCGACTCTTTCCTATTTTTTGGATACTTTGTACGGTGACATATCTCATAACTCTCGCCATACCTGAAACAAGTATTGTAAGTTTTTCGGAATATTTGCGTAGTATGACGATGTTTGGTGATTTGTTTAATAAAATCGTGGGATATACCAGACTCATCGACCCTTCGTATTGGACACTCACCGTCGAGTTAATTTTTTATATCGGTATTGGGGTATTTACTTACTACTTTTCAAGTAAAAATACTCGATACTTCCTTGGCTCGTGGCTCATACTTAGTGCCATCGCTTTTCTATTCAGAATGGACCATAATTTTTATGTAAAACTCTTGCTGGTGCGACATGCTTCGTACTTTGTTTTTGGAGGAGCGCTAGCGCTCCTCGCCACGAAGCAAGCAAGAAATTTATTTGAGAAATATTTTGACATAGCACTTCTGTTTGTCAGCGCCGGTTTTGCCACCTATATTCATCCTCTTGCGTTGGAACCGTATTACACTGTTAACCCACTTGATACAAAAATTATTACACTACTTCATATTTTATTTTTTACTTCTGTTCCTCTTTTGGTTTATTTGTCAGCCTTTATAAAAAATGTGCGTATGATTCACTTCTTTGCCGTATTGGGAGGAATCACTTATCCGCTCTACCTCCTTCATCAAAAAATTGGTAATGCGATACTAAATTTCGTGATTGCTCGTTATGACAAAATTTCTTGGTCCCATCTTTCAATCGGCTTTGAGGTGGTTATTATAATAGTTGCATATTTCGTATATCTGCAAGATAAAAAAATGCGGCGGTGGCTACAATCAGTTATCCACAAATATCCACATTGACAAGTATACCCCCTAGGGGGTATACTTGTTCCATATGAAATACATCGATGATAAAAACAAAGCAAAAGTAGTTCGTCGTCTCAAGCTTATTGAAGGGCAAGTGCGCGGTCTTCAGAAAATGGTCGAAAATGATACCTATTGTATTGATGTGATCACACAGACATCTGCTGTTAAACAAGGGTTGTCAAATGTTGAAGATATGCTTCTTGAAAACCATTTGGGTCATTGTGTTCATCACCAGATGCAATCTGGACAGACAGCTAAAGCAAAAGCCGAGGTCATTAAAGTTTATAAATTAAAAAGGAAATAATATGCAAACTGAAAACTACAAAATAAAGGGAATGCATTGCGCCTCGTGCTCCTCTGTTATTGAAAAGGCTTTAAATAAAGTTTCTGGTGTGGAATCGGTAGAGGTAAATTATGGTACTGAGAAGGCCAAAGTTTCTTTTGACTTATCAAAAATAAATCCTCATGATCTTTCTAAACATATTGAACCACTAGGTTATTCTCTAGATATTTCTACCACTGCTCATGAAATGGGAATGTCCGAAAGTGAACATGCAACACACTTGGGACTTAATCAGTCAAAAAATGAAAAGCTATCTGAGGTTAGAGAGATGCGGACAAAAATACTTTCAGCGATTCCTTTAGCAATTTTTGCTGCCGTTATTATGGTGTGGGATATTCTTGCTAAATATGGGGTTGTATCAGAGATGGGTGATATGATGAAGAAATTTTCTCACCAGCTCTTACCTTTATTGGCGACATACGTACTTTTTGTAGTGGGGAAGCCTTATCTCCTCGGCTTTTACCGATTTCTTCGATACGGCAAAGCAAATATGGATACACTGATTGGTATCGGAACGGTCGCCGCATTTTTGTATAGTTTTGCAGTTACGGCCTTCGAAGAAACTCTCCGACCTTTTATAAATGTTGATTATCAATATTATGATGTCACAATTGTGGTGATTACTTTTATTGCCCTTGGTAAATATTTGGAAGCAAGATCAAAAATAAAAACAGGCGACGCAATTGAAAAGCTTCTTAACCTTCAAACAAAGACAGCCTTAGTGTCACGAGACGGGAAAGAAATAGAGATTTCAGTAAATGATGTAAAACATGGTGATTTGATTATCGTAAAGCCGGGGTCAAAGATCCCAGTGGATGGTATTATTGTAGAAGGAAGCTCATTTGTTGATGAATCTATGGTGACTGGAGAACCAATGCCGGCGCAGAAAAAAATTGGAGATAATGTGGTGTCTGGAACAATCAACACAAATGGTTCGTTTGTGTTTAAAGCAACAAAAGTCGGATCAGAAACACTCCTCGCACAAATAATAAAAATGGTTGAAGAGGCGGAAGGAAGCAAAGCACCGATCCAAGCATTAGCAGACAAAATTTCAGGGGTTTTTGTACCTATTGTTTTAGTTATATCTTTTCTTTCGCTTGGTACATGGCTCATTGTCGGTTCGCAGTATTTAGGATTTTCTCAAGCTCTGTCGTTTGGACTCGTATCATTTGTTGGTATTTTGGTGATCGCCTGTCCATGCGCTCTTGGTTTGGCTACTCCCACAGCCATCATCGTCGGAGTCGGCAAGGGGGCAAAAGAAGGTATACTCATCAAAGATGCAGCTACTCTTGAAAAACTTCATAAAGTTAACACGGTTATTGTAGATAAAACGGGGACAATCACCATCGGCAAGCCAACACTCGTGGATATTCATAACCAGTCAAGTTTAAAAAATGAAGATTTTATTTCAGTAATTGCTTCTCTTGAAAAAAAATCGGAGCACCCAATCGCTCACGCAATAGTCAGCTATTCTCAAGAAAAAAGTATACCTCTCTTAGAGACATTTGAATTTGAAGGAATACAGGGTAAGGGTTTAAAAGGAACAATCAATAACACACAATATTTTATTGGTAACATTAAACTTATAAGCGATCTTGGAATTGCATTTGATACGACAAAGCTTGATGAGTTTACCTCACAAGGCAAAACACCTGTTATTCTTGCAACTAAAGAAAAAGTTTTAGGCTTCGTAATGGTAGCGGATGAAATAAAACCTGAATCAAAACAGGCGATAGCTAGCCTCCATAAATTAGGAATTAAAGTGGTTATGCTTACTGGTGATGATGAGAAAGCCGCAAAATATATTGCATCGTTGGTTGGAATCGATGATGTGATCGCACAGGTTTTGCCACAAGATAAATTAGCAAAAATAAAAGAGTTGCAGTCGCAAGGCAAAGTAGTGGCAATGGCTGGTGATGGGGTAAACGATGCTCCCGCTTTGGCTCAGGCAGATGTGGGTATTGCCATGGGGACAGGAACAGATGTGGCGATCGAGTCAGCTGGTATTACGCTTCTGGGTGGAGATATTTCAAAACTTGTCAAAGCGATTAAGCTTTCTAAAATCACTATGCGTGGAATCAAGCAAAATCTTTTTTGGGCTTTCATCTATAATATTGTGGGTATACCCCTTGCGGCTGGAGCTCTATACCCTGTATTTGGATGGCTTCTTAACCCTGTTTTTGCTGGTTTTGCGATGGCGATGTCGTCGGTATCGGTAGTCTCAAATTCATTACGAATTAAAAGTAAAAAAATATGAGTATAAAAAAATATACATTTTATGTTTCTGGTACCCATTGCGCTTCGTGCAAGATTTTAATCGAAGATGTTTTGGGTGAGCTAGATTTTATAAAAAATGTGCAAGTTAATTTGAAAGAAGAAACTGTTAATATTGAAACTGACAATGATCAAAGTCCAGAGGAGTTGGTCCCGATACTTACAAGCAAAATAAAATCACACGGGTATTCATTAGGAGTGGAGAAGGTTACAAAAGGAAAACAAAATAGCGAAGTCATTTGGAGAGCTATACCTATTGGACTTGCATTTCTGGTTTTGTTTTTCCTTTTACAAAAATCTGGAATTTTAAACTTTGGCATAGGTGGTCAAACAACAGCGCTTACAAGTTTTATTGTAGGTCTCATAGCTTCGATATCAAGTTGTCTCGCTATTGTCGGAGGTCTGGTTTTATCTCTTTCGGCAAAAGTGTCGCAAGATAATGTGAACGACACCAAAACCTTCCTACTTTTTCACATCGGAAGATTGGTTAGTTTCGCAGTGCTTGGAGGAGTTCTGGGGCTAGTCGGTAGTGCTATTGGTATAAACTTCACCTTTACTGCAATCTTAGGGCTTTTAGCTTCTATAGTGATGTTATTGCTCGGACTAAATTTGATTGGAATTTTTGAAAAAAACAAAATTGCATTACCAGTAGGCATATTTAATTTATTTAGAAAAATAGAACACAAAACATTTACTCCGCTTGTTATTGGATTCGGTACATTTTTCTTGCCTTGTGGTTTTACGCAATCGATGCAAGTTGCTGCCTTGGGAAGTGGGTCATTTATGTCAGGGTTTCTTGTTATGTTTGCATTCGCGGTTGGAACGTTACCAATGCTAGTGCTTCTTTCATTTGGATCAGCATCATTTGCTCATGGAAAGCATGCACCCCTATTTTTTAAATCCGCGGGAGTGGTCGTAATTGGTCTCGGATTGTTTGCGCTACTTGCGGGTCTTGCAGGGCTGGGAATAATTAGTCCCTTATTTAATATATAATTATCTTATGAACAAATCTGCATCCATCATAATCATACTCGCTCTTGTAATTGGAATAGGTATTATTTTTCTTGGTGGCCCAAAATCAAATAATAATGAAGCGGGTAAGGTAGTACAAAATATAGAAATAAAAGAGGGAATTCAATATGTCACAATAAACGCAAAGGGTGGATATTCCCCGCGAGTGTCTACAGCGAAAGCGGGGATTCCGACTAAACTCATTGTCAAAACAAATGGTACCTATGACTGTTCAGCCTCGCTTGTGATTCGCTCAGTTAATTTTCAAAAAATATTAGCTCAAACCGGAGAAGAAATTATTGATCTGGGTACACCTGAAGCAGGTAAACCTCTTCAAGGGCTTTGTGGTATGGGTATGTATAGTTTTGTAGTGAATTTTAACTAGGTAGTGCGTCGGTGGTTGAAGGAAAAATTTGTGGTATGATTTTGATGTGGAAAATACGAACAATAAAACATATGTTATAGGCAGTGTAATAATTGCTGTAATTATAATTTTTTTCAGTATCAATGCTTCTAGGTGCCATGGAGAAACATGTGAAGGGGTAAAATCTGAGACAGCAAAATATCAAATATTTACAAAAATGAATCCGGAAATAATAAATGAATTAGTAGCTAATAACGAAATCATTCTTTTGGATGTAAGAGAGGATTACGAATGGGATGAGGGGTATATTGCCGGAGCCAAACATATTGCTTTGGGCGATATAAATCTGGAGACTACCCAAGAATTGCCAAAGAATAAACCAATATATGTTTATTGTCGTTCTGGAAGTCGGGCCGGAGAAGCGGAAGCAGAACTGCGTTCATTGGGTTTTGAAAATGCTGAAAATATTGGCGGCATAGCACACTGGCAAGAGAGGGGAGGTAATTTGGTAAGATAATAGTTTCTGCCTAAATTTTAACAAACACTTGACTTGAAATAGTTATGGGTATATACTCATAACTAACAGATATGGTCGAGCTGTTAATTAACAAAATAATAATAAATAATATGCCAAATAGAGATGGAACAGGCCCAAAGGGACAAGGGCCAAGAACTGGTCGTGGATTGGGAAACTGCAATAATAATGCAAATGGAGGCCGTGGATTGGGATATAGAAGAGGTCGTTTAGAAAATAGATAGTAAATTACAAAAAATTATTATCTGATATAATCTAAATATGCCAAGGCCTAAGCTCAGTAGAAGAATAGAATTTAAACCTAATATTACGTATTTTAAACCTCAGGGAGTGCCTATAAGGAACCTTGAAGTTGTAGAATTAGCAATGGAGGAAATGGAAGCGTATCGTCTGCGGTATGTAGATGATTTGGAACAACAGGAAGCTGCAGACAGGATGCGCACATCTCAGAGTACCTACCAAAGGATACTCTCTTTAGCGTGTAAAAAAATTGCTGATGCTTTAATAAATGGCAAAGCAATTAAAATTATTAGATAATCAGATTATATGAAGGTTATAAAATTTGGTGCGGTTTGGTGTCCGGGGTGTATAATCATGAAGCCAAGATGGAAAGAGATTGAAACCGAAATCTCATGGCTCAAAAATGAATATTATGATTTTGATAATGATAAGGAAATGGTAGAGAAATACAAAATCGATAAAGTGCTACCTGTTTTTGTTTTTTTGGATAAGGAGGGGGTAGAATTTTTGAGACTAAATGGAGAGATTGAAAAGGAGAAGCTTGTAGAAATTATTAATCAAAAT
>Ga0172380_10008972_pt1 | contig 10760 bp, 6 predicted proteins | sample Leawe162metaG_FD_119747 | JGI IMG/M metagenome (GOLD analysis project Ga0172380, IMG submission 119747) | Leachate microbial communities from a municipal landfill in Southern Ontario, Canada - Leachate well 162 metaG | ecosystem: Engineered > Solid waste > Landfill > Unclassified | place...
ACAGGTGGTAGAAGAATTGAAAATGTTATTGTAAGAAACAATGTTTTTAAAAGAGGTTATCATACTACTTCGCTCGATTTATCGACAATGAACAGAACGGGGGATACTGTGCTGTATGTGTATTTTTACAATAATATTATTGATGATCATGAAATAGAATCAATAGGAAGTTGGGGCGCATCTAATCAGTTATTCACACAGGCTGGAATAAATACAAGTTTGATGTCACAAATCTATATTGTAGGCAATCTCTTTATTGGCTCAACATCAAGAAGTATTTTATTTGAAAACTCTGTTACGCATTATGTTTGGAATAACAGTATTACTGGATTTAATTCTTTAAAAGCAACCAGCCCTTACGGTAGTTTTGCTTTTGGTGGTGCTGATACAATAGATATGCGTAACAATATATTTTACGATAACCTACCAAACAATTCACTAGAAAATAACCTTGTTCATGGATATAATGCCGGGATAGTATATTTTCCACATAGGGATTATAATTTATATTACACATTATATCCCGGAGGGGATAGAAACTTCACCAGTATTCAGGATTTATCGGGAAACCATTTTTATAATACAACACAATGGGCTGCATATAGAACAGCTTATCCTTTGTACGATGCACATTCCCCAACGCCACAAAATCCAGATTTTAATGATTATGCTAATTATGACTTTTCATTATCTTCGACATCCGAGGCTATAGGTAATGGTGAATTTCCCGGTTATATTCTGGTTACAGATCCTTTCGGAGTTGTTGATACAATAAACAAACACGATGTAATAGGAAATGAATATAGTACAAGTTCTTGGGATATTGGGGCGTATGCTTATTCATCGTTTGATAGCACTCAAACGGATATTGTAAGTTTTTCGTTTGTAAGACAAAATGGTAGCGCAACAATAAACGCAACAAATCACACAGTATCAATTCAAGTAATATTTGGTACGGCTCTCACTGATCTAATACCCACAATCGGGATAAGTCAGGGGGCTTCAATATCGCCTTTAAGCGGGACGGCTCAGGATTTTACAAGCCCTGTAATTTATACAGTAACTTCTGCTGATGGGGATTATCAACAAAATTGGACTGTTACGGTAACGGTTCAGGCAGGTTCTTCGGTTACAGATATATTAACGTTTGTAATTCCGAATCAAACTAATTCGGTAGTAAACGCTACAAATCATACAGTAACTATAAATATGCCATATGGAACCAATGTGACTAGCTTATCCCCAACAATTTCCTTATCGGCTGGAGCAACAATTAATCCTACAAGTGGAGTGTCAAGAAATTTTACAACACCACAAACATATACAGTTACCGCTGAAGATGGTATAACAACACAAAATTGGATTGTAACTATAAATATAACTGAAGAGGTTTTTCACGGTAAGTTAAAAGATAACGGGTCTTTTGTTAAGTATAACGGACATTTTATTGTGTTTTAAATTTTAAAATCATTTTTATATAAAAGATTATCTTTGTTGTATAATCAAAACAGATGTTTAATAACGGTACGATATACGATATCATCAACACGCTCACCAGAAAAGATTCTTCTGGTGATGTTTTTTCTCCAGAGGAGATGACTAACATGTTGGTGTTAACACAACACGAAAAAGATAATGCTGATTTTAAGCAATTCGAAGAACATCAAATAATAACTGATGCTTTAAGAAGTTTAGATTCTAGTTCTACCATAACACTTACCGCTGGCGTTGGGAGTCTTCCTATAGATTATTGGCATATAAAGTCGGGTGGAGTTATTGTGAATAGTTATTCTGCGGATTTAGTTACAGATAAGGAGTGGCGAGAAAGGTTTTATAGTCATGCTCTACTACCCAAAACATGGTGTCCTATGGCTCGAATAGTTGGAACTAATATACAAGTATACCCAACACACACATCGTGTCTTTTTGAGTACTTAAAAAAGCCTACAGACCCATTCTTTGATTACTATTATAACGCTGATGACAATATTGTATATTTAGTTCCTGGAACATCACATGTTTTAACGGCAGGAGAAACTTATATAGACAAAGATGATGGAACGGTAAGATCTTCGGGCTATATTATAACTTCTGGTGAAAACAAGTCGGTAGAATTACATTTCTACGAAAATGACAGGGTGGATGTTCTATACAGAATATTACAGAAACTCGGTGTAACGCTACAACACGAAATAGCTGTACAATACGGAATACAAGGAGAAACAAAAGAACAAACTAAATGACACGACAAGCAATAATAGAAACCATAGATTTTAGATTACAACGGAGGTTTCCAAAGCCATTCATTGAAAGTTCTATGGATTTTATTTGGGAACAACTTTGTGATATTCTAATCAAGCAAAATGATGTATTTTATTATACACAAAAATATGAGGATGTTACCGTAACATTAGACGCTGTTACGGATAGATATTATTCAGACCTTCCAGCAACTGTTGTTAGAGATGGAGTAGTTCGTGTATATGGAAAAACATCCAGGGATTTAGATTTTATACAGATACCGGAAAGAGACTTTAGATTAATGGGGTTACAGGAGGTTTATGATATTAGCCAGAAGGTCTATTTCTACGTGAATTATAATAGGGTGTTTTTTGATGATAACATGACATCTATTGTTGCTAATGAAGGTGTGTCTATGGATTTACTTACAACATTAAGTGATTTCTTGATTTCGGCAGATATACCACTTCCTAAAGTTAACAATGTTTCTTTTATAGATGCTGTTATAGATTATCTACAAGGAACACCGACTATAGAATTAAAAGATGTTAATACTAAAAAATAATGGATACAACATCCTTAAAAACGATAGATAAGGTAACAGAAGAAATTCTATTTTTAACTGGCATTGATGAAAAGAAATATGCAAGGGTAAAACAATTTGTTATAAAAGGTTATCAGGAGTTAAATTTAACAACTATACCAGAAGGTGTCAGGATAGAAAAGTTTACTATGGATGCCAACTATATAGTTTATTTAACAGACGAGATAGTTCAGGTTAATGCCGTTTATTATCCTATAGATGGAAAGTTGTGGAGTTTAACAAAAACGGATAAAATAGTTCCTACTGTCAGTCTATTGAATGGAAGTGAGTATAGGGATTCTACAGACGGTGAGGGGGTGGATATAACACTTCAAGATGGTTCTTTATTAGCCTCTACGGGTGGAAATAACACAGAGGGATATTGGTATTATGATTATTACAACCGAAGGATATTGTTTACGAATGTAGATCGTTCTGAGGTGTTGATTCATTATACTACAAGTGGTATTTCTTTGGATGATGAAACATATATACCATCATACTGTGTTGATGCTATACACCATTACGTGTTGTGGAAAATGTCTATGTACGAAAGGGATAGGGACGCTCAATTGAGAGAAGAAAATCTTAGGGAGTTTAATAGGCAGAAATCTATATGTAGAAGCATTCAGTTTAATTTAGATGAGTTTTTAGATGTTATTTATAGTAATTACTTTTTAGGATTTAGGAGATTATGAGCGACTTTAAACGATTAATAAAAGTTTCTGATATTGGATTAAATGTTGATGATGATTTAACCATATTGAACGATAGTCGTTATATTCTAAATGCCAATTTTAAAGAAAATGGATATGAAGGTGCGGTAACAAATTGTTTGGGTAATACAGAACGTGTAGATCCAGACTATCTTCCTACAGGTAATAATACTGTTCTATTCGCATTGGAAGATCCAGAAGATAATGCTATAATAGCTTTTTGTCATAACAACAATGATGAACATTTCGTATATAAGTATTATCGTAGTACAAATATCTTTCGATATATATTTTTTAATGGTATAGATAATGTCGGTGCACTATTAAATTTTTCGTTAACCCACCAGATAGACGCTGCTATTGTGGGAAATGAATCAGATAAGTATTTACTTTGGACTGACGGTTATAATCCACCAAGAATTGTGAATATCCAAATGGCTATAAATTATATTTATGGTGGCACTCCGGCTTATACAGAAATTACAGAAAATACAATAAACTTTTATAAAACACCATTATTAAAAAATATTACCGTAGCTTATGTTACGGATGTTAATTACACTCAAAATAATTTACGGAAAAACATATGGCAATTTGCTATCAGGGTTAAATATTTAGATAATACATTTTCTGTTTTAAGTCCTTATTCTGAAGTCGCTATACCAATGGAAGAAGAAAATTCCAATGGTTTATTTACAAATGAAATAAAAAATAATAAAATAACAGCAACATTCACGCCAAATGCAGATGATTATGGTATTTTAGATTATCAATTATGTTATAGGAAAATGGATGTTGGTTCCGGCGCAGTTGGTGTTTGGTATCTTTCAGATGTTAAAGCGCAGGTTTCTGGATCAAATTTAGTGTTTAACTTTTATAATGAATTTGGAGGAGTTGCTTTAGACCCTGTAGATGCTGTCAGACCATATGATTTTGTTCCTGATTTAGCAGAACACCTATATGTGTTAGATCAAAATGTTGTCTGTTTAGCTGGTATTACTGAGGGTTACGACAATATAGATGTTGATGATGTTGATGTGGTATTAACGCCATCATATCAATATCTATTAAATACAGACGTTGGTAATAGTAGTTTATTTTGTCAATTACGAGCAACCGGCACAACAACATCAGGTAATCATCAGTCGGTTAACGATACACAGATTTTAGATCCGAATATTCCAGCAGCACTTGGCGTAAATAGTTTTCAATATTGTCGAATAAGGAATATCACGAGAGGAACTACCGGGTATGTTATTAGTAACACAGATGATTATATAACAACGACCATTAACTGGTTTGTTGGGGACGCTTTTGTTATAGATCAATATATTATGTATGTTAATCTATATTTGGTGTATGGAATTGATCGCTATTATTCATTTATGGGGTTTCATGATTTATCTTCTGTAGATGTTTATTCATTACCTAATACGTATAAAATGAATAGTACTCAGACCGCCTCTTATTTTGCCTCCAATCTCAATGCTTTTTCTGCTATATCAGCTACATCATCCACATATTATCTTATTATTACCAATACTACATCCAGCACATATGATGTTATATTTTATAACATAGGTTACGAATATAAATACAAGTCATTCCCTTCAGGCACAAAACACTTATTTGGAATTCAATATCTAAATAACGGTAAACCATTTTATGTGACAACCGACGGATTAGGTGTAGATGGCGATTTTTGTGCTACCATACCGTATGAATATCAAGCACAACCAACATACCCGTTTAGAACGTATTACAACAAGCTTAACTGGCAAATAAAACATGACGCCCCGATATATGCGACACATTATCAGTGGGTATATTTGGGGGCTAACGTAGATTATTATACAGAATGTTTATTTAGTTTTTCGGATGACTGTGATGGTGGAACAGATGGCGAAATATTATCCATAAAAAAAGAAATATTTACAAATTTTGCTAATGCTTATGGCGGTGAAATAGATTATGGATTTGATATTGCTGCTGGTGATAAAATAAGGTTTGTTGGTGTTTTTTCTCATAATAACGTCGTAGAGGGGATAGATTATCTTAATTTTAGGGATGATGTTCTATTATTCGATGATCTATATGAATTTGATGTAATAGCAGTGACAGATACGGTAATCCAAATAAATAATCCTGGATTAGATTTTATATTATCTGAGATAGTAGCCCTATTACCCTCCGATCCATACGCTGTAGATCATGTTCTATTAAAAATATACAGAAGAAAACAACTATCTGCCACTTCTGGTTTATATCAGGCGGTATCCCCGATTTACACCATTTCTAACAGCAAGCATTATGGAGATGCCGTAACAGGAACGGAAATGATACAGTTGGGGGGAACGCATGTTGGAGCTAACAATACCTCTTATTTACAATTATCCTCTGCTATATCAAGCAAATATGTCGGATTTTCCGTATATAATATCACCGATGGGTCAAGTGCAACAATAACGTCTATAGTTGGCAATCAACTAAACATGACGCTATCTGGAGGAACAGATAACAATTGGGATACCGGAGATACTTATATAATACCAGCACAAGGATTGTTTAATCCATATTATGCTCATTGTATTTTACAGAGATCTGCTTTTATAAATGCTAATAATAGGGCTGATTACACAATAGCTACCGGAGCTTATTGCTGGAGAGAATCATATAATGTTTCTCCCATGTATGATTCAAGAATAGATTTTTTCGGTAAAACAAATTTTGTAAACGAGTTTGCTCAAAGAAGATATGATAATGCGTTAAGATATGGTGGAAAATTCTTTGATGAATCCGGGGTTAACTATATTAATAAATTCGAATATGATGATTACAAACCGTTAGACGATAAATATGGTAAGATAACAAGGTTATTTCAACGCGGAAATGTATTTAGGATTTACCAGGAAAGAAAGGTTACATCATTCCCAACTGGAGCCATATCTTCAATAAATCCAGATGGAAGCAATACATATGTGTTCTCTGATAATGTTCTTGGAAATGGAGTTCCGGCGTATAATGATTATGGATGTTCTCATTTTACCTCATTTGCTAAAAACGTTAGAAACTCATATTTCTTTGATATAAATAATGGATGTGTTGTTAGGGATAGCGTAAATGGATTAGATGACGTTTCATTTAAAATGTCTGGATACTTTAAAGAAAAAGCTAAAGATATTTTAGACTACGGCAAAGAAAATGTTTTAGTTCTTGGTGGATATGATGATTATACAGGATATTATGTTATATCATTTGTTGTTCCATTAAATTTATCCCATGCCATAAACGATACTATCGCATTTGATGAAGAACAAAATAAATGGAAAACCCATTATTCTTTTTTACCACAGTATTATTCAGGATTTAGCGGGGATAGTATAGCTTCCTTTAAAAACGCTGTGTTATACACACATAATGATAATGCTGTAAGGAATAATTACTATGAACAACAGTATTCAACAGAAATTTGGGTACACGATGCAGGAGAGAACAGATTGTATGACACTATAGAAATAGCATCCACAGGTCAATGGGCGTGTCCTTCTAATGGAGATGTGTTGATTACTTTCCCTATATCTATGCAGAGTAGGTTAGTGTCTGGAAGGTTTAAAACAGAAGAAGGTTTTTATAGGGCTGCGTTTTTAAGGGATATGCTAAGTGGCGGTGCAACAGCAACTACAGACAACCTATTTAATGGAAGAAAACTTAGGGGACAGGAAATAGCGTGTAAATTGAAGAATTCAAGCACTTCCTTACAGGCATTAAGATCAGTAACTATAATGAGCACTTTAAGTAAATAAATGTTAACTTTGATAAAAATAAGCATATGGGGCTTTTTGGAAAAAACGATAGTACTTGGTTAAATAGAAATTCTGGTCGTGTTGTTGGTTTTGCTGGTGGTGGTTTACTAGGAGGTCTTCTTGGTGGATCTATGGATCAGGAAAAAAGACAACAGCAGGATATATCTGGTCAGAAAAAAGCTTTAGAAGAAAGTTTAAAAAATATTCCTGAATATGAAATACCGCAAGAGGCTACGGATTATTTAAAGATGTTAGAACAGACATCTTCAGAGCTTGGTAAAACAGGTGATATATATCAGGAGTCGGTGGATATAGCCAGAATTAAAGCTGGTATGGGTGAGGCTCCGGGTTCAGCTATGGCTAGACAGGATATTCAATCATCTACTGCACAACAAATACAAAACATAAAAGAGGCGGGTGGAGGTGGAGTAGGTGCTTTAGGGGCTATAGCAAATGTTGGAATGAACGAACAAGAGGCACTAAGGGATTTAGCTAAAACAAATGTTGCCTATAAGGAAAGTGCCTCACAGGGTTTACAGAGTGCTTTAATGGGTCAGGCTGGGTTTAATAGCAACCTATTACAGCAGCAGGCTAGTTTGAAGGGGGCTGGGCTACAAACAATGATTGGTGAAAAAGGAAAGGTTCAGGAATCCGAGTTAAATAAATATTTAACAATGACCGATTATCAATTAGCACAACTTGGGGTTAGTCAACAGGAAATAGAAAACATGAAAAACAGAAGGGTACAGATAGCATCCTCTGTAATAGGAATAATACCAGGCGTAGCTAAAATGGCTGCTGGAGCATAAAAATTAATATATGGCAAGAGGATATATCGACTTTAGTCCACTATATAAAGGAAAAGAGAATGACCAGACAGGTCAGTTATATGGAAATGCTATTCGGACAATTGGATCTGCTATTGGTGAATTTGCTGGAGAGCAAAAAGCACAAAAGCAAAATATATATGGAGAAATTGAAGAGAAAAACAGGGCTATAGCTGAGTTTACCAATAATGTTGTCAGGGATGCTTCTCAGCAATATGTTGATAAGATCAACAACGAAAACATAGAGCTATTAAGAAAAAACAGGTTCTTTTTAAACCCACAAGACAAAGCAAAGATTCAATCCAATCTCTTAAAGATAGATGAATTTGTTAACCAGTTAAAGGGTTTTGAGCAGGGTTCAACACAAGCTTTTAAAGAATATAATTCAGCGAAGGGTATGGGGATGTATGAAGACCCATCAGACTTATATGAGAATGTATTAGAATCCTTAACACCAGACCCTTCTACAGGCAATATTGATGAATCAAAATTAAGAATGTCCTTAAATGGATTTTCTAATACAGATACGGGAAAATGGGGGTTGAGATATAAACCCATAGCCCCTGATGAATATGTTTTTAATCTAATGAAGAATTGGATGAATAATTCAGCTCATCAAGGGGAAAAAACCATGCCTATATTAGAAACTTATACAGATCCTAAATTGGGGTTAGTAAAAGCTTCCAAAGAAACCATACCTGTGGATTGGAGCGGGTTTAGTAGATATGCTGTTAATGCTTTAGCTTCTGATGAGCAGGGCGGACAGATGTTTAAATTTATCAATCAATTTTCTCCAGAGGAACAGAATATAGCAATTGCTAAATACGGTCAAAAAGATGAATTCGGAAGGTTAAATGAGAATCCGTTAATGCCGTTGATGGAATATTATATAAATGATAAATTAAATATTAAGGATAAACAAACAGATATCGTTAATTATGGCCCGGCTACGGTTGTTCCTAAAAGAGTGGGTAGAGGAGGTTCTGGAGATAATTATGATGATGTTCAAGGATTAAAAACATCTAAGAAATTAAATCTTGGTGGTTTTGTGGTTGAAGAGGGGTATACAAATCCCAAAGCGGTTAAACGGTCTTATACTTTTTCTGGGGCTAAAGAGATTGAGGGGAAAAAATTTGGAAAACCAGTCGATATATCTAAAGAAACTGCCGACTATACAATATCCACATATGATGCTGCTTCAGATGGCTTAGTTTTAGTAACGGATAAGAAGGATGATGAAGGTGATGTTTATCAGGCATATGTATTTGTTCCAAGAAAAGGAAATGAGGATATTGTAAAAGATTATCTTGGGAAGAAATATGACGAAATAACATCTGGAGCAAAACCGCAAACAAAAGAAGACTATAATTCTATAGCCAGGGAGATGATTGATTTTTGGGATAAGAGCGGTAGGGTATATTCATATAGTGAAATAGCTGATTATTTTATAAAAAAGAATAGGTTTAACACTAACGATAAGCAAGAAATTTTTTCCATAATAGAAGATTTTGGAAAGCAAAAAATGAAATCTTCTTTAGGTAAATTAAGAAAATAGTATGGCTAAGAAAAGAAGTATAGACGATGTTTATTCAGAATATAAATCAAATAGTTCCGACAATAATGATTTATTACAAAGTTTCGATCAATATACGACAGAAAAGGTTGAACCAGAAAAAAAAGACATTGCTACAGCATATGAATCTTATTTAAAAAAAAAAGAAGAGCCGGAAGTATCTCCGGTTTCTTCAGAAGATTTTTCACAGGAAGACCAATTAAAATCACAATCGAATGGTGATATTACAGCTGATATTGGATTGGGTTATCCCAGATTAGAAAATGTAAAAATTCCAGATAATAAGTTTAGAACAGTTGCTTCATTACAGGACATAAAAGATGAGGGGGCTAAACGTTTAAAAGAGCAAGAGGAAAGGATTAACCAATATAATACGCTTGTCCCTAAATTAATGGATGACGTTAATTTAAAACTATATGATGCTGAGAAAAATTTAGGGGTAGCTTCGGATCGTGTATTGAGTTTGGGGTTAGGAGAAGAAGACCCTCAATATCAAAAAGCAAAGAAAGAGTACCTGTCTTTGTTTCATGCTAAGAATCTGCTTAAAAAAGCCGATAAATATATTAAAACAAAAGATGCTGGTGTTTTGAAAACCATGTTTAACGATCCTTTAGCATTAGATTTTTTTACATTAGGGGCTATGGAGGTTCAGCGTGGTGCTGATATGTTAGACATAGTTAGCAAATATAACAAAGGAGATGAGTTAACTGAAGAGGAATCTATGGCTTTATTTGCTTATGGATTGAATCAAGACTTGCGTAAAAACTCAGAAAGAAGTATTGCTTCAAGTGTTGGATCGGCTATACCTGAAATGGCTTTATTTATGACTGAATTTGCTATAACTGGTGGTTTAGAATCAATACCAAATGCTTTAGCAAAAAACGGAGTAAAACAAATATTGAAAAAAGCCCCTGATAATTTACTTAAAAAATTTACAGCTACGGCTATAGGGGATTTAAGTGGGGCTTCTGTCAGAACTACTGTTATGCCTGAATTTTATTCTGGCATTTCAGAGCG
>Ga0172380_10008973_pt1 | contig 10759 bp, 7 predicted proteins | sample Leawe162metaG_FD_119747 | JGI IMG/M metagenome (GOLD analysis project Ga0172380, IMG submission 119747) | Leachate microbial communities from a municipal landfill in Southern Ontario, Canada - Leachate well 162 metaG | ecosystem: Engineered > Solid waste > Landfill > Unclassified | place...
CCGTCTCGGAGTCCATTCAGACTGACTCGTTGGCCAACCCTGGCGACGCGACTGAAGGCCAACGGTGACAATCGCGGTTCGAGAGCCCGTGATCGCCGTCCGTGTGAGTCAACAACGGTCTCCCTTGTGCGGAAGGACGCTCGTGCGGTCGGTCTCGACTACGCCACACTCGCTTCGGCGAAAGGATGAGGCTCCTCGTCGGCTACCGAACATCGAGCGCTCTACTGAGCGAACTGAGGCGGCGTCGACTCGATCAGATGCTCCACACTTAGCCCTCTTCGCGCGGCCGAACGCGACATGATGCACTTCACACACGAACTGTCCGAGGAACTGGGCAGGCTCACCACCCCCTCGCCCCGGAGGTGGTGGCCGGAAGAAATGTCTGATCGTTGCCTAGTAGTCGTTTGGGGTAGTCTCTGCCGCAATGAGTACCTACCGCGCCGTCGCTGCTGGTGATGAGGTCGAGTTTCACGCCCTCAAGACCGTGTGTCCGCGCTGCGGTGTCTTCGCAAATTGCCCGGCCGTTACGGTCCTGGCGGTTCAGGACGCTGGGCAGGTCACAATCGCACTGTGCCAATGCCAAGCCTGCTCCGGAATCGTCGCGATCGAGGCGGAGTACATCACAGCCAAGCGATTCCTCGTGAGACACGTCTGGCCGCTGGCCGATGCTCCCGGGCTCGACGACGCACCGGACGACGTCGCACATGCCCTCCGCGAGGCGCGGATGTGCCGCGCCGCAGGGGCCGTGGTCGCCGGGGCACTCGTCGCTCGCCGAGCCGTCGAGTTGATCGTCCGTGAACGCGGCGAGACGGAGGGTGGGCTGCGCTCCCGCATCAGCCGCCTCACGATCTCCGACGACTTGAAGCGGATCGCAGATGGCGTGCGCCTCGTGGGGGACGAGGCCGCTCATCCGGGCAGCGACGAATGGAATCGGGTGACCGCTGACGACCTCGACATGGTCATCGATCTCGCTGCGGAGTTGATCGGACAGATCTACATCATGCCCAAGCGGGTGCGCGCGCTGGCCGAGCGAACCGCCGCGCTGGGCCGAGGAGAGCCCCACCCGCGGGCGTGAGCCTCCGGAGGGGCTCATCACGCCGCCTCCCGCCAGGCGACGGCGTAGGCACCCCACTCAGGGCGAACGAGGTGGCGAACCACGAAGCGCGTTGGAGTGGCGCGGGATGGGGCCTCCCCCGTCTCCACCAAGCCTACCTAGAGCCCGCCGTAAAGGCGGGCTTTCATTTGTGTTTGATGGCGTTCCGACACTTAGAGGTCAAGGTCTCGGTAGCCAGCCGGAACTGGAATGCTCGACTTGGAGGCGGGCGACGCTGGAGTGGCGGGGCTCGCTGGAGTGGCGGGCGTCGCCCTAGTTGCATGGGCGATGCCGGTCCGAAAGAGCAGCCGGTCGCCTCGCACGATTTGCCCCTGATACGCACCGTTCCAGATGACGCCGTCTGCCAGCTTCCCGAGAAATCCTCCGCTTCGGAGGAATACGTTGATGCCACTAGAAAAGGCGATTGCCCGCCCACGCGAGTCGTAGAACCACATCCGTACACAATCTCCTCTCCGCGCGAAGTACCGCTTGCTCAATACCGATCCGCGTGGGCGGCTGGTCAGACTTGCAGGTCACGTGTTTCGAACCTGAACGATGGCTGGCGTATCACTCGAAATTGCCGGACCAAACGCGCACGCCTGGCCCTGCTGAAGCACAGGCAGCGCCTGACGCGCGGCGTCGCCGAGGACTGCCTCAAGGTAGTCAAGTCCGGTTTGGTCCACGCTCTTGAAGGCGATTAGCGTCTCGCATTGGGACAGAGCGCTCTTGCTCACGACGGCCGTTCGTTGGGAGATTAGGACGACGCTGATGCCGAACTTTCGAATCTGCATCATCAGGATGCCAAACTGAAGAGCGCTCTCGCGGCCCGGCGCGTTGAAGCCGAGGCCCGCAGGTTCGGGAATAAACTGGTGCGCCTCGTCGATGATGACGACGCGCTGGTGCACTTGCCCAGCGAGGTATTCGGCTTGCGCCTTCTTCGCTAACCGTGTCACGAAGGCATAGGCGTCATCTGCTGGTACGGCACCGAGGGCCGGCTCGTAAACCGATACGCCGTTCGGAAGGTCCTCGTCTCCGGCGGCGTACGCGGCGAGCCCCTCGGGACCTGTGTATTGTCCGGTCTGGTCGAGGATGATCACACGCCGCGTTTGCGAAAGTGAGCGCGCGAGCCTGAGCGCCAAAGTCGTTTTCCCCATGCGCGTCATCCCAAGCAGCGCTAGGTGGCCCTCGCACACTCTGGTTAGGTCGAGGAACACGGGAATGTGCGTGCCCAGCACGTCCCCAAGATGGAATCTCGTAGCATCCGCGAGTTCGACACCGGCTGTTACGGGGGCACGGGAGGCAACCGTCACCGCCCTGCCCGGCTCCGGCACCCAAGGATGCCGCGAGATGTGCTGAGACGCGGCGTCATACCGACCGACTTGCTCGGCACGAGCTCGGACAACGAGGTGTGAGCCTCCCCGAACTGTGACGTCTTCGACTTGTGCTGACACAACTTGGTAGAGCACGTCAACGTCATCATGCTTCACCGAGACGACTGTCCCAACGGCCAGAGGCTTCGTCGTGACGAACCGCAATGTCCTATCCGTCGAACCTGCGTCGACCGCCCCAGCGAACTCCTCATCTGAGTCTTTCCTGGACACCTCCAACGTGATGCCTGCCCGGCGCACGAGGTCCTCGCACAGTGCAGCATCGGAGATGTGGATCTGACCCCATACGTCGGTCGAACGCCTAATGCGGCTAAGCACGACACCTACGACAGGTTCCTCGGAGGACCATCGGAGCAGAACGCTAGTGCCCGGCGGCGGGAGCGAGTCTGAGGTCACGATGAGGGTAGAAGGCCCGATCATGCCTTGCGGAGCGCAAGGCATCGGACGGCCTGTTGCCGCCGACCAAATCGCCTGCCAATTCACACGAGCGAGAAGAACGATGATCGCCCAGGCTCCTCCGAGGACCCACAGGTCTCTACCGAGGCTCGGATGGAAGTCGAGCGCGGAAAGCCAAAAGACGCCCGAGTAGATGACTGTCGCACTCGCGATGCGAGATAGCGTGGCCGCACTTCGGCCGATGGCGGCACTCTCGCCTTCCGCCCGACCAGCGCCTAATACCAACGCGAGGAGTGCCACAACTGCGGCAATCGCGATAAAGGCCCCAAGCAAGTACCACCCATCTGCAGCGGCTCCCCGAGGCGCGGTCATGATGAGAAATCCTGCAACGATGGCGTTCCCGAGCACATCGGCCGGCCGCGAGTACCACGGTTCAAGGAGCTGGGGATTGATGATGACGGCCAGCAGTCCGGCCAAGAACCACGTTTCACCGGTTACCGGTTGGCCAGTGACGATGACCGAAGCCGTTAGCAATATGGCGAGCTGAACCGCGAGCAGAGCGAGTCGCCAGCGCACTGTCATTCCGCTAGACCTTGCTCTTCTGGCCGGAAGGAACGCGAATCAAAAGTCTGCTCATACTTCGAGCCTTCCCCGCGCATGGTGCCGGTTTACCGAGGGAAAGTCGAGCCACTCTCAGCTACAGACACTCGCTCGCCATGCAGGGAATGAGATGTACAAGTAGCACCCAAGCCCGCGTTCGCCGTCGTCGGCACCAGGCGGTGCTCGTGGAGCCATCCTTCGGGTGGGTGATCAGGGCTGTCCATAGCGGATTCAACGTCCGCTGCTCGAATCTGGCGGGCCAGCACGGGGCCACCGAGAGGCGGTTGGGGAGAGGGATAGCCGCGAACCAGCAGGCAGGCGGGTGGCTCTCTCTACCGCATCAAGAGCGGTGCAGACGGTGCAGCACACGGCGCCTACTGCACCAGTTGCACCGGTGGGGAGTGGTAGAGACGGCGCACGCGGCAGTGGTGCGTTGCCAGGGGATTCAGGGTGCGGCATGGGATCGAACGTGTGTCTACTTTCCTGCACGGGATTCTCTCTACTTACCCACGCGCCCCGTCCCACCCGGGCGATGAGGGGTGTCATGTGCATCAGAGCCTTCTAAGTTGCTGGCGGAGTCGCCCGAGCGAGTGGTCGGTATACTCGCGGCGAACTCGAGGGAATGACTGTGACAACACGCTACTCGCGCTTCTTCAAGACCGATCTTCAGATGCAGACTCCCTGCGATCCCCACTGGCGAGAATCGTCAACGAAACTCGCGCCGGACGCCGACAGCGCTCGCCGAGCAGAGGTTGCCAAAGAGTACCTACGTGCCTGCCATGCGGCGGGTCTAGAAGTAGTCGGAGTCACCGACCACAACTTCGCACACAACGCGGCCGCGAGCCTCATCAACGAATTCCGCTCATGGAACGTCAGGATCGCCCAAGAGTCCGGCAGACAGCCCCTGACGATCTTTCCTGGCTTCGAGATCGAAGCGAATGTGGGGAAAGGCTGCCACGTCCTCTGCATCTTTCCCCCGCGGACGCCGCTAGAGGTGGTTGAGGCGAGGCTCACAGCACTCGGTCTCCCTCCGGACCGGCGTTTTGATGACTCTCGGCCGCTTCCAACAAGCAGAACGCTCGCCGAGATCATCGAGGTCATCCAAACCAACGATGCTTATGCAGGGGTCGTCATTGCGGCACATCCGACATCGACGAATGGGTTGTTCGATAATGACCGAGTCGCGGACTGGCTCCAGGTGGAGGAATTCACGAACGCAAGCCTTCTTTGCCTAGAAGTGCCCAAGCCACCCAGTGACATGGCAATCGGCTGGCAACGTCTCCTATCGGCCGGCGCGGAATGTGAGGAGCGCTGGCGACGGAAGCGCTCGATTGCCTGCGTCATGTCCTCCGACTGCTACCGTCTCGCGCCTTCTGACGAAGACGGGAACAACGTGTTGGGCTCCCGCTTCACGTGGATTCGGATGACAGAACCGTCGATCGAAGCGCTCAGGCAGGCATTCCTCGACCATGAGTCGCGCGTCAGGTACGGAGAGCATTCCCCAGACGAGTCCACGCACCATTCCCGAATTGTCCGCGCAACGGTGACCGGTACGAAGTTCTTGAGGAGAACTGAGTCGATTGACTGGAGCCCCAATCTCAATTGCGTGATCGGCTCTCGGGGTACTGGGAAATCCTCACTCGTTGACTACCTGCGTTTCGCCCTGGACCGCACCGGTGATGACGATATCGCAGCGGGACTGCGTGACGAGGTTCGTCAGCGAGTTACCGAGACGCTCACCCCGCTGTCCAGGATCGAAGTGACGCTCTCCACTCCCGGTGGTCTCTACCGCGTGCTTTGCGAAGGGCAGCCAGCTCGCCGCTCGGTCTTCGTAGGCGACTCGGTCATCCCCGACACGACGATCGATATCCGAACACTATTCCCGTGTCGTTTCCTCTCGCAGCGTGAGATCGATCAGAGTTTCGGGAAGCGCGACCGAGCCACGATGCGCCGCCTGCTCGACGATTTCGTCGCGCCCCGGCTGCGTTTACTGACCGAGCGCATTGAGGATCTTCAGAATGAGTTGAACGGGTGGCATACCGAGGGAGAGGCACTTCACGTCCGCGCTGCGAGGCGAACGAGTGTGGAGACGGAGCTGATCGATCTCCGAGGACAGCTCGCGAAGCAGGAACAGTTGAACAGCGTTCTTCCAAGCTGGAACGGGTCAGAGGCGGAGCGTCGCGTCTTTGAGCGCATACGCGCGGACGTGGCCCTCGTAGCTCAAAGAACCGAAGCGGTGAGCGCTGAGTTGAGCGCTGCGCCTTGGAGCCTTGCCTCTTTGGGAGACGACCGGATGATCAGCGAGGCCGGCGCAGCTTATGCGGGGGCTGAGCGCGCGCGGGCGACCTTCGCCGATGCCTTGAGTAGTGCAGTGCGCGTTCTGCAACAAGCATTCGAGGATCCGGGAGGCCCGTTCAGGTCCGCCTACACGGCATGGGAGCTGAGCCGGGCGGCCATTGAGAGTCGCTTCCGCGCGGCCCAGGAGGCAGCGAGCGACGGAGGGGCCACGGAAGACGCGACGGAGATCCCGAATCGGATTCTCGAAGCAGAAGCGAGAATCGTGGAGCTTGACGCAGGGCGAGGCCGTCTGGTCGAACTCGACGCGCTACGTTCGGGCTCGCTCGTCCAGCTCCGCCAGCTGTGGCAGGAGCAAACGGACGTGCGGCGAGAGAAGGCTCAAGGCTTGATGGCACGTCTGTCACCGATGGCAGGGTCTCCTCCTCTTGTCCGGATCGAGGTACTCCATCAAGCCGACCGAGAGCAGTTCTTCAGTGCGCTGTTGGATCGCATTCCAGACAGGCGTCGAGTCGGAGAGGCAGACATCCAGCTCATTGTCGACGCCCTGGCGGCCGCTAACCCGGAGAGTCTCGTCGAGAAGTTTGTCAACGACGTGCGTGATCCCGAGATGCCAATAGTCTCGGGAGCCCTGGACGCGCGCCGCCACGGGGCATTCCGAGAGGCTTTCACCGAGGCCGTGCTAGCCCGACTTGAGCAGTCGCGGATCAACGACACAGTCACTTACACGGTCTACCGGACAGATGGAACTCTGGCCGGACCGATCGATCGTGTGTCGGCCGGTCAGCAGGGGACCGCGATCCTCAACATCCTTCTCGCCGAGGGAGAAGATCCGCTCATTGTCGACACGCCCGAGGAGGGCCTCGACAGCGAGGGCGTGTATGCAGAATTGGTGCCGCTGTTCAGACGGGCGAAGAGGAACCGGCAGATCCTCGTCGTCACACACAACGCGAATATCCCTGTGAACGCCGATGCGGAGAACATCGTCTCTCTCGACGCGTGCGGGTACGTGGAACCGTCAGAGATCGGGTCGCGGGCAGCTGCATGCGGCGTCCCAGCCGATAATCCACTCCTGCTCAACATCGATGAACTGCTGCGGTTCAACGATTGGCAGTCACGAATTCGCGTCGCCGCCGAACACGGCGGCTTGGCTGCGGATGTAGCTACCACACTCGTTGATGCGTTAGGGAGTGTCCGCGCAGCGGAGTCCCGAATCCGGATGGACCCGGGGAATCAAGCGCTAGCAGCAGGCGGCCTTGACTTGGCTCCCGTTAAGCGGGCGGTTCAGGACGTGATGGAGGGGTCGGAGGACGCGTTCGAAAGACGCCGGGACATGTACGGGTACTAGAAATCCTTACTGCAACTGTCGGGAGGCAACGATACCGCGCGAATGCCCGTGCCCTCGCTGGACTCGTGGTCGATTAGTGCGCCTGGGCTAGGCGCGGACTCCGCATCCGCTGCTCGAATCTGGCGGGCCAGCACGGCTGGCTTCTCGCGAACATTTACCACCTCCGTATTGAGCCGTTGTAGTGGATACTACACGATCACAGCACGGATGTTCTAGGTGCGCTGAACGGGGACTGCGGTGGGCCCATTCGGGCCTCTTTACGCGCACCATTCCACCCGCCAGTGACCTGGCAGTGCGTGGTGGGGTACGAGGGCAGAGACCTAGCCTGCCCCCCTCCAGTGGCGCGATCCGGCCCTCGCCCGGTACTGCCACCTCTTGAGTCGCGCGCCTATCATTCGCGCGCTGGCCTCTGCCCGAGTTCTCCGCTGGCCGCGCACTAGCAAGAAGAGCCGTAGCGATTCAGGATCGTCGGTGTCAATCTACATCTTCCTCGCGGCGCTCCTCGTTTGCCTGCTCTTGTGCTTCCTCGTTTGGCGTCTCGTCGCCTCGAGCTGGTCGAGCCAGACTCCATCAGACGGTTCCGTCAAGGACATCGAGCTGCACGCAGATGCCTTCAGGCAGCCCTTTGCCACCCTCGTGACACTGTGTGGTTTCCTCATTCCGCTTAGCGGCGCCGCGATCGTTCTGGGAAACGTGGACCTGGCAGGAGGGGCCGCAGCGCTCTCATCCGCGGGCGCCATCGCGGTGCTCGTCGCGCTCGCCTTCTCAGCTTGGGGCCTTGCTGACATGGCCACAAAGACCGGCCCGGAGAACACGGTCACCTTCCATCTGAAGAACGGAGAAACGTACTGGGCACCGGCTACTCAGCTCTCAGTCGCCTCCACTGCGGCACTCGTCGGGCTGGTGCTTCTAGCCGGTGCGGGTGCATCAGCCGCAGCCGCCCAGCGGCCCACTGACCCCTCTCACACGGTTGCGGGTCTGGCGATCGCTAAGGCTCTTCCTGCCTTCGGCTCTGAGCGAGACCCCGCCCTCGCAGCCCTCGGGACTCCGGATTTCCGATGCGGCCCAGATACCTTTGGGTTTCTACTCGCGCCTGCCGGAGTCTTGATTGTCACCGTTGACTCCCACACGGTGACTCGGATTCTGATTGTCGATCAGCCACCGTCCGACTGCCTTCCTCGATAGGGAGCCATTCATGCTCGATGAGACCAGGCGCCTTGTGGAATTACAGATTCCTCGTGGCGCGGAATTGGCGTTCGAGACGGTCGTCGACCTCGTGGCCGACTGGCGTTCCGATGCCTTCGTCGACCGGAGGCTCGCGAACGAGCTCGGCGTCGCGTGGATGTCGTGTTGCGGCGTGCCGGGTCAGTATCAATCCGGCAAGAGCGTCGCCTATCGGCGTTCTCTCGTGCTTCTTCGTCTTCGTTTCCTTCGCATTGAATCCGATCCGGATCTTCAACGCGCATTACTCAATGGACTGACGCCGCGAGCACGTCACGTAGAGATGGGCGACCGCCTTCTCTCGATCGAGGATGTCTTCAGAGGGGATGACGACCGCGGCCGAGGCGCTGAGTTGCGCCCCCCACAGCCCCTACAGCCGGGCGACCTGGCCCCGGAACACGTCTTGCAGCAGTAGCGCCTCCGATGCGGTGTCCTCCAACCCTCACGCAACTGCCTGCCATTCGACCGAATATGCCGGTCGCCACAATTGGCGGGTGAAGAGTGGTGTGGCCTCCCCCGTCTCCACATCCAGAGTCGCCCTACGCCGCCTGCCGCCCCCAACATCACACGGCCAGTGCCACCAGCCCGCCCAGCACAAGGTACGGCGCGTACGCCAGCGTCCCGCGGCTCCCAGCGGAGCGACGGAAGAGGAGCACTGCTGCCGCGGCGCCTCCAGCCAGCACCGTGACGACGCCCGCGGTCCACACGGCTGGATACCCGACGACGACCCCGACCAGCAGCCACAACTTCAGATCGCCGCCGCCCATCCCTCCTCGCGCCATGAGCAGAACGATGCACCCGGTCACGAGTGTGACCACCCCTCCCGCCGCAGCTTCGGCCAGTCCGCGGTCTGCCCAGATCGGCGAGGTTGCGAGCGCGATCGCGAGCGCCGGGTAGACCACGCGATTCCGGATCACGCGGTGCCGCATGTCGTCCACCACGAGGACTGTGAGCAGCGCTGCCCACAAGGCGATGAGCACGACGTCCTGCAGGACCGCCCCGCGCATCAATGCCAGCGTCCCGACGGATGCACCGGCGGCGACTGCAGCGACTACCAACCCTGTCCGGTCCCGCGACCATTCCCGGTTCGCGCGTGGCAGTCCGCCATCGAGCGGGACGCTACCGTCCAACGGAGGCCCCCGACGTAAGCGATTCGAGCACCGCCCGCGTCTCGCTGCTCGGCGCGGCGCGCGGGTCGTCGAGTTCTGCCTGGATGGCCGCCGCGAGGAGGCGGTAGACCTTCCGTGCTCCGACCTCATTGCCGCGTGCCGCGAGGTGCGTCATCAGGCAGCGCGCCGCCGCCTCGTCCGTCGGCGCATGCTCGATCGCCCGCTCCAGCAGCGTGCACGCGCGACCGAGGTCGCCAAGCCGGGCCGCGATCTCCGCCGCCGCGACCGTGGCTTCCACGAACCGCCGGCGGTGCTCGACCCGGTGCGACTCCGCCCACTCGAAGCGCTCGTAAGCGAGATAGTCGCCGCGGTAGAGCGCCAGTGCGCGCTCGTACTGCTCCAGCGCCTCCCCGTCCGACAGGCCGGCCGCGCGGCGGAGCGTCGCCTCGAAGTCATCCAGGTCGACCGTGAAGAGCCCGTACTGGAGCTGGAAGCGGTCCTGCACCAGGGTCAGCGGCTGGAGGTCGGGTTCACCACACCCCTGGCGGATGATGCCGCGCAGCGAGCTCGCGGCGTTCGACGTCATCTTCTTCAGGCTCGCGTCCCACTCGAAGCCCGGCCACAGCTGGTCGGCCGCCACCCGCCGCGACACCGGGGCGCCTCCATGGGCGACGAGCAGGGCCAGCAGCTCCCGGGTCTTCTCGTACTCCCACGAGGTCACCGGCGTGCCGCAGACGCTGACCTCGAACTCCCCGAGGCAGCGCACGGTCACGATCGCGCTGGCGGTGCCGGCGTGGCGTTCGCCGGCCGCGGCCGCCTCGTCAGCGGAGAAGAGCCCATGCTGACGCGGTGGGGCCTCCGCCGGTGGAGCGGTCGGACGGCCGCGAGTGCCGTCGGACGGGGCACTCGGCTGCGGCCAGGAGAGCACGGGGTGTTCCTGGATGGCGAGGTCTACCACCACAGGCGCTACGCCGCCCTGCGCCAGCGGCTCCGTCGGCACTGCCGGCAGCGCGTCGGCGGCCCGGGGGTCGGGAGCATCGCTCTCGCCGGTATCGTGCGTTTCGTCCTGGCTGACTCGTGCTGTTGCCGCCGGCGGTGCGGCATACACCTCCGGCTGGAAGAGCGCCGCATGCCAGTCGAACGCTCGTAACGGTGAAGGTGCCGACGGATCCGGCGACGGGTCGCCCGGGCGCTCTTCGTCGGCGTCGAGACGCGCCGGCTCCGGCTCGGGATCCGAAACGCTCACCGCCTCGACTTCCGGCACCGCGACCCCCACGAGGGCCGACCAGCGTGGCGACGTGTCCCGACG
>Ga0172380_10008974_pt1 | contig 10759 bp, 2 predicted proteins | sample Leawe162metaG_FD_119747 | JGI IMG/M metagenome (GOLD analysis project Ga0172380, IMG submission 119747) | Leachate microbial communities from a municipal landfill in Southern Ontario, Canada - Leachate well 162 metaG | ecosystem: Engineered > Solid waste > Landfill > Unclassified | place...
GAACAACAGCATTGATAACGGCTATGGTGGAGGAGCTTTCATTGACAGGGATTCGCAACCACGTTTCTCCCGTTGCATCTTTCGACGAAATCATGCTAACTACGGTGCAGGCATGGCTGTACAAGAGGGTGCTTCAATCGAAATAATTGAGTCAGTATTCGAAAACAACACAGCGCGCTCCGGGGCTGGCGCAATTTATTGTATCGGTGAAGAGACTTCGGTGACTATGACAGACGTTGTTATTAATGGCAATTCTGCTGGCTCAGGTGGCGGCGGCGCTATAACCGCTTTTGTATATGCAAATATCATCGGAACTCGCGTACAGGTTAATAGCAATGTCTCGCGCGACGGAGCGGGTGGGGCAGTAATGGCCGATAACTATGCTCCGAGCCTCCGTTTTATCGACTCAGAATTTCAGAATAATGCTGCGGCAAATGGCGGAGGGGTATTCAAGTTAGGAGATGGGGCGGAACTCACCATTGAGAGATCAGTCATTTGCAATAACACCTCCTCAAACGGGTGGGGCGGAGCTATCTATGCAAATGAAGATTGTGTTATATCTATTATTCAATCTCTTATCTCCGGCAATACGAGTGACAATCCAGGCGCGGCATTGCTATTAGAAAGGCGCACTTCCTGCGTGCTTGATAGAAGCACAATCGCCGATAATCATTCAAATGAAGACGATAATTCGATCTATTTGAACCAGGGATCATCGCTCCAAATTGTAAACTCAATTCTATGGCGAGATGCTAATTCCGAGATAACTGCGACACGTGAGGATGCAGTAAATCGAGTAGAGATCTCATATTCTGATGTTCGAAGAGGCCAAGACGGAATAGACGACAACCACAACATTGACATCACCTGGGGCGACGGCAACATAGATTCCGACCCCCTATTCGTCAACCTCGACAACGGCGACTACCACCTCACCGAAAACTCCCCCTGCATAGACGCCGGCGACCCTGACTCTCCTCCTGACCCCGACGGTACTCGCACCGACATGGGAGCCTTCTACTTCGAGCAAAACGTTCCCCGCCCGGTGATCTTAATCGAACCTGACAGCCTCGACTTCGGCGTCATCCGTTCCGGCGACCGTCTGACCGACACCCTCACCATCCACAACTTCGGCGGCGAGCCTCTGACCGTCACCTCGCTCAGCATCACCGACGAAGAGGCATTCCTGATCGAAGAAGGCGCTGAACCGTTTGAGCTTGCTTCCGGCGAAAAACACATCGCCGTCATCAGCTTCACTTCCAACGACACCGGCGCGTTCCGTTCAAGCTTCCGCGTCGCGAGCAACGACCCTGCCCGCCCGGTGGTTGACGTGCCACTCACTGGCAAGGTGATCCTGATGCTGCCAGATATTGCAGTAAGCGCCGATACGCTGCTCTTCGACCGCATAGACCCCGGCCAGCAGCAAGAGCGCACTCTGGTACTACGGAATGTCGGCAACCGAGTCTTGAACATCCCGTCGCTCTTCGTCCTTCCCGGAAACGGCCCCTTCAGGATTATCAGCGGCGCGGAAGTATTTGAGATCGAGCCTGACAGCGCTTGGACGCTCACCATTCGCTTCACCCCGCAATCGTTCGCCGACTTCGAAGCTCACCTGATGATCGAATCCGACGATCCCGACGAAAGCGCGGTTGACGTCGCTCTTCTGGGAACTACGCTCTCCGTCCCCTCTGACAATTTTCCCTTTTCCATTTTCCATTTGCATTCCGCCTTCCCCAACCCCTTCAACAACTCCACCGCCATCACCTTCTCCCTCGACCGCGAGCAACCCGTCCGCCTTGAGGCAAGAGATTTGCACGGTCGGATCGTGGCAACTTTGTTTGCGGGAAAAGGCTCAACCGGTGAAAACCGTGTAGTTTGGGATGCGTCAGGCGTTCCAACTGGAGTCTATCTGCTCAGGCTGGTGGGCCAGTCGGAAGTATCCTGCTTGAAAGTGGCGCTCGTCAGGTAGCACCCCACATCAGCCAGACTTCCCCATTATAAGCGCATACTCCCGGCGGGATCGAGTAAGACTCCACCTTTGCGCCTGGAAAGTTGATCCCACTCCGTAGCTCAGCCTCAGTGGGGAAGAAATGGACATGGTAGTCTTCGGTGTAAGGCAAGTATTCCTGACGAGGGACGAGGATAATTAACCGCCCGCGACAGACTCGCCGCAATTCGCTTACCGCCGCATCCAGATCCCGGACGTGCTCCAGCGTGTGAGTCGAAACGACCACATCGAACGTCTTATCTTCAAATGGGAGCTTTTCGAGAAAAGCCGCCTGAAACTCGACGGAATTTCCCAGCCGTTCCCTCGCCCGCACAATCGCTTTCTCTGAAAGATCTACTCCCGCAAGCTTGAAACCTCGCCCCGTAAGGCTCGCCAGCAAGTACCCATCTCCGCACCCGGCGTCCAGCAGCGTCTGCACGCCTTCCCCTTGGCCCACCAGCTCACCAATCCTCTCCAAATCCACCGGCGCCAGGTCGTGCCCGCCCCAGTTCTCCCAGGACAGGTCATAGGCTTCCTTCCACTCGCTGTCGGTCGCCCGGCTCGCCTTCTGTTTCCAGTTCAGGTCGAACCAGTCGCTGTAGCGCGCCCGGATCTTCCGCCGCGAGACGATCCGGTTGTAGAGATAGTGGACTTGCTTCGGCAGAAGCCGCTTCAGGAGCTGTTTCATGGAAAGGACTCTCTCGATTCGGAGCGACCATTGGGTTTAGACTGGTAAGGATGCGATAATTTGGGACGAAAGTCAAGGGAAACCCGTCGGAGTGTAGTACCATTCAAAGCAGCCGGGATATTAGGCTCATCGCTGTTTGACGTGGGTAACATCAAAAGCCGTTGTTTCTCGCGTAGAGGCCAATCCGCCATAAGTTTCGTAGGTTGGGCTGACCAGCCGTTTATTGGCGGATTGTGCCGGTCTGGCGATTTGTGTGGTTCAAAGGCTGAGTGGGCACAATCCGCCACTCGCACGGAAGATTAAGCATACACTGCACCTAAGGCGGATTGGCCTCTACGCGAGTAATGTGAATCTATTCTCACAAACCCACACGAAACAGCGAGAAGCCGGATATTATGCTTCCTGAGTTAGCGCGATTCGATGGACTCGATGTTTCTGAGCAGCGATGATACTCTTAACATTTGAATAACAACCCTTGACACCCTCGCCTCTGGTGCCTATCTTATGTAGTTGATGATCCTCGTTTTGGTTGTTCGACCCACTCCACGCACTGCACCACCGACAGACTTTCCGATCCGGGCAACGTTCGATTAGAAATGTCCGCTTCTACCCTACACTTTCCACTTGGAGGCAACAATGCGTATGGGAACTCGTGGCTTACGAATACTGCTGACAGTAGTCGTTCTCTTCGCTGCATATTCGACCGGCTTGACTCAGGTTGTGTCCCCACTTCCGGGCGGGGTTGCAGTCGTTTCAGGAGGCGACAATGTTCAGCAAGCCTTCAACCTCGTCAATAATGGCGACGCAGCTTTCCACTACAATTTCTTCATCCAATCTGGCGGTCCAGCCAATGGGCGCGACGCTCGCGGCGGCCCCGATGAGATGGAATACGAATGGCGCGACTCGGACGAAGATGACGGCCCGGTCTATGAGTGGATAGACATCATCAACCTCGAAGCCACGCGGAATCTTCAGGCTAATGACGACGACAGCCTCTACGGTATGTTCGATCTCGGCTTTGAATTCCCCTTCTATGGCGAAGTTTACAACGAGATCGGTATTGACGCAAATGGTTTCGCGACCCTCCTGCCCGCCTTCAACTACTTCCCGTTCATCAATGCCTGGCAGAACCTGCCCAATGATGCTCCTCCCGGAACCTTCCTCGCGGTCAACTATCAGGATTTGAACCCGGCCGTCGGCGGAGCAATCTACTTCTGGACCGATGGCAACACCGCAGTAGTCACTTGGAACGAAATCCCCCACTTCGCCGACGGAGGTGGAAATCAAGCGCGCTGGACCTTCCAGTTGATCATCAACTCAGACGGCTTTATCAAGTACCAGTATCAGACTGTCGGAATCTACGACGGCCCTGTGGACATGTGTATCGGCCTTCAGAACGAAGCCAAGAATCTCGGCTTCACTGTCGCCATGCGTGACCGTGATTACATCCAGGAAGAGAAAGCCGTCGCCTTCGGCCCGCCAGCCGCTTGGATCAACTGGGTGCAGGTCGAACCGCAAGCCGGGGATCTGGCTCGCGGAGCCGAGCAAGAAGTTGTTCTCTCCTTCCTGCCCGGTAATCATGAAGACGGCTATTACTGGGCGAATGTTATTTTCGATGTGAGGGCTCTGGGGATCCGTCAGATTACACCAGTGGTCATGTCGTTGAACTCGCCCGTCGGCTCGATAGAAGGCACAATCACCGACGCTGCCACCAACGAACCGGTCGCTGGCGCGCTGGTCAGCCTCGATGACGTCGGAATGTGGATGACAACCGGAGATGATGGCTCCTATTCCTTCGCGAATCTCCCGCCTCGCACCTACCAGCTTTCAGCCTCCGCAGACAACTTTAACGACTTCGACTTTGGCGATATCGCCGTTGAAGCTGAGCAGGTCGCTGACGGCTCGATCGAGTTGCTGCATGGCGAATTCACCCCCTCTATTGAACGTGTAGTCCAACAACTTGGTCCGGACACCGACACTGAGATCAATTTCTCTGTGGCCAATCGCGGCAATGCTACCGTCCACTTCACCACTGACCGGAGGCTGGTGGGCGATGCCAACGCCGCACCAATGGAAGTGCGTCGCACACTGAATGTCGGTGCGAATGTGGATGACGACCGGGTCGAGGGTGTGGTTTTTGCCGATGGACATTTCTATATTTGCGGCGCAGCAGGGGATGCCACCAACCAGGTCTATGAATTGGACGAAAACGGCGAAGAGACCAACCGCTTCGACCAGGCAGGCCATTCTCGCTACGGCTACAAAGACCTTGAATACGACGGCGAGTGGATCTGGGGCGCAGGCGAAGACTCGATATTCGCGTTCAACACCGCCGGTGAAGTCCAGCGCCGTTTCCGAGGCCCGCACAATCCCGACAACAACCTCGCATGGGATCCCGTACGGGAAGTGCTCTGGGTGGCTGGTACCACTACCAACATTTCTGCATTGACTCGTGACGGTCAGGTGGTTGGCGGCGATCTGAACCGCCGTGGCTTGCGTATCTATGGATTAGCCTGTTTCCCCGAAGACCCCGACGGTTTCGATCTCTACATAATGACCCAGCCGGTAGCCGGGGCGATGCGCCTCTACAAGATGAATCCCGACAATAATGACACAGCTTTCGTTCATTCTTTCGATTTTGGAGATGGAGGGACAGGCGCCGGGATCTACATCACCAATCAACTCGACGTCTATAGTTGGGTGATGCTCCTGATGAGTAATGTGACGCCTGATCAAGGCGGCGACAAACTTCAGTTGGTACAACTGGCGGCGCGCCGTGATTGGATGCAGATCTCGCCTGCTCAAGGCGAGCTTGAGGCGAACAGCGCTCTCGACTTCACACTGACGCTCGATGCGACCGGCTTGCCCGAAACCGAGTTCAACGGCGAGATCGTCTTCATGCATGACGCGCGTGGAAGTCAAACCATTATCCCAATTACGCTTAATGTGGTACTTGGACCGGTTCACACGATCCGCGATTACCCACTCACAATGGGCTGGAACACCATTTCAGCCAACCTGCAGCCCGATAATGCCGATATGCCAACAGCTTTGGCGGCTCTTAACGAGCAAGGTCTGGTCGTTATGATGAAGGACGGTCAAGGCCACTTCTATCGTCCGGCGGATGATTTCAACAATATCCCCCCCTGGGATGTCACCCAAGGGTACCAGATCAAGGTACGTCAGGACGCGATGCTCCAGCTCGAAGGCACGACTGTGATGGCAGACGACGCGATCCCGCTCCATCAGGGCTGGCAGACTGTGGCGTACTATCCCCGCAATCAGGTCGAAGCGACCATCGGCTTGAGCGGAATTGTCGAGCAACTTCAAGTCGGCAAAGACGGCTACGGCGGATTCTACCTGCCCGCCTACGATTTCAGTTGCATGGAGCCGTTGAAGGAAGGGCAGGGCTACCAGCTTAAACTCGCAGCCGATGCCGAACTGATCTACCAGATGATGGGTCAGGATCGTGCTCCTTCAGCACCCCGGCAAGCCGAACCGGTTCATTATGCCTATCCGGAACCGACTGGAAGCAACATGAGCCTGCTGTTGCTCGATGTTCCCGAGGGTGAATTCGCCGCCGTGCAGAATGGCCGGATTGTCGGCGCAGGCGTTGCGGCTGGCGAGCGCTGCGGATTCCCCGTCTATGGTGACGACCCGAGCACAGCGATCATTGAAGGCGCGATTGACAACGGCGAAATCGAGATCCGCTACTGGAATGGCGAGGCGGAAGAAATCCTTTCCATTGAACCGGTCGAAGGAAAATTCCGTTACGAGTCCGACGGCGTTGTGGTTGGAAGGGCGGTCGGAGTTGCACTCCTGCCGACGACATTGAGGATCTCCTCGATCTACCCAAATCCCTTCAACGGCCAGACGACGATCTCGTTCGGCATAGATCGCGCCGTGCCGACTTCGTTGGTGGCGTACGACCTAAATGGCCGCGAAGCAGCACGGATCTTTGATGGAGTGCCACGCACCGGCTACCACACAGCTACCTGGAATGCCGACCGGCTGCCCAGCGGGATTTATATGCTGAGACTCGAATCCGCCGGACGGGCAAGAGTTGCTAAAGTGGCGTTGATTAAGTAAATTACTATAGAGTGGAGAAAGGCGGCATTGATTACCGGGGCGAGATCTGAGACTGCCGTCAGTGGGTAGGTTTATCCTGCCCTGAATGCTTTACAAGCGCCCATCCAATCTCCCGATGGGCGCTTGTTGTTAATCGCGGATCGCGGTTACTACACCGGTTACCATTCACGTATCACCTGTCGTAGCGGTTGTTTACACTACCCTTGGAGGGAGGACTTCAGTCCGCCCTGTGAGTCAAAGTGTACTGATGGATTAGGGAGGACTGAAGTCCTCCCTCCAAGACAAGACATCATACATTACTCTGGGTAACATCAAGCGTACATCGCTCCCGATCCGGGTTTCGTGCATCTTACGCATCAAGAGGAATTGGTCCCAATGAGACTTTCTACTATCGCTTCTGCGGCTGTCGCACTGCTTCTGGCGAGTTCGCCGCTCTTCGCCAATGGATTTTCTTCCAGCCAAAGCAGTCAGACGTCGTTCTCGACTATCCGCGAAACCGCCGGGGGGGTCTCCCTCAGTTTCGCACCTTCAGCCGAAATGCTCGACCAGCAGAACGTCCAACTCCAATCTTCTAACTCCGATGGTGAAACGAACTGGGAACGCAGTTGGATCGTCCTTCCCCCCACCGGAGGAGTCGAGGCGACCGTCAAAGCCCTCGAAGTGACCCGTTTGGACGGCAGCCCGGTGCTCGAGTCTGCTATCTCCTCCTCAACCCTGAAGCCCCTCGTGCGCATGGGCAGGCCGATGGTCTTCCGCGGAGTACGGATGGCTCCGGTTTCGATGGCGACTTCGCTTACGGAAGGCAATGATCGGCTGTTAGTAAGGCATGCGGAAATCGAGATCGAGTACACCGCTGGTCGAGGTATCTCCGAAGTGAGCCGCCCGCCTCAGCAGCTTGATGCAGACTGGCACGCCTTCCTGCAGTCCACAGTAAGCAATCCTCAATCGCCCTATATCCCGCGACGAGACCTCGCTCCGACTAATGCAGGTAAGCTCCTGATCCTGCGTCCCGCCGCTCTCGAGGATCGGGACGCACTCCTCGAACTCAGCCGCTACGCCGAATGGAAACGGCAGACCGGACTGCAGGTGACGACCGAGATCGTGGATGTTGCCAATACCTCCCCGCAACAGATCCGTCGCATCATCGCCGAAGGTTACCCCGATGATCCCTATGACTTTGTCCTGCTGATCGGGTGGGAGCGGACCTTCGCGGGTGACGAATTGATGGGACCAATCGAAAACGACGCGTCTCTACTTTTCCCCGGTTTCTGGCTCGATGGCGAGACTCCCGACACCGGTGACTTCTTCTACGGCACTCTTGACGATTTGGAAGGCGAGTCCGACTGGCTGCCCGATGTGATGGTTGGGCGAATGATGGTGCAGAATCCGGCCAAGCTCCGCGGGGCGTTGAATCGTTCGATCATGTACGAACAGGAGCCTTATGTAGGCGTCGAAGGACACGAGGGTGAGTGGTTCAGTCATGCGATGGTGGTTAATGATATCGTTGACTCACTCTTGGGGGTCTTTGTCCCGAGAGAGATGGCAGTCTGGGTGAGGAATTCACTCAATCGCATCGGTATGAATGCAGATACCCTCTTATCTGACAAGGATCACCCGAGTGATGTTCGTGAGATTTTTGAATCTCCCGGCGCTTCAATTGCCATCGTGGATGGTTACTTTTTCGGCGCCTGTCAGTGGGATGATGATAATCGCTTCCCGCTCGACAATGGGATGAACCCGCTCGTTTCGGCGAACTCGCTCTATTACGACACGCCGACCTGTTATCCTTACTTCTCGTCCGTCGAATTCCCCGACCGCAGCGGCCCGATTGCCTGGATATCTTCAGCCGCGTTGCATATTTTTGAGCAAGATCGCTACGTAAACGGCGGTGTCGTCCGAGCGTTGACTCAACGGCGCACCAATCTGGTCGGCGATCTTAATCTCTCCGGCATTCTGGAAGTCCTGACCCTTGCTCCCTTCTTCGACGATGGCGACATCCTCGCTGTCCAGTATCACCGCTATCTTCGTCAATTCTCGCTTGCCGGTGATCCCACTGTTCAGGTCTATACAGCATCCCCGGTTGAGTTGCAGACAAACCTGCCGAACTCCCTCTCGCCCGGAACTACGGCTCTGAATATCCGCGTCACCAATGCCGATGGTCAGGACGTCCCGGGTGCGAAGGTCTGCATTCGACAGCCGGACCTTTTCCAGTACGTCAGCACTACCGATGACGGCGGAGAAGTGTCGTTCATCATCCCCGAAGGCGTCGAAGCCGGAGTGCTGCAAGTCACCATCACCAAAGTGAATTGTCGCGCCTTGATAAGAGAACTTCCGGTTGAGAGTGGTCGAGTCAACCTCGTTCTCCAAGATTCCGGCATAGACGACTCTGAAAACGGCGGCGACAACGACGGCAGTCTCGACAACGGCGAATCGGTTGCCCTCAATGTGACCATAGCGAATTTGGGCGAGGACAATGCCACCGGCGTCCAAGCTACCATCCGCTCAAACTCACCCTACGTCCGCTTCAATCGCGAGATCGTCGGCGTGGACGATATCGAATCGGGCGGCGGAACCGGCACATTTTCCGAGCCGGTCATCCTCTCGCTCGACTCTGATTGCCCCGGACTCACCGAGATTGCGCTGCAAATCGAGTTGACCTCCCAGCAAGGCAACTATCTGTGCGGCTTCGAATTGACTTCTTCAGGTCCCGTGTATGCTACCAACCCAGATCAGCTTGGCATAATCGGACTGCAGCCAGGTGCTGCTGACGCAACCATCACTCCGCGGCTCTATAATCATGGAGATCGCGACGGTGCAGATCTGCAAGTGCGACTGGTCAGCCGGACTCGCGGCGTAGATGTCACCGTTGCAGATCGCGCATACAACGGCGTCCCGGTCGGAAGTTGGCGCAATCCGTCCGATCCGTTCCACCTGAGCGTCAACCGCTACTTCGCCGCCGGTGAGTTGGCTGAGTTCGAAATGCGCATCACTGAAGGTGAAAACGCCAACTTCATCCATCGCTTCTCAATTCCGGTCGGCGTCAAAGGCGCCGGCGAGCCGGTCGGCCCCGATAGCCACGGCTACTACGCTTTCGACAGCGGAGACGCAAACTGGCCGCAATCGCCTGATTTTGAATGGTTCGAGATCAATGGCGATGCGACCGGCGGAAGTGACGTCCGCGGCACAAAGCTCGATCTGACCGATGGTACCAATTGGAGTCTCGGCAGTGAAGATTCAGGGATGGACACCATCATATCGCTCCCGTTCGATTTCCAGTTTTACGGTCAGGATTACGAGCAACTTGTGATCTGCACCAATGGCTGGGTCTCATTCGACACTGCTTCAGCATTCTTTAGAAGCCCCTTCAACCGCGCCTTCCCCGGCATGGGAACCCCCGACGCCCAGATCGCACTCTGCTGGCAGGATTTGATCTCTGATAACAACAACTTCAGCGGCGTTTATACCTACTACCATCAGCAGGCAGGCAAGTTCATCGTCGAGTGGAGCGGTTACAACATCTACGAATCTGGCGAGTATGTCCCCGTCTCCTTCCAATTGTGGCTGCTTGATCCAGCCATTTATCCAACCCCCAGCGGCGATGGTGAAGCGATTATTCAGTACAAAGAATACACCCCGACCGTTGGCAACACCTCCTACTGCCCCTATGCCGCGGTCGGTATCAGGAACCAGGACGGAACCGACGGATTGTCCTATCTCCATCTGGGGCAATACAATACCGCCGCAGCCGCCATTACTGACAGCTTCGCGATCAAATTCACCACCATGCTGCAACCGGAACGGGGAAGAGTGTTTGGTCGGACGGTCCTGGCAGAAACACCGAATGAAGGGGCGGCTGGAATCCATATCTTCCACCCGCGAGGTATAGATTTCACCACGGCGGCGGATGGCCAGTTCAGCTTTGAACTGCCCGCCGGGACATACAGCTCGGTCGAGTTCACCAGAGAGTACCACAACACGAGTAGCATCACCTTCAC
>Ga0172380_10008975_pt1 | contig 10759 bp, 10 predicted proteins | sample Leawe162metaG_FD_119747 | JGI IMG/M metagenome (GOLD analysis project Ga0172380, IMG submission 119747) | Leachate microbial communities from a municipal landfill in Southern Ontario, Canada - Leachate well 162 metaG | ecosystem: Engineered > Solid waste > Landfill > Unclassified | place...
CGGGATCTGGCTGATCGTCGCCGCGTTCCGACCAAAGTCTGACCAGACTCCGCCGGCGCCGCCCGCGCCGTTGTACCCGCCCGAGATTCAACCTTCGAACGTCGCCGCAGCGACTGCCGCTAGTCCGCCCATGCCGCCGAGCACGACCGGACCCGCTGCAGCTCCGCCAAGCCAGGGCTGAGGTTCTGATGGAGGTTCAAGAGACAGAAGTCCAGACGGATCGCGTCATCACTGTGCCCAACATCCTGTCGTTCATGCGGTTGTTGGGTGTCCCGCTCTTCCTTTGGCTAATCCTTGTTCCCGAGGCCGACGGCTGGGCAATCGTGGTGCTCGTCTTCGCCGGGATATCGGATTATCTCGATGGCAAGATTGCTCGCAAGTGGAACCAGATCAGCCGCGTCGGTCAGATCCTCGATCCGCTAGCTGATCGGCTCTACATCCTCGCGACGCTGATCGGCTTGTTGCTCAGGGGGATCATTCCCTGGTGGCTCGTAGCAGTGCTGGTTGGGCGCGATCTGATCATGGGAGTAGTGCTCGCTGTGCTCAAGAAGCGGACGGGCCTCACTGGGCTTCCCGTGCACTTCATCGGCAAAGCCGCAACCTTTTGCCTGCTGTACGCGTTCCCACTGATTCTGTTGGGCGCTGGCACCGGCACCTTGGCCGACGTCTGCCGGGTGTTTGGATGGGCATTTGCGCTGTGGGGAACGGGGCTCTACCTCTGGGCGGCGGTGCTGTATTTGGAGCAGGCAGCGAGGGTCTTGCGAGGTAAGCCGAACGGGACTTCGTCCGTCGCGACGGGCTAGAGTTCGCCCATGACTCCTGACCACCTGAAATACACGAATGAACATGAATGGGCACTCGTCACTGAGACTGGCACCATTCGATTCGGAATCACTGACCACGCTCAGGAGTCGCTCGGCGACATCGTATTTGTGACCCTCCCGGACCCAGGCACACAAGTTGAGGCGGGAGAAAACTGCGGTGAGATCGAGTCGACCAAGAGCGTCGCTGAGGTCTTCTCGCCAATCTCGGGGGTCGTTGTTGCCCGCAATGATGTCGTAGAGACCTCTCCGGAGACCATCAACGCCGACCCATACGGCGCCGGTTGGCTAGCGGAAGTTAATCCAAGTGGCCCAAATGCGATCGAGGCTCTGCTCAGTGCAGCTGAGTACGAAGCCATCGTTGCGTCTTCCTAGTTGTGTAGAACTCAATTGTTATCCGAAAGCCTGTTGACCAACCCGTACCCTGAACCGTAGGTTTACCCTTCGTGACCGACCTCTGTACTTCCTGTGGCAAACCACTGACACCTGCTGCCCGATTTTGCGCCGACTGCGGCGCTGTCGTGCAGGACGTCCCGTTGACCCCGGACGTCACGGGCACCATCCATTCCCTCGGGTCAGCCACCGATTCGGGCCCGATCGAGCCCGTTGCAGCGGTTGAAACTGCGGCGATCGAACCCGGCAGCTACGCCCTGCTGATCGTGCGCGGACCAGGTACCGGGAGCCGTATCGAGTTGAGCGGCCTAGAGATGACCGTGGGGCGATCTCCAGAGACAGCGGTCTTTCTTGATGACATCACGGTCTCGCGAGTACATGCGACATTCAAGCGTTCAAGTTCGGGATGGCAATTGAATGACCAGGGGAGCCTCAACGGTACCTATGTCAACCGCGACCGGGTGGATTCTGTCGAACTGACAAAGGGCGATGAGATTCAGATTGGCAAGTACCGGTTCCACTACCTCGCTGGCGCGACGGAAGGTGCAGCGTAGTGCAACCGCAAGCCGTAGAACAACGACTGACGATCGGCGCAGTACTCGCGCTATTGCAGGACGAGTACCCAGACATGGATGTCACGATCTCGAAGATCCGATTCCTGGAGGCAGAGGGTCTGGTTGAGCCCGGGCGCACTCCGACTGGATACCGCAAGTTCTCGGCCGCAGACGTCGATCGGCTCCGCTACACCTTGACGATGCAGCGAGACCACTTTCTGCCGTTGAGGGTGATCCGAGACCACCTTGAGAAGATCGATCAGGGATGGGAGCCAGCGATCGTCTCTGATGGCGCGCCCACTGTTCCAGTGCCGGAGGCGGATGTGTCAACGATTCCGGCACCAGAACTCAATGCCGTTCGTGTTGCCGTGTCGTTGACCATGGCGGACCTTGCGGAGCAAGCTGGCATGAGCATCGCCGATCTCGCGGACCTGCGTGATTTGAAGCTGATCCAACGCATCCCCGGCTCCGACGAGTTCGGCGTGGACGCCCTTGAAGTCGCACGCAGCATCGTTGAATTGGGAAAGTTCGGGATCGAAGCACGACACCTGACTCGGGTCCGTAGTGCCGCCGAACGCCAGGTTGAGCTGATTACCGAGCGTCTGGGTACCCAATTGGCTAGTGCCGACGCTGACGAAGCAGCCGAGATCCGCCAACAGGCGAAAGAGATGGCAACTCAACTGCTGCGACTGCAGTCGATCATTATGCGGTCGGCACTTGCCGCTGAGTTTGCGCCGCCAAACGCGAAGTAGACCCATCCGCCCTCACCCGAACGAGACCGGGCGCGGCAATAGGCGCTCATCTCCCAAGGCAGCGGGCGTAGAGTGGATCCGTGATTGACGTCGAAGTTGTCGGTGTCAGAGTTGAGATGCCGAGCAATCAGCCAGTACTGCTTTTGCGCGAGGCCAATGGTGTCCGGTACCTCCCCATCTGGATTGGTGCGGTTGAAGCTACTGCGATCGCATTTGCTCAGCAGGATGTGGAACCACCGCGGCCGCTAACGCACGACCTGCTGTGTTTGCTGCTAGCGCAGTGGAACCACAAGTTGACAGCGATTCAGGTCGATGCGCTCGAAGATGGCGTCTTCTATGCCAACTTGTTGTTTGCTGATGGAACAACGGTGAGTGCGAGGCCTTCCGATGCCGTGGCGATCGCTCTGCGCACGGGTACTCGCGTCGTCGTCGACGAAGCAGTCATGGATACCGCGGGTATTGAAATGCCAGAACCTCAAGAAGAGGATGAAGTCGAGGCGTTTCGCGAATTTCTCGACTCTGTTTCGCCGGAGGATTTTGCTGGTGGGAGCCCATCAGATAGTGGTAGTTAGGCGGATAAATCAGGCTAGATATAACCCTCAACTTGAACTGCAGGGTTGAGATACTTGAGAGTTTCTCGGCAGATAGGTGCGTCGTAGGTTGACGCTGGATAATCGGATCCCTACGGTGCGCAGTGGAGTTACTTTGCATTTCTTGTTGGAGGTAGAACGTGACTGAGTCACCGGAAGGCGCAACTAGCCGCCCTCGTGCGCACGCGCAGCAGGAGGCGCTGTTCGAAACGGTCGGCGACAGTCTTTCTCCCGACGTCGGCTACCGCGGACCAATCGCTTGTAGTGCTGCCGGCATCACGTACCGCCAACTTGACTATTGGGCTCGTACTGGATTGATCCAACCGAGCATCCGCACAGCGCAAGGGTCAGGCTCACAGCGTCTCTACAGCTTCCGCGACATCCTGGTCTTGAAGGTCATCAAACGACTTCTCGATACTGGGGTCTCACTCCAGAATATTCGCGCTGCCGTAGATCACTTGCGCGATCGCGGCGTTGATGACCTCGCGCAGATCACCCTCATGAGCGATGGCGCCAGCGTGTACGAATGCACATCTGAACAAGAGGTCATCGACCTCGTGCAAGGCGGCCAAGGAGTGTTCGGGATCGCTGTCGGACGAGTGTGGCGAGAAATCGAAGGAAGCCTTGCAGAACTGCCGGGAGAGCATAGCGACGGCCGCAGCGTAGTTCCGGATGGATTCAGCGACGAACTCGCCGAACGCCGAGCGCTTCGTACTGGCTGACTCTTCGGCGCTGCGCGCCATGAGCATCTAGCCGCGAGGGGTACGGTTTGCCAAGTGAAGTCCGCCTTTGAGCGGTTAGCTCGGCAATGAAGAGGCAGAAATTTGAGTTCCGACTACTGTGATCGCCATATCGGTCCGTCATCCTCTGAGCGCGACGCCATGCTTGCTGCGGTTGGATATGGCTCGATTGATGGGCTGATGGACGATGCGATCCCGGCGGATGTCCGGGCGCGAATTGACCTCGCCTTGCCGGATCCAATTTCGGAAGCGGAGCTTGCAGCAGAATTGCGTCGTCTCGGTGCCAAGAACGAACTTCGCGTGCCTATGCAGGGACTCGGGTACTACCGCAGCCACACCCCCTCCGTGATTCGGCGCAATGTGCTGGAGAATCCAGGGTGGTACACCGCTTACACGCCGTATCAACCTGAAATCTCGCAGGGCCGCCTTGAGGCGCTGCTCGTGTACCAAACCATGGTCGCTGACTTGACTGGCCTGGACACCGCGAACGCATCACTACTTGACGAGCCAACGGCTGCTGCCGAGGCGATGTCGATGGCACGGCGGATTAGCAAGAATGCCGGAAACAAGTTCGCGGTTGATTCCGACACTCACCCGCAGACGCTGGCAGTCCTGCAAACTCGCGCTGAACCGGCTGGTTTCGAGATTGTCTGCTTCGACGTTGCTGAGGGACCCAGCGGCGATGACTACTTCGGGGTGCTCTTGAGCTACCCGGGTTCGTCGGGGTCGATCTCCGAGCGCTATCCGGCCCTCGCTAAAGCCGCGAACGCCGTGGGCGCGACAGTAATTGCCACGACCGACCTGCTCGCACTCACGTTGTTGACGCCACCAGGGGAGTGGGGCGCAGACATCGCTGTCGGATCTGCCCAGCGCTTTGGTGTTCCGCTCGGCTTCGGAGGACCCCACGCTGGGTTTATGGCTGTGCGCGCAGGACTCGAGCGCAATCTGCCTGGTCGTATCGTCGGCGTCAGCCATGACCGGGCAGGGCAACCTGCGTATCGGCTTGCGTTGCAGACGCGGGAACAACATATTCGCCGCGAGCGTGCAACCAGCAACATCTGTACGTCTCAAGTCCTGCTCGCAGTGATCAGCGCGTTGTACGCCGCCTATCACGGGCCTCAAGGTTTGCAAGACATCGCGACCAAGGTGGCCAAAAGCTCGGCTGCCCTAGCCGCCTCGATGACGCAACTTGGCGCCCAGCCAGTTGGCGAGGGCAATTTCGACACAGTGACATACGCCGCTGCAGGCGCCGCTGAACAGATCGTCAAGTCGATTGGCCAGAGCGGCATCGACGTCCGGTTCGTGGATGCCGATCATTTCGCGATCTCGGTCGATGAAACGACGACCGCGGAGCACCTGGCGACCATCGTTGCGTCGACCGCCGATGCTCTGGGCGTGGCAACTGTTGGCGTCGATGCAGGTGGTTCTGGGACTGCCATACCGCCGCAGCTTCGTCGAACGAGCGAGTATCTGACTCATCCGTGGTTCACCAGCTACCATTCCGAGACCTCGATGATGCGGTGGCTGCGTCGGCTAGCTGACTTTGACTTGGCACTCGACCGAGCAATGATTCCGCTCGGTTCATGCACGATGAAGCTGAACTCTGCTGCTGCAATGGAGCCAATTAGCCTGCCGGAGTTTGCCGACATCCACCCGTTCGCGCCGAACGGGAGCACCGCTGGCTACCTAGAACTGATCCACCGGTTGCAGGATTGGTTGGCTGCTATCACTGGCTACGCCGCTGTCAGCGTTCAGCCCAATGCTGGTTCACAGGGTGAGTTCGCCGGTCTAATGGCGATTCGGGCCTACCACCGCGACAACGGTGACTCGGATCGGAACATTTGCCTCATCCCCGCAAGTGCGCACGGGACAAACGCCGCGAGCGCAGCTATGGCAGGGATGAAGGTTGTCGTGGTCGCATGCGACGAAACCGGGGGGGTCGACGTTGCTGATTTGAAAGACAAGGTCGACGTGCACCGGCACGACCTATCCGCGGTCATGCTCACCTACCCCTCCACGTACGGGGTGTACGAAGACACGATCTCCGAGGTTTGTCGGCTGGTGCATGCCGCGGGTGGCCAGGTGTACGTCGACGGCGCAAACCTCAATGCACTTGTCGGCTTCGCTGCACCGGGGGAGTTCGGCGCTGACGTATCGCACCTGAACCTCCACAAGACCTTCTGCATTCCTCATGGTGGAGGTGGCCCAGGTGTCGGACCGGTCGCGGTACGGGAACATTTGGCGAAGTATTTGCCTGGACACCCGTTGTCGTCGGAGCACGATCCTGACCACACGATTGGTGCGATCAGTGGGGCGCCGTTCGGGAGCGCGGGAATCCTGCCGATTCCGTACGCGTACATCCGAATGATGGGCGCGCAAGGCCTTCGTGAAGCGACGGCACACGCCGTCCTATCGGCAAACTACGTGGCAAAGCGGCTCAACCAGCATTACCCGGTGATGTATACCGGCAACGCGGGATTGGTCGCCCATGAGTGCATCCTCGACCTGCGTGAGATCACCAAGGCTTCTGGCGTCACCGTTGATGACGTCGCAAAGCGACTCATCGACTTCGGCTTCCACGCTCCGACCATGTCGTTCCCGATCGCGGGGACCCTCATGGTCGAACCGACTGAGAGTGAGAACAAGGAAGAACTTGATCGGTTCTGCGACGCGATGATTGCAATCCGTGAAGAGATTGCCGCAGTGGCGTCTGGTGATCTTGAACTCGATCGTTCCGCGCTGCGGAACGCCCCACACACCTCGCGTGATCTGGTCGCTGACTGGGATCGCGACTACACCCGCGAACAGGCGGTGTTCCCTGGGTCAACGAGCAGTCGCGGCAAGTACTGGCCGCCGGTCGGAAGGATTGACGGCGCGTACGGAGATCGAAACTTGATGTGTAGCTGCCCGCCAATCGAGTCCTTCACCTGACATGGAATCCACTGCGTTTGCGCTGTTCATTCTGGCGCTCGTCGTTGGGGCAATTTGCCACTACCGCAAGATCAACCCTGCGCTGCCACTGATTGCCACTGGCCTCGCGTTCGACTTCCTCGTACCGAAGGTCATTTCTGAACTCCCAGACCCCGAGTTCATTCTGACGCTCGTCCTCGCGCCGCTCGTTTTTGCGGCGGCGCTTGCTAGTTCCGCGCTCGATCTTCGCCGGATTCGGCGAAGTGTGCTGTTGCTCGCCGTGGTTCTGGTGGTGATCACAACAGCGGTTGTTGGAGTTGTGGCGTCGCTGACGCTTGCCGCACTCACGTTCGCTTCGGCCTGCGCGCTAGGGGCAATTCTTGCCCCAACGGATGCGGTCGCGGCATCCGCTGTCGCCTCTAAGATTGGTTTGCCGTCGCGAGTTCAACTCGTGATTGAAGGCGAAAGCCTGGCGAATGACGGGACGGCGCTCACCATCTTGCGCGTTGCCACTGTCGCAGCGGTTGCCGGTTCCGTGACCCTGCTTCAGGGTGCGCAGATTCTGCTCCTCGCCGTTGTTGGCGGAATTGTTGTGGGAGCAGTCGGCGGGTGGTTCGTGAGTCTGTTGATACGGATCGCCAAGGAGCCGATCGTAGGTAACGCGATCCTATTGCTCACCCCGTTTGTGCTGTACCACCTGTCGGAGGAACTTGGCGGATCCGGCCTGCTGACTGTGGTGATTGCTGGCGTCTGGATTGCCCATACGACAAGCGTCCGGGGCAATTTCCAGCTTCGACTGCAGTCAGATTCGGTCTGGAAGCTCATCACGTTCATCCTCGAGAGTTTTGCGTTCGTCCTCGTGGGTGCGGAATTCCTCGACACGTATAGCCGAGTTGGAGAACCCGGCTGGGTACGTTTGCTCATACTTGCGGTTGGCCTCACATTGTTGATCACCCTGGTGCGATTTGCATTCATGGGTTTGTGGTTCGTGATTGGACCGAAGGTCGCCCCCGAGAACTTCACCGATCGACGTCTCGCAGCGAAGGAGTTCATTGCGATTGGGCTGCTTGGGGTCCGTGGACCGATCTCGGTCTTGGCTGCCTTCTCGATCCCGGTCTACACCGAAAGTGGTGAAGGATTTCCTGGTCGCGACCTGATTCTCTGCGTCACCTTTGCCGTCGTCATTGTCTCGCTATTGTTCAGCTTCCTTGGAACTCCGTTGATTCGGCGCCTGCATCTGACGTCGCGAACAGACGACGAAACGTTGGCCTCAGCGCGGTTGGCGGCTGCCCGCGCCGCCCTGCGCAGATTCGATGAGGTGGTCGCACAGGCCGATGCGGAAGGAAATCCACTCGACCCCCAACTTGTTGAGGAGTTGCGTTCACCAACCGCGCGCCGGGTCGTTGCGCTGAAGGGCAAAGAAGGCGAAACCCATCATCACGCCGTCGGCTACCTCAGCACACGCGAGAGTATCCGTTTGTCGATGATCGAGGCCGAGCGCGAAGAGCTAGCAGACCTGCGTTCGAGCAAGCAGATTCCCGGGGACGTCTTCAACCGACTCACGACAGAACTTGATATGCGCCAACAGGCGATCCACACCACCAAACGAGGACACCAAATCTGATCCCGTTGGCACAGTGAGCACTGCGTGCCTTTAGGGTTTGGCCATGCCTATGGACTTGGAAGCAGTCAAGGTCGGATTCCCGCAAGCGGTACCGATGGTCGCCACGCTCGCTCTCACGTTTGACGAGCTTGATTATCAGACCGCGGCAATGACTTTGCCGGACCAGTCGGCGTATCACAATCACGTCGGTGGTCCCCATGCTGGAGCGATGTTCACCCTCGCGGAGTCGGCGAGCGGAGCGCTCGTGCTCGCGAATTTTGGTGACCGGCTCGGTGACGCAACACCACTCGCGGTGGAAGCAACGATCCGATACCTCAAGCTGGCGATGGGACCCGTCACGGCGACAGCGCGAATGATGCGCAGCGGCGAAGAGATCCTCGCCGAGCTAGACCGTGGGGGGCGCCCGGAGTTCCTTGTCGAGATTGACCTGACGACCAGCGACGGCACAGTTACCGGGCAGATGACGATCGTCTGGACTCTTAAGCCCAACAAGCGCTCCTAGGGACATTGTTCAGACGAGGTCCGTGTCACACGTGGCTTCGGCGGGTCAGCGTCCGAATCTCGGATTTGGTGCTTAAGGTTTACCCCGATGCCCACTCATTCGACTCATCACCTACCCGTGCCGACGTGGCGACGGGTGACGGGCGCGTTCGTCGCTGCTGCAACGGTCCTTGCCATTCCGGCGACTGCCGCAGTGGCAGCCCCGCCACCAAGTCCCACCGCTAGTCCAACGGCGCAGGTGAACGAAGGTTCGGCTGTCACGTTGCCAAATATGCGAGCTTGGACGTGGATCGTCGCCGACGCCGATTCTGGCGAGGTGTTGACCGGCCGAGATTGGCATTGGAAGCTGCCTCCTGCGAGCACAATGAAAACGCTAACCGCCCTGACTCTGGTGGACCGCCTTCAGCTTGATTCGCAATATCGCGCGCAGAAGCAGGACGTCGAGGCTGAAGGCAGCAAGGTTGGCCTCAAAGCTGGTTCATCGTATGCCGTCAGCGATCTGTTCAACGGGATGCTCATGCCTAGCGGTAACGACGCAGCAACTGCAGTGGCGAACGCGTATGGCGGAATGGAATCGACCACTGAGGCGATGAACCGCGAAGCCGAACGACTAGGTGCCAACAACACGAAAGCTGTGAACAGCAGTGGACTCGACGAGCCAGGGCAGGTTTCGACCGCCTACGACCTTGCTCTCATCATGCGTGAGTCGCTCAAGGATCCGACACTGCAAGAGATCTACAAGCAACATCACGTCGACTTCCCGGATAAGGAACCGACCGAGCCAGGAGCGGAACGAAAGTCCTATCGAATCTGGACCGAGAACCGATTTGTCCTCAACTACTACGAGGGTGCACTCGGTGGCAAGACCGGCTTCACGTCTCAGGCAGGTAGGACTTTCGTCGGGGCTATGGAACGCGATGGGAAGACGTTGATCGTCGCGATCATGCGTTCGGCGGAGAGCACGGAACGTGCCGTGAACCGCCTCTTTGAGTGGGGCTTCGCTAATGCGGACAAGGTGTCTCCGGTAGATCAACTTGTCGAGCCTCTACCTGCAGAAGAGGTTGAGGCGCGACCCGCTGTCAACTATGACGAGAACGGTGTGCCAACGGGACCGCAGGTTGCGGTGGGGGAGAGCCTCGGTAGTGGACCCAGCGGACCCGTTGTGCTCCTGATTCTGGTGGGCGTCGCCGGGCTTGGCGTGCTGATTTGGCGCCGCCGCCGAGAAGTGGCCGAAGCAACTCGCGAACGAGCCAGCCGACAACGGGAGCTTGACCTCCGCGAACGAGACGAGTCACGCCGACTTTAGGCGCGGAGCTTTAGTCGTTGCTCAGAATCACGAGCTTTGTAGTAGCGCGGGTCATTGCGACATACCGATCCACGGCGCCCTCGATCCCGTCGCCGAACGCGTCCGGATTGACGAGGACAACTACGTCAAATTCAAGGCCCTTCGCTAACTCAGGAGTCAGCGCGAGCACGCGGTCATTCGAACTCTCATAGGACGAATTGCTGATGACACATGCCGTGCCTTCGTCGTCGCTGGAAAGCCACTGCGCGAGCAACCCTTCCAACTCCGCGGTCGTGCCGTAGACCACCTCTTGCCCGTTGCTTCGCACCGATGTGGGGACGTTGGCATCCGGTAGTGCGGAGCGAATCGCAGGTTCGGCCACCGCCATGACCTCTGCTGGCGTGCGGTAGTTGAGTCTCAATTGGGCTTCGCGCATGTCCGGTAGACCGATCCGATCAAGACGCTCACGCCACGACTCGGTGAATCCGTGGCGTGCCTGGGCGCGGTCCCCAACGATCGTGAAGCTGCGACTCGGGCACCGCAGGATCAACATTTGCCACTGTGCATCCGTGAGTTCCTGCGCTTCATC
>Ga0172380_10008976_pt1 | contig 10759 bp, 15 predicted proteins | sample Leawe162metaG_FD_119747 | JGI IMG/M metagenome (GOLD analysis project Ga0172380, IMG submission 119747) | Leachate microbial communities from a municipal landfill in Southern Ontario, Canada - Leachate well 162 metaG | ecosystem: Engineered > Solid waste > Landfill > Unclassified | place...
AGATTGTTGATCGCGACGACGCCAGTCGTCAGGATCGCCGTGCCGCCGGAGATAACCGATCCAACATCGGCCGCCGTGGCGTTGGCGTAAATCGCCACCGTCTTGTTGTTCGCCGTCGCCGCGAAGTGGCCAAGCGCCGTGATCTTCAGCACAGGCCCATAAGTGCCGCCGACGCCGATCTGGTTGAAGGTGTTCGCCGGGATGACGTGCGAGGCGAGCACATAGACGCCGGCGGTTCCGCCGGGCTGGATGCCGGTCGAGTAGAAATCCTTGCGGAGCGCCACGCCGACGCCGCCGGCGGAACGTCCGCCGCCAAGGAATGTGGGGAAAGTCTCTTCCGGGGTGGAGAGAGTCGCGATTGCGGTCATGATGATTCCCTTTCGGGTTGAATTTTGCGGAAGCCCCCGGCGCGGGCTGGCGCCGGGGGATGATTATGCGCGGCGCTTACGTCCCGGACAGACGCACAGCCTGGCGCGGATCGATCGTCTTGACGCCGAACAGGCAGTCGAAGCGCCAAATGTTGTTGTCGTTCACGCCGTCGTAGAAGGACAGGACGCGGACATTGACGCCCTTGTGGGACATGCGCGCCACTTTGGCGAGCCCGCCTTCCGGCTTTTCGAGCGGGACCATCACCAGCGCGAAGGCGTTCTGGTTGAACACCACGTTGTTGACGTATTGGCTGTTCTGCGCGCCGACGAAGGTGACGACGGCGTTCGCAGCAGCGGCGTTGGAGGCGTTCCAATGGGCGCCGGGCGCTCCGACCGGAATCAGCGCCGGGGAAATCGTCACCTGCGCCGCGCCGCCGCCATCCGCCATCACGTCGCTCACGACAGTGAACTGCTTCGCGTAGGGCAGCACTTGGCCGGAGCGCGGATTCACGTCGAAGACGCCCGTGATGGCCAGGACCTCGCCCTTCTTGATCGTGCCATTCGCGCCGAGGCCGCTCATGGTGATCGTCATGGTATTTGTGTCTTTCGACGCCGCCCAAGTCGTCGCCAGCGTGCCGCCGTTAAGCGCCGCCGGAGAAGTGCGCGAGCCAGTCGTCTGGAGCCAGTAGTTCTGCGTCTTGAAGGTCTCGACGCCGTCAACCGGCGGGATGGCGCCGTTCTTGTAGACGTTCGCCACCATGTCAGGCGCGAAGAGCGACTGAGGACCGGTAAGGTTGCTCTGAAGCCCGCGCGCGTCGGCCGGCGACAGAATGCCCTTACGCGGCGACGAGCCGATGGCCGTGTCATCCAGACGCTGCGTCGCCGCCGAGAAGCTGGCGAAGTTCGACAGCACATTGCCCGGCGTGCCGACCCAGTTCGGGATATCCGCCGTCAGCGTCGAAGTGACCTTGTCGATATGCTGCGCCATCTGGATCATGGCCGGCTCGATGAACCGCTCCGAAAAGTCGGTGATATCGAGCGTCATGTCCTTCGACGTGAAGTTCATGCCGATGTTGACTTGCTTGTCAACCGTGATCTGGACGGAGCCTTCCGCCGCGTCCTGTATGGTGACGACCGGCCCTTCGTTGACGACAAATTCCGCCGGACGGCGCACCGTGATCGTGGCGCCGGGCTTGTAGCCGTTCACGTTGCGGGAATATTCGGCCTCGTAGCCGCGATAGACTTGGTTCGCGAAGACGAGGTTATTTTCAAGGACTTGGACCGCGCGCTTGGCGATCAGACCGTATGTTAGCACTGAGTTGGCCATTTTGGCCTCCGTGTAGGCTTGAGGAAGGCGTCGCTCATACGGTCCAGTAGCGGAGCTAGCCCGTAAGCCGGCTCAACGCGCTTTTGCCCTCTTCCAGCGTCTGGCGCCGAAATACGCGAGCCCCGCAGCGAAGCTTAAATTTATTGCCGCTCGTTAAAGCGGCGCGCCTGCAATACTACCAGCCGCGCCGCAAATTGCAATTGCCAATTACGCACGGCTATTTTTACGCGCGTCATACCATTTGGCGAAATCGTTCATGGACAGCTTTTCGGGGTCCGTCTGCTCCGTCTTGCCGCCGCCCTTGACGGGCGCGACAGGAGCCGGCGCTTTGGTCTCCTTGCGCGGCGTTGGCGTCAGCCGGGCTTCCAACTTGCCAATCTCCGCGAGAGCGCGGCGCAGCGGCATGCCATTTATTTCGTTGACCTTCTCCGGATGCTTGGAGAGATAATAGGCGATATGCGGGCCTTTCTCGCTTTCCAGAATGGCCATCGCCACGTCTTGATGCGTCGGCGCAGCCGGCGCGGCCGCAAGCGCCTCGTCGAAATCCTTCACCAGCTTGCGCAGGTCATCAGCGCGCTCGCGAAAGGCGGCGACAATCTCATTGCTCTGCGCTTGATGCGCCTGCTGCGCCGCCTCGGCGTTCTTGCGAAGCTCGCGCGAGACAAGCATTTCCGCCGTCTTGTAGGCGGTCTTAGCCTCCTGGTAGGCAAGGTAATCGTCGAAGTCGGCCTCTTTCGGCGGGGGGCCGATCTCTCGCTCAACCGCGCTCGCGAGCGCCGTCGCGTCATCCACTTTGGGAACAGCCTGCCGCAGCCGCTCGATTTCGGCGTTCGCTTCGGCCAGCTTTGCTTTCAGGCGCGCGGAGCCCGACAGCCGCGGCGCCTTTTCCGGCTGCGCCGTTAGCGCCGCTATGTCGGCGTCGTCATCCTCATCGGCGCCAGCCTCATCGGCTTCGTCCGGGGTTTCGTCCGTCGCCTTGGCGTCCTTCTCCGCAGGAACGCCCGAAACGTCCTGCCCGTCGTCCGGCTTTTGCTCAAGGAGCGAATCTCCGGCGTCAAGGTCCACGAATTCGCTGGACGGCTCCTGCTGCGCCGCATGCGCGTCAGGCGTCGAAAGCGCTTCCTGCTCCGGGATAATCATTGCGTTGCTCATAAGTCTCCTTCGCCAGCGGGACCGCCGGCATTGGTTGCTTCAGGCTCTGGAGCCGGCGCGGGGGCGCCAGCATCCAATTCAGGTCCCGGCGCATTCTCGGCGATCGGCGCTGGCGCGGCCTGCTCAAGTTGCGCCGCAACATGCTCGGACAAAAACTTCAACGTGTCGTCAGTGTCGGCGATAAATTGACGCATCGCTTCAGGATCGAAGGCGCGGCCCGTGCTGATCTTCTCCTGCGTCGCCATCAATTCCAGTTCAGCGCGCATGTTTTCCAACTGCTGCTGCGCGACCTCTAGCTCCCTGCGCTTCACGTCGAGTTGCGCCGTCGCAGCATCAGACTGCGCCCGCGTCATTTCCGCTTGCGCCTTCGCCATTTCGATCGGATTAGGCGGCTGCGGAGGCGGCGGCCGCCTCCCCTCCTTCTCCGCGATCTGCGCCTGAATAGACGGAGGCAGGAGCGTTTGCAGGCGCTCGCGCACGTCGTCCTTTTGCGGCCAGTCCTGAAGATCGGCGAACAGATCGCCAAGGATCGGCGCGGCCGGCGGGAATGCCTTGATGAAGTCGCTCATGCCCGCGCGCGCCGCCTCGCGCTGCGTCGCGTACGATGGCCCCATTTCCATCTGGACGTCGTAGGTCCCGACCGTGATGTCATTCATCATGGTCGGGGAAATCCCGTCAATCGTAATCTGGCCCTGCTGATTGATCATGACCTGGCGCGATTTTCCATCCAAGCCAAGAATGCGAATCTGCCTCGGCGTGTCGTAATAGTGCGGGATCAGATCGTTCAGCACGCGCGCCGTGTGTGCGATGGAAAGCGCGAAATTCGCCATATAGACGTAAGTGCCGGTGTCGGACTGCGATTCGCGCTGGCGAATGGCGACGCCGCTGTCCTCATTCGACTTTGCTCCGAGCGACGAGGCGTAAATGCCGACGACGGCCTGCATGTCCGCGATGGCGTTCTGGATGCAAATCTCCAACCCGCTAGGAACCGGCGGCGCGCCAATGCGCTGTGGCGGAATGTTCCCATTCTTCGGGTCCGGCGTATAGCGCAGGTAGGGCCACATCTTGACGTTCGCCGTGTCCCATTCTTCGGCGTAGTCCTTGAAATTCTCGTCGGTGCCGATATACGGCGCCTTAGGCTGAAGGCCGACGACTTCAGTCTCCGTCGATCGCGCATAGTTGTAGGTGCGCTGAGGATCGGCGAGGAAACGCACGATTCCATGGCGCTCGACGCGGCCGCCGATGCGAACCTCTTCGCCGATGACGGGAATGATCGGAATATAGCGGCCCGGCCATTTCTCCGGTTCGGTCAAGAACTCCGTCCCGTTCATCATCCGATGGTATATTTCAAAGCCTTCGCGCTCGTAAAAGCGTCCGCCCATCGCCACAAGCGCGTCAATCTCAAATTGATCGGAATCGGTCACGTCCTGAACCGATCCGTCCGCCATTTTGACAAGGCGGCGCATGATTTTCTTCTTATACCAGTAGCGACAGACGCGGACCCTATCGTCGTCATACCAGTTATCAATATAGGTTCCGTCCCAATTCCCCATGTCATTGACGGGATGGTTCGGATAGGCTGCTTTATACGCCTCTCGCGTCATATCGACGGGGACGAAGCAAAAAATGGCGTTGGAGCGCGTCTTTTTACGCGAGTCCGGGTCCCAGATCACGCCGACTTGATCATCCATGATCCGAATGACGAGATTTTGCTCGTAATCAGTGTCAGAACCGTATTCGCCGGCGATTTCCCAGTGCCCGATGCCGGCCGCGACCTGGCTATCGGCGCCGTCTACGTAAACATCGAGCGTCGTGTCGCTCGCGGCTTCAATATGGCGGATTAGGCCTTCGCGAATTTCGGCGATTTTTTCATCCGCGCCATTGTCAACCGGCACGACCTTGATCGCCGGCCGCATTTGCCGCATGTCGCCGGTCACTTGCCGCACGAACTGCGGGCACCGGTTGAACGTCAGGACCGGGCGCCCGTCCTGCAAGCGCTGGTTTTCCAGTTCTTGAAGCCACTGAAAGCCGGCGAGGAAGTTCAGGTCCTGATAGGCGCGCTCGATATTGTGGCGGTCGTGCTCCCACCCGCGATGATACCGATCGAGCGCCTCGGTAAAATCTACGTCCTCGGCCGCGACCTTCGGATTTCCGGTGACCTTGCCGTCGTCGAGTTTCTTGCGCTCCGGCTTGGCCGCATCGAAAATCTCAATGCCGTCGAGTTCATCGTCAGCCATATCAACCGCCCATGAATGAATATCTGCCGCCGCCGATGTTTCGCTCGCGCCGCGTTTTAACTGGAGGCGTTACGGCGAAACGGCGCATGGCTAGCGCGTAGCGAGAAGCAGATAGCAAATCGTCGCGTATCTTGACGATTTTGCCGTCCTCGCGATGATAGAGGCGGAACTCGCCAAACCAGTCCTCATTTCCGTCGAAGACCTTCCATCGGCCCGTTTGCATCCGCTCCGACATTTCCGAAATGCCAGCCTCGACGCCGTAGCCGCCGGACTCATGCGTCGCGTGCTCATGGAGCATGTTTACCCCGTTTTCCCGGTACTGCTGCGCGAGCTGGGCGCCGGAACCCTTGTCGTGCTGCAAGCCGTCATGCGGCCACGCGGTCGGAACCCAGTCGCCCCATGGGCGCATCGCCGCCGCATGAACCGGCGCGGACTCGCCCTTGCTGCGATACGTCCGCACGACATACCAGATATCGTCGTCCCGGTCCCAAGCGCAGGAACAGGCCGCGAAAGGATGGTCAAAGCCAAAATCGACGCCGTTGATCCTGGCGAAATGCGTCGGAATCGGAAACGGCTCGCAGCGAAGATCGGCCTCATCGAACGGAAACACGGCGCCAGAGCCCTGCGCAGGGATGCCTTCGACGCGGGCGCGGCGCTCATGCGGGGGGTATCCGTCAATGATCGCCTGACGCTGTTCGGGCGAGATATGCTCGGCGTCGTACAGCGTCATGCGAACGATCGTCCGACTCATTCTTCTTCGTCCCTCGGTCCGTCTACGATCAGCATGGCGTAGCCCGCCACATCGCGCCAATGGTCCGCATGATCGGGGTCGCCATACATGATACGCGCCAGTTTGTTCGCGATCATGTCAAGAGACTCCCGCTGACACGCGTCCAGCAGAGCCCAGTTCGGCGCGGAGCGCATCATGTCTTTCATGGCCTGCGCCGCCCCCGCGACGTAGGGGTACCACCCGTGCGTCTTTTCCCGCTCATCGAGCAAATTTTTTACGTCCACGTTAACTACTCCAGTCTGCGCCGCAATCTTTTATGAACATTTCAACCACGTCCGACATGCCTTTCAGCGGCGTGAACGTGATATAGGCGACGCCGCCCGTCGCATTCGTGCGTGTAAGCGCCTCCATGTATATATCCATCGGGGGCTCTTCGTCCAGCCATACGACATCGAGCGTTTCGCCTTGCCATTTCTCGCGCCCCTGATCGTAGCTCTTGAAACCGAGAACGCTGGCGCCGCCCGTCGCATGGCGAACCGTCACGCCGTCCAGCCCATTCGCGACGCCCTGCGCCCGCGTGACGCTCGCCAGCGCGTCGCCGGGAATCATGCCTGTTCCCCACAGCTCTTCATTGCGCGGCTCCCCCACCAGCAGCCTTTGCACGCCATCGCGCGTCGCCTGATAGCCTGTTGAGCCAGCCCATGCGCGAATCGGCCTGTCAAACCGCCTGCCTCCCCACCAGTCAGGATAGCGCCCGGTCAAGTGTATCGCCATCTGCGCCGCGCCCGCCATAGTCTTGCCCGACTGATTAGACGCCATAAATAGCACTTCTCTGTGATTTGCGCTAGCGTCGTGGAACTCTCGCTGCTTTGGATAGGGTCTATATGTCGCCAGTCGGTTTCTCGACTCGCGCCGTCGCTTCTCCTTCAATAATTTGAGCACTTCCTCTTTCTCGGCCCTCGACAATTTTTGCAACGTCGCCGGCGAGATAGCGAAGGAGGGCAAGTTCAAGTTCACTGTCGCTCATATCCTGTTCGGCGGATACGCGTACTTCCTTCGGCAGCAGATTCGCGATGACGCGCACATAAACATCGGGTTTTTGCTCGCGACAGGCTACAATAGCCGAGGCGCCGAAATTTCGGAAATCCTCGCACAGCGCCGCCGTGAACATATCCACGAGAGTCGTACGCCCGTTCGCGCGCCGCGCCGCCAGCGTTACGGCATGGTCTGACGCGTTGCGCAGGTTCGCCGGATCGCGCTTGGGGGGCGTCGGCGCCGGTTTGTTCTTCAGCAGGCTCAACTCAAGAGGCTATGACGACTACCGGCGCGAAGATCGTCTCGCTCTCCAGTAGCGCGAAGGGCAGCGTCAGCAGATACGCCTTCCCCTCGGCGGAATAGCCCGGCAGGTCGACGAGGCGTTTCGGCGCGACATACATCCCGTCGAGCGCTACTACAGCCGCTGGCTCAAACCCAACCGCATCCGGGTTGATATTAATCCCAACGCCGGGGCTCTCCCCGTCCACAAGCCTCGGATCAATCTCCCCGGAAGGCGAATTAAACGCCATGGCCGCCGCGCGCTGTTCCGGCGTAAGAACAAACCAGTTCTGTGTGCTCATGGAAGGGCTCCTGTCGCTTGAAAGAGAGTCTGGAAGATCGAATAGATCGCCGCTTCTTTGCCGACGAAGCTGGCTCCGGCGGCGGCGAACATGCATTTGCGATTGCTGAACGTATTGTTGTTCGAACCGAGCGCCCACACTTCCACTGTCGGCAGCCCATTGGATGCGATAGCCGCCGTCCCGACCTGCACGCCATTCCAAAATATCTTCTTGTTCGCCGCGTCCGGCCGCTGCGCCATGTAGAGACCTGTCGTATCCGGGGCGACGTCGAGGACATCCGTCCCAAGATCGTTCATCCTGACAGCCACCGTATTTGATAGGTTAACGGCAAGCGTCGCGAAGCCCGCGCCGGATACGCAGCCTATGTCGTTGAACCCGCTATTGCCCGTCGTCAGCGACCAGAAGCAAAGCGACGCGTCGTTCAGCGCGTAGCTCGCCGCGTCAGTGGACGGCGTCCATTGCGTGCGGAGCCTGGCTGACGCGCCATCGCCTTGCCAAGTCCCGTCCGTGTCGTCGTAAGTCGGCGCGTTGACTGGAATGCAGTTAAACGTCCCCGGCGATTTCCAGTTCACTTGGCTCGCAGCCGCGCGCTCAGATAGATTAGCTCCCGCCTGTCTCGCCGCACCGAATGGATAGAGAAGGTCGAAATCATCCCATGCGCCGATAGTCTTCAGCGCCACAATCGCATCATTGACGGCGATTTTCGTCGATGACGGCGTCGATGCTGGCCACGCGTCGAACACCGCTTGCGCGGCGGGGTCGAACCCAGCGCGGACTGTCCCTGATAAAACCGCCAGCCTCTTCAGGCTCACTAGGGGACCCCGATAATCGTGATGACGCGGCCCGCAGCCTGAGCGACAGGGGCGGCGCTCGTTCCGCTCCGGATTTTGAGCCAACGAATCCCGATAAACCTTACCGGCACGGCGGGGACCAGCATTTGGGCCGCCGCCACCGTCCAGGTCGTCTCGACGAACGTCCCCGGCGTCGCCACGTCGTCGTAAAGGTCGAAAAAGCTAACGCCGTCCACGGAACCCTGAAACGTCATGCTCGCGGCCGTCCAGGCCCCGGGCATGACGATGCCCCACAGCCGATTTTGCCCAAGATCAACGACGCCGGAAAGCGACTGAGTCGCCGCAATCATCGCGTCAAACGAGGCTGTCGGCGGCAGATAGGTCGGATTTGAGATGGTCGCCATCGGCTCCCTCATGAATTGATTGGGCTGGCGCCCGCCCGTAGGCTAAATGGACGCCAGCCCGGCAGGCGGGCGAAATGCCGTTAGCGGCGACAATGCCCGCCGTCCGCATGCTAGTCGCTATCGTCGTCGGGCGCAAGCGATTCCCATCGCTTTGATAAAAATTTTTGCCAGTCCGCGTCAAGCATGGACGCAAATTCTCCTGGCGTGAGCGGCGCCGGCTCCTTTGGGCGCGGCTTCAGCCCTTTGTCGATTGCTTCCTTGACGGCGCGCGCCGCCTCCTTTCCGCGCCGCGTCAGCCGGACGTAGCTATCGCCATCCGCGTCCTTTTTGACGACATATTCGATCCAGCCCCTGTCGCACATGGCCGATAAGGTGACGGGAATCTCTCCCCCAATCCATCCGGCGGCGCGGCGCGTCTCGATGAGCGCGAGCAGGATAAACCGCTCGCGCTCGGCCTGCGGCCATTGAGCGTAAGCGGCTGCTTTCGCCTCTTCATCCGGCCAGCGGCCGCGTATGCTCATGCGTCGGGGGCGACGCACATGATGGTCGCGACCCATATCGCGCACAGAATCAGGAAGGGCGCCGCGAACAGCGCCGTTGCGATTTGGTCCATGTCCATGACTAACACTCCCCTTCTTCGATTTTGAACATGCGCGGCTTCCTGGCGCGCGACCAATACTGCCTGATGATAAAACTCGCCCGTTGGCGCGATATGCCATAGGACCTCCCGATGCTCGCCGCGCTCTCGCCGGCTTCATGGCGTCGGATCATGTCCGACGCCCGCTCGGGGTTCGGCATGAGTTTCAACAGGTGCGTCTTCAAAGGCTGTTCCATGCTTTCTCAAGCTCCTTTTCCGCTAACCAGCGTTTTGTGTCGCACTTGACGCGCCGCATAAACGCTTCAGCTTTTTTACCGGGCTTTGGCAATCGCTCTCCTCTCCCCAATTGTATGCGTATGCCGGGCCGTGGACGATCCGCCCATGATCCGGAAGGGCGCGCATCCAGAAAGACGATGCCGTGCGTAACGCTTATGCATCCCGGCTTACGCCATCGCGCGTCCATCCATTTCTTTAGCTCGTTCATCGGCTCCGCTCCGGCGGTAGTTTCAGCAGATTGGAGGCGTCCTGAATGAGGGGGTCATTCGGGTCGAGCTCCAGCGCCTCGTTGTGGATCGATATCAACGCCAGGAGATAGCCACGTTGAAATTGGGTATCCGGCGGGTCGGCGATGAAGCTTTTGATGGCGTCGAGGATGTAACTGGTAAGATTTCCCTTTAGCTCGCTCATCGACTCCGCTCCTTTTTACCAGCCTGCCAAATCGCATACAGAGCGATTGAAAACAGCGCGCCACACATGCCGCCCATGATGGCGATGACGATCGCATATAGCGTCGGGTCGATCTCAGTCATCATAGCCTCCTTGCAGGGCGTGCTCAACGGCGCGCACGCCAGCTTTGTGCGCCCGGTGACGCTTGACGAGCTGGATGAGTCCTTCACAGGCGGCGACGCACCACACATACAGCGCGACCCCAATCACGAGCATGAATGCTAATATTAAACCCAGAAAAAGCGCGCCGGCGCTCCAAGACGCGAACGGGGCAAGCGCGACTACCACAAGACAATACGCCCACATACGATCTCTATCCCGCCCGTCAGAATATGACGGGAGCGCCATCAGACAAACCACTAATAGCGCGGCGATCACGGCCACATGCATATCAGTCTCCTTTCAAAGTAGCCCATGAAAGGCGCGCGTCATCGTATTCGCGAGACTTGGCGGCTTCAGATTTTGATTGATCGGCAATTGGCGGGACATGCTTGCCGAATGCAATCGTCCCACTGCGCAATTCGGCGCGAATTTCCGTCTCGTCCTCACGGGGTAAGCGCCAAGCGCATAGGCCAACAAAAATACGTAGCCGCGCTGAAACGAATTTGGCGACGATCGAAAGACCCGCCTTGATGCTGGAGCCCGCCTCGATGCTGCCGCCCGCCTTGATGCTGGCGCCCGCCTTGATGCTGGAGCCCGCCTTGATGCTGGAGCCCGCCTTGATGCTGGCGGCCGCCTCGATGCTGGCGGCCGCCTCGATGCTGGAGCCCGCCTCGATGCTGGAGCCCGCCTCGATGCTGGAGCCCGCCT
>Ga0172380_10008977_pt1 | contig 10758 bp, 9 predicted proteins | sample Leawe162metaG_FD_119747 | JGI IMG/M metagenome (GOLD analysis project Ga0172380, IMG submission 119747) | Leachate microbial communities from a municipal landfill in Southern Ontario, Canada - Leachate well 162 metaG | ecosystem: Engineered > Solid waste > Landfill > Unclassified | place...
AAGTAATGTCTTTACGATTGTACAAGAGTGGTATGTTCGAAAATCTCTTGTTTCAAATAATTAATATATGAAAGATGCTGTTAAGAAAATAATTGAAGATATATTTTTACACACAAACAGCACCCTTTCTTCGTGTGAGTGTATAGAAGATGGTCCTATGGTTTGGTTTTCTGTTGAAACACCAGATTCTCGGTATTTAATTGGTCGTGACGGAGAGACGCTCCGTTCTCTTAATCACCTTGTGCGAAAAATGGCAGAAAAAACAGTACACGAAGAAGAGGCCACTCGTATTTTTGTAGATATTAACGGATATCAAAAAAAGCAATTTGATGCATTACGGGCAACAGCTCATATGATGGCGGAACGTGCTCGATATTTTAAAAGTAGTATTTCTATTGATCCAATGTCTGCTTTTGAACGACGCATTGTTCATATGTTTCTTCAGGATCAAAATGATATACAAACAGAATCAGAAGGTGTTGGCTCAGATCGTCATGTGGTAATCAGATATACTGGCGGTGAGGGTTCCCCTACTGTGTAAGAGAGAGGCTCCAAAGCGTGGAGTCTTTTTTGTTTATGAAGAAAAGAGTGTCTTCTGTTTTATTAAGAGAGAGTGTAATTGCGTCTATTTGTTCAACGTGTTGACCTTCTGTTATTTGTGTTACGATTCCTGTTTCAGCATTTATTTTTACAAAACGATCGTCGAAAGATGTTTTTCCTTGGTACCATGAATCAGGATATGCTGTTCCTACAAAAAGGGCCGGAAGTGCACAGTATGCAACTGTTGTTTGGAGGTTACTCCAGACACACTTCTCAGGAAGTCCATAAACCCCAAGGTCGAGTGTTGTGTTTTTTACCATGGAATACACACTGAGACGAGGGCCGTTTGTTGTGGTTGTATTGTAGATAAGGTGTGATGCGTCTCTGCTTGCGTGCGTGGTTAGTCCGGGGATACCAGAGAGAATTTTCGTAAGAACACCTGTTTTTGTGTTGAGACCCCAGAGACTCCCCTCTACTCTCCATGATGGTTTTGTGGTAAGAAAAATTGTTCCTTGTGTTGGCCATTCTGAAATCCATTCTGAAAATGGAGATGTCCAAAGCTGGCTTGTTTTTGTTTCTGTGGTTGATTTTATAATTCCACGAACACCAACAGTATCTTTTACAACATAAAAGATACTGTTATTTTCTGGTGAAAAATTAACAGAGATAATATTATCAGGGAGAAACTCACCCTTTTCTCCACCAAGTGTTGCAATAAAGCTATTTATGGTCGTTCTGTCTTCGGTATCGATATATCGATAAATAACAGTTTGTCCATTATTCCCAAAGAGCACTTCTTGTACACCAGGGATAGATGCATTTGAAATAACACCTTGTTTTTTTGTATCAAGATATATCTGGTGAATATACCCTGTCGCTCTTTCTACGTATCTAAGTGAAGGAACGAGCGCGTATTGTTCTGTTGTTGTGTCTTCTGTTTGGATTTTTCTTGTGTCTTCAAGGTACGTCACGCCCGCTATTTGAAAATCTGTTATTTGTGAAAAAGAAGGCTCTGTTGTTTGTGTCCCCGTAAGAGAGTCTATTGTTCGGTTGATGATACCAGAGAGTGTACCCTCGGGTTCACCCGAGAGGTTTTCAAATTGTCTATATGTTGATGTCTCTGTATTCTGCGGATCTTCTACTGTTTTTGTTGTCACAAGACGAGACATCAAAAAAATACCTATTCCAAGAAGACCAAAAACGATTATAAATATGACGAGTGTTTTTCGTTGCATTGCTTTCTATAGTATACACGATTACTTCCCTGTCGTTGACCAGTGCCAGTTTTCAGTTGGAAGATTTCTTAGTCCAAAATTACTTGCGTTTTTATTGAGCCAATCAAAACATTTTCGTGTGCTTGTGTTTATCTGGAAGCGATTTTTCTTTCCTGTTCCTGTATTTATAAGTTTTCCTTCGCAGGCGAGGTCAAATGCAAGACCACTTTCGTGCATCGATGTTCCCGGGAGTGCTGTTTGCGGGTTGCAAACAGCTTTTTTGTTGTATATATTCATACTTCCTCCGCAGTTTTTTGCACGAAGTGCTTCTTGTTTTGCTCGTGTTCTAAATCCCCCACCAGATATTTGTATTCCCTCTGTCCATGCCTTGTTAATCATGTCTTTAAATTTTGGTGCGATACTATTACATGCATAAAAGATACCACCCCTTGTTGAGATTCTGGAAACACCCTCAGGGCATCGTGCAATAGCACCTTTTTGTACGGTTATATTTGGATCGTCTTTAATGATGGGTTCTTCGTCGAGTTCCACAACCACTTCGTCTATTTGAATACCTTTTGACCCTGTGAGTGCGGGGTCGATGGTATTGAGAAGTGCCCATGCTCCAAGTGCGAGGAGAAGCCCACCAATAGCAGAGAGGATGCTACTTTTCGCTTCTGTTTTACCAAAGACAGACTCATCTCCCATGTATGAGACAGAGTGAATGACTATCATTATCACCGCAAGTGCCCCCGCAAGGCCAATTGCTATTTTGAAAAAGATATTGATGTATGTTCCAACATTTCCCTTGGTACAGTTTGGATTCGAGGTCCCCTCCCCGTTTTCAATACACTCAAGACCTCCAATTGGAGCAAGGAGTGTGTAGGTGTCTTTACTAACACTTTGATCCCCAATTCCCGCATCAACAGCGGTGCTGGTGTTTCCATTTGGTGTTATCTTAATAAAAGATGGGTTTGTGTCACAAATACCATCACATTCATAAAAAAGATCTTCTGGGTTTTTCCATGAATTAAAAATAAGCTCATTTGTATTGTCTCGTATGTAGAAAAAAAGTTGACAGTCATATCCGATTGCTCCAGTTGCAATTGTTTCGCACTCTTCTTCTCCTAGGTTGATACTAATTGTAAAATTATCAGACGGAACAACGAATGGTTTCCTGTAGAGACCGGTGAGTTCATCGTCGCACTCAAGAATGCCACACAAGTCTGATTCAAAAACACTAAAGTTAAGTGTTGTGTTTACGCATCCAATGGTTTTAATAACCATGTTTGCCGTTGTTCGTCCTTCTTTGAACCAGTTGTCATCCATATCCCCTGAAGGGCTCCATTTTCCAGAAAGAACCTTACATGCTTCTGTTGCTGCCTCAGTAGGTGTATTTACACCAAAAGGAGATAGGAGAACTATTGCGAATGAAAGTGTAAGAAGTATTTTTTTCATATATTTATAGTGTTAGTCTGATGGTTCCTTGTATTTTTTGGTAGAGTGACGATACTCCATCAATAATAACAGAAATAGTCGCATACCCACCCTTTTCTGTTGGTCTGATAGTTAATTCTTTTTTATAGAGTGGTGTCTCTATTCGTTCTCCGTTGATTTTCCATTGATATGCATAGGTAGTTGTTTTGTTCTTTAGATTAAGAAAATAAGGTTCTGCAACAATGGTGATTTCGTCACTAAGGACCAGTGTCTCAAACGGAAGGATTTCTGAATAGCGAATTCCTGTCTCTTCGTTTTTTTGATAAAAATATAGTTCTGGTTGAACAATGGGAATACGTATTGATTTTGTTGCAGTGTATGTATTATCAATTGAAGTTACATCGACTGATATTTTTTCTTGTGTTTCAATAATGTCGTTTTTAAAAGAAAAGACATTTTTTTTATACCCAGACGCGCTTGATTGGGTCGTATCATTTTTCTTCCAGGTGTATGAAATATTACCAAGTCGAGCCTGTCCGAGTTTTGTGCTAGGAATTGCTGTTACTCGTACGGTCGATTCTTGGGTTGGAAGCGCTTTTCCTTTGTAAAATGGTGGAGTGTAACTATCAATAGCCTCCCAGAGAAGCTCTACGTCAGAAGGTGTAATAACAAGTTGTTTGATGATAGGTTCTGGTTCTCCGTTAATTACAATCTGTATACCTATATTTGAAGGCACATCGGGGCCGTCTGTCTTAAATGTATACGTTGTTTTACCAAATCCAGTAAGTACAACAGTACCACCCTTTGTCCATTCTATTTGTGCGGTGTTGAGATTTGTCGCATAACTAGAAAGAGTGATTGTGACATCTTGGTATGATTGTGGAGCAGATGGTGATACCTGTACGATAATATCATCTTCTTGTATATCAATAGCAGCATATGTATATGACGAAATACAAAAACAGATGATTCCTAGAATCACAGTGAATGCTATTTTTGTACGGAGAATACTCACTCTTCTATTATATGACAACTCGGTGTGCTAAACAATACAGTTATTGGTTAGTGGTGATTTCTTCTCTGGCTTTTTTAATTGCGAGTATTTGTGAGGGGTCAGAAGTAATAATCTGGTCTTCTGTATAAGAGGCAACTGTTTTAATGGCGACGTGTTTAAGTCCCACAAAGAAAATTCCCTCCCCGACATTAGCCTCAAGAAGAAGATATTTTTCTTCGTCTGTGAGGTTAAAGGTTTTTTGGAGCGTATCAACCGTTGATGGAGATTGCTTGAGGAGAAGCTGGATAGATGAGTTGGTTACAATCGGTATACCATAGGTGCTTTTCGTAAAGTCTCCAACGTCTTGTGTGATAGTTGCAAGGCCAAGATAATATTTTCGTCCTCGTTTTGCGATTGAGTAGAGGAACGATGCAGTGTCGTCTGACTTCATCATCCACCATGCCTCATCTACCACAAGAAGGCGTTTTTTGATGTTTTTTCTGACCGCATTCCAGATATAGTGTGTCACTATATACATAGCGACAGGTTTGAGTTCGTCCTCCATATCTCGAACAGAAAACACAACAAACTTACGATTAATGTCGACATTAGAAGGTTGGTTGAGGAACGATGCCCATGAGCCACGGGTGTATTTTGCGAGACGTTGAATAATCGATTCACTTCCCTCCATACCAGCAAGTACCATTTCAAAGTCTGTGAGAAGTGGTGGTTCTATATTTGCAAAGTTTGAATCAGCTGTGATGTCTTTCATTGCGTAGGTTTCAGTAATAGCTCGGTCGATAATAGAATCTTCTTCCGGTGTTAATCCTCCAAGCATAATACGGAAAAGTCCTACAAGGTTAATGGTGTTTGCTCGGAGAACATCAGCACCTGTTTCATCAGCACTTGGGATCGGGAGGTCAAAAGGATTAATGTGGTGATCAGAAGAAAGCGCAATATTGAAATATCGGCCACCCATTGCTTCTGCCAAGTATTCATATTCTCGTTCAGGGTCAATCACAATCACTTCAGTGTCGAACATGAGCGTGCGGATCACTTCGAGTTTTGTCGCATATGACTTACCAGCACCTGATGTTGCAAAAGTGATTGAATTGTAGTTTGGAAGAGAAAAACGGTCAAACATAATCAAACTTGAGTTGTGCCTGTTTACCCCATAGAGAACACCCTTATCTGAAGTAAGGTCAAATGAAACAAACGGAAAGAGGCTTGAAAGTGGTTCGGTGTTGAGTTTTTGGTGAATACCAAGAGTGTCTGTTCCAAGGGGAATAACACTTTTAAATGCTTCATCTTGTTGGAAAAGGGCTGGTTTGAGATATACAAGCTTTGATTCGAGAAGTGATTTTATTTCACTTTCTACTTTGAAAATCTCGCTGTCATTATCTGCATAGACTGTGATGTACAAGCCAACATTAAACATTTTTTCCTGTGCTTGCATGAGGCTATCTCGAAGATTCTCAAGATCTCTATATGCAGTATCAAGCATTGGGTCACGAACAAGACCCTTTGATTCACGAATTGAAATCTGACTTTGTACTTCAGCAACCTTTTTTTGGAATGAACGAAGAATATCTGCTGTTTCTATTGGGTGAATAAAAATTGAAACATCAAAAACCTTATCGAGATTAATAATAGGAGAGAACCAGTTATCAGTAAGATATCGAGGGTATGAGATAACAAAAAAGGTTCGAGTTATTTTATCGCCGAGGTTAAGTGATTTTGGTGTGATTTGAAGTGCAGACGGTGCAATGATATCTTGGAGTTCAAGTGTTGCTGCTTTGTATATTTCAGTTGGAAGAACAGGTAAAACACCAGACGCCCCTGTGTCTTTTTCTGAAGTACTTTTTTTAAAGAATGATGAAAAAATACTCATCCCGTTAGAAGTAGAACGCGATATCTTCGCGATTTACTGAAATTATATTTTTAATTATTTGGTTTATTTTCATATTACTTCTACCTGTTATATTATAACGCGTTTGCGACTTCTAACGGGACTCATAATTATAATTGAATTCCCTGACTAATATCACCTGGGTTAAATGTTTTGTAAAAAAGTTCAACAACTTCTTCTGTGTTTAATTGTGAACTACGAATCCCTAACCCCCCGAGGCCACTTGTGATGACATTTATTCGTTGGTCAAGTTGAGATCTCTTTTCCTCAAATGCAATTGTATCTTCACCTTGTTTTGATGAGGATGCTTTTTTCTGTCCCCTATCGAGAAGTGTTTCAATGATACTTCCACTTGAACGTATGAGGGCTGGACTATATGGAACAACAACAAAAAAACTTTTTGTCATGATATTTACTTGATCTGTAAACGTTTGTATAAAGTTGATATATTCTCGGGTTTGGATTTTAATCAATGGCTCTGTTTGTTCTTTGATTCGGCCTTCGAGCATCATGAGGTATGGTCTGATATCATGTCTTCGTGATTGCATGACGATTTGTGTTGGAAAATCAAGTCCATTCAAGAAATTCTGGAATTGATTAATAATTGCCATTTGTTCATCTGAGGATTTGAGGGAGAGGTTTATTGATGATGCGATAAGTACCGCACGAAGACCACCATCTTTGAGTATGATGACTCCATCTCGAACTTCTTTGATTGAAACAAATTCTTGTGCAGCACGAGCGTTCAATGCCATAATAATTTTAGTATATCACAATTAATTATTGAATATTTGTGTTTGAGGTGTCTTTTGTTTCTACATCGAGACTCCACGCAAGGTCTGAGAGTTTATTTCCAGACATTCGGGGAAGGGTCATTGTTTGCTCTTTTTCAACCTCTTCTTTTTTGAGACTTGGTTTTACGAGTCGTTGTTTCCACACATAGAGTTTGTTTGTGATTGCATACGTAATACTTGCTTGAAGATAGTAAATAAACGGCTGATTATTTATCTTATAGAACGCAAGTGCTAGCGCAAGAACAATAATAGGTAGCATAAAAAAAATACCTATCCAGATGGGAAGTAGCTTGTAGATAACAAAAACCATACCTCCCCCACCTGCAAGGTATGCAAATTGGCGAAAGGTAAGTGGACCAAACAGTTTATCTTCGATATCGATAAATTGTGGAACCTTGAATTGCATGAGTATATTGTATCATAAAAGATTAACTGATTGGTTCTCGATACGCATCGGGTGTCATTTTTGGTATTGAGTAATCACTGTCTTTTTTTGTTGTAGTGATGATACCCTCCATTTTCTCTTGAGCAAGAGACCGTGTCTTTTGTGGGTTTTCTATTCCCTCAAGAACATTTTTTCGGACTGCATTACTTGCATAGAGATGCTCAGTATCTTCTTGTTCTTTTTTTTCAACAACAGCAATGCCTGATTCTGAGAATGATCCCTTATCGTTGTCGAATCCTCCCTGCGGGGTGTCTTTATCTATTGATTCAACCATTTCAATTCCAGCGGTGGCAAGAACACTTGATTGTGTTTTATATGGTGGTACTGGAATAGACGGAGTTGTGTGTGTTTGTACGTATGTTCTCATAGGAGCGAGAATCATATCGTTAATACTACGAAGAACAAGACGGGCTTTTTCTGGAGAGAGAGTGTCAGCGATTGTTTGCTCAAAAGTATTTGAGCTCATTGTTCCCTTGAGGTAGAGTATAGTTGCGTCTTCTATTTTTTTCATATCACCAAGAGATATCATCTGTTCTTGTCCAATGCGAGCGAGTTTCATACCATAGTCTGATACTTTGAGTGCTTGCGCTGTTGCTTCGCTGAGAGAGAGTTGTTCAGTTGGGGTATTTGTAGACTCACGAGGTCCTGCGAGGTATTCATTGTGAGCAATACCAAGGTCTTGTGCTACGGGGTTTGTGATTCGACTTTCTATTTCAGCGAGTATTTTTTCTGAAATATCTTTTGGTCGAGCAAGTTCTTTTTCAAGCGTTGTTCTATATTCAGTAATAGAAATAATACCAAGGAGGACAAGGGTTGTTTCTGTTCCAAGGTGTACTATTTGTGCCTCGTTGAGAGCGTATTTTTGTGCAATCTCAGTGAGTGTACTTGCCCACTCCATAGACCCAAATATTTGTTGGGCTTTTGGTGAAAGTGCTTTATATCTCTCTTGTATGAGTTGTTGTAATTGTGTTGTGTCCATATTGTGTATTAATGATGCCCTCCTCCCCCTCCATGATCATCACCTCCTTTTTTCTTTGCTCCTCCGCTTACTTTTACATCAATCTGTATTTGTTTGAGTGCTTCAGCAAGAGATGCGGTTAATTCTTTAATAAAATCTTTTTGTGCAGTGCCCATTTCAAAACCAATGTTTTTAATTGCACCTCTAATTTGCCCACTTGAAAATGAAGCAAATCCAGTAAGTGCTCGTGTTGCAAAACTTTCTCTCTTGTCTTGCGTGAGAGATGAGAGGTTTCGAGGATCCCAGCTTCCGGTGTTAGCCTGAGAGACGGCACGGTCAAATGGAGAAACAGTTTTTTCTGCTTCTTGTTTTTCTGCGTCAAATTTTGCTTGAACTTGAATATCAATGTTTGGAGAAAGAACATCTTTAGAATAATTATTTGAAAGATTCTTTTCGATAATAGCCTCGTCTCTTTTCGAGAGTGGTCCTGTTACCCCTGACGCTGTTCTGTACCTTAGTTCTTCAACTGAATAGTGTTTATTTTTGTAATCAACTTCACTTTCAACGCCAGCCACTCGACCTTCTTTCATATCTTTCGTTAGTTCTTCTTTTTTGCCTTTCTTAAACTCAGCAAGAACCTTGTCCATCTGAGGAGCAGAGAGTCGTGACCATGCAACATCTCCAAATCCTGCTTTGTTCTTTGCTTCATCGATGGTGTGACGTGCGTGGTCTGTGTGTTCAACGCTCTTTTGTTTGTCCGTAAGGATTTTACCAATACCACTTGTCACCGTTGTCTTGCCGCCTGTGGTTGTCGTTTTACCAAAAATCTTATTTGCTCCAAGTCCTGCTCCTATTCCACCAAAGACTTTTTGTGGAATGCTCATCGTGCTTCGTTTTGCTGGGTCAGCAAAACGCTGAGAGAGTGTCTCCCCTCGTGACGCACGAGCCATGACACCTCCAATACCACGACCTGCTGCTGCGAGACCACCAGTCGCTGCTACCATAGCGACACCACCAAGTGCTGAAATACCACCGGTAACAGCCTTTCCAATAGTGCCAGAGTATTCTGTTGCAAGTTTTTTTGCAGTGAGGAGTAATACCATGATAAATATAAACGGAATCATGATAGCCATTACCCATTCGATACCACTGAGGTTCTCGATATCGATAAAGTTAAATCCTTCTTTTACGAATCGCAAAATAAGATAGAGGAAGAAGATAAAAATAGGGGCAAGGACTGAAAGATTAAATAATTCTTCCCACCATTGTGTCCATCCGATAATGGGCTTGTTTTTCATTGAGGGCACTGTGTAACTAAAGAACGCAAGCGGGGCAAAAATCATCACGAACCAAAGTCCAATAACACGAGAGATAAAAATAAGCCCGACAGAGAGAAAGGTGATCATCCCAACAATGTTGATAATAATCGCAAGAATTGTTACGAGGATAAAGGTTCCCGCACTAAGGGATTCAGCACCCCCACCTGTTGCAGTGTTTGCATTTCCGACTGTTTTAATATCAGAAACTTTCTCTGCGTTGAGAATAAGATTTTGGGGGTTAATACCATTTACGAGCGCTGCTGAAAGAGGTATTTCTCCCGAGACTCCTTTCTCTATTGTTGCCTCAGTGACACCATTTGCTCCACCTTTGGTAATAGTAATTGCATCATCATTGTAAAACACTCGAGCAAGAATATTTGAGGTATCAACAATAACCTGTGTTGCAAAGAGACTAAAGTTAATAAGAATACCAATCACAATGACATTTTTAATTGTTTCTTTTGTTTTTACACCATGTGTCCCGACAATCGTTTGAAATGCAACAAAGAGAAGTACAAAGATAAAGAACATATTAACCACATCTCGAAGGAGTGCCCACCCTTGTGTAATAAACGGTACTCGATATGAAGCGTCGTTGATAGAGTAGGCAAAAGTAAAATCAAAAAACATACCAGTAAGGGCAAAAAGGTATGATGTCGGAACAAATAAAAGATAGTAGATGATCTGAGCAATACAACCAGAGATAGATACTCCTTGAACAACGCCCATACAGTGAGGAAGTTTATTTGGAGGGGTCGGTGCTTCTGCGAGTTCTTTTTTAACTGTTTCTTCTGCCGTATCAAATCCAGAAATACCCTCTCCACTTCCATCGAGGGCGTATGCGGTACGGGTGCTAAATTGTGTAGTTTGAAGATTAAACGCAACAGGCGCGAAAACAGTCGCGACGAGTATGAGCGAGAGAATAAATGAAGATACGTTTTTCACATATATAGTATACCAATTTTTTTTGATAAAATCCTATACTATAGTTGTCATTTTTCTGTGTATTACCAAATACCGAGCAGTTTCTCGAGCAACATGAAGTGTTTTGTCATTGATTTTGAATCTTTGACTGCCTCGAGCATTTTTACTTGCTGGTCTCGTGCGTGTGTATAGAGTCGTATCTGGCTCTGTTTCTTTGCTGTCGC
>Ga0172380_10008978_pt1 | contig 10756 bp, 11 predicted proteins | sample Leawe162metaG_FD_119747 | JGI IMG/M metagenome (GOLD analysis project Ga0172380, IMG submission 119747) | Leachate microbial communities from a municipal landfill in Southern Ontario, Canada - Leachate well 162 metaG | ecosystem: Engineered > Solid waste > Landfill > Unclassified | place...
CGGGCGGTGGCCGACATGCTGCCGCGACTTGCGACACCAACAAAGGCAGAAATCTGCTTAAACTGATCCATTCGATATTATTAGTAAATAATCATTTGATCGAATCATAGCTTCTCTATCGAATTGGGCAAGAATACAATTCGAGGACTTTAGCAATCCACATCAAGGAGTCCCTCATGAGCCTGCCCGCCGGTATCCAGATCAACGCCGCCATCACGGCCGAACACGCCAAGATTCTTACGCCCGAAGCGATGGCGCTGGTGGCCAAACTGCACCGCGCCTTCGAGCCGCGCCGCCAGGAACTGCTCAAGGCCCGCGTCGCCCGCCAGGCCCGCATCGATGCCGGCGAAATGCCCGACTTCCTGCCTGAAACCGAACACGTCCGCGCAGGCGACTGGAAAATTGCGCCGCTGCCGAAGGCGCTGGAACGCCGCCGCACCGAGATCACCGGCCCGGTCGAAGCCAAGATGATCATCAACGCCTACAACTCCGGCGCCGACAGCTACATGACCGACTTCGAGGATTCCAACAGCCCGAAGTGGGACAACCAGATCCAGGGCCAGGTCAACCTCTACAAGGCGATCCGCCGCGAACTCAGCTTCAAGAACGAGGCTGGCAAGGAATACAAGCTCAACGACAAGATCGCCACCCTGCAAGTGCGGCCGCGCGGCTGGCACCTCGACGAGAAGCATGTGCTGATCGACGGCCAGCGCGTCTCCGGCGGGATTTTCGATTTCGCCCTGTTCCTCTTCCACAACGCCAAGGAACAGCTCGCCCGCGGCGCCGGCCCCTACTTCTATCTGCCGAAGATGGAAAGCCATCTCGAAGCGCGCCTGTGGAATGATGTTTTCGTCATGGCGCAAAACGAGATCGGCCTGCCGCAGGGCACGATCAAGGCCACGGTGCTGATCGAGACCATCCTCGCCACCTTCGAACTCGAAGAAATCCTCTACGAATTGCGCGAGCACAGCGCCGGCCTCAACGCTGGACGCTGGGACTACATCTTTTCCTGTATCAAGAAGTTCAAGCGCAACAAGGATTTCTGCCTTGCCAATCGCGGCGCCATCACCATGGAAGTACCCTTCATGCGCAGCTACGCGCTGGCACTGGTCAAGGCCTGCCACAAGCGCGGTGCTCCGGCCATCGGCGGCATGAGCGCGCTGATCCCGATCAAGAACGACCCGGTGGCCAACGAGAAAGCTCTGGCCGGCATCCGTCACGACAAGACACGCGACGCCAACGACGGCTTCGATGGCGGCTGGGTCGCCCACCCCGGCCTGGTGCCGATTGCTGCCGAAGAGTTCCAGAAGGTACTGGGCGAGCGTTCCAACCAGTGGGAAAAGCAGCGCGACGAAAACTTCGGCCCCAAGGACTGGCTCAACTTCCAGCCCGAGCAGCCGATCACCGAAGTCGGCGTGCGTAACAACATCAACGTCGGCATCCATTACCTCGGCAGCTGGCTTGCCGGCAACGGCTGCGTGCCGATTCACAACCTGATGGAAGACGCCGCCACGGCGGAGATCAGCCGCTCGCAGGTGTGGCAGTGGGTAGTTAGCCCCAAGGGCAAGCTCGATGACGGCCGCAAGGTCACCGCCGACATGGTGCGCGGCTTCATCCCCGAGGAGCTGGCGAAGGTCAAAGCCACCGTCACCGCCCAGGGCGAGATGACCGGGACTTACGACCAGGCGGCGAAGATCTTCGAAGAGATGTCTCTCGCCGACAACTATCCCGAGTTCCTCACGCTGCCGTTGTACGAGGCGATGGAGTAAGTACGCATCGCATCCCGGGGGAAATCCAAGAGTTGGCGCTGACGACACGGCGCCCATGACGCACAAGGATTCCTCGCAGTCAGCAGACGGCATTCTCCGCGAGGAGGGTGCCGTTTTTTTGCTGCGGGAATCTGCCCGACCTGATTGCCCGCAGGCCAACTGACATTGATGACACCAAAAGCAACCTTCTCGATGGGGCAATCATTTTTTTTTGTGCACTCAATCGGGCACGGTCTGCAATAATCCCCCTGCAACCAATAATGGCGTAAATAAATCGTTGCAGGGGGAGATGGGTGAGGCAGAAACTGGGGCCAGTCCGCTTGTGGACCGGCATCAGGTGCTCGGTCGAAGTTCTGCACGCCTGACCATTTCCATTTGACTCGAAATCCGACGTTTTGCCGCTTTCGGCTTACGGACCATTTGGATTTGAATAATGGCTGATGAAACTCAAAAGACCGAATGCAAAGACGGGTTTTTCCGTTGCCTTCTGAATCCGCCTAAATGCTCCATGCTGCGCATGATCGTAATCGGCGTGCTTGGCGGCGTGATTGTCTGGGGCGGCCTCAACACCGGCATGGAATGGACCAACCGTTCCGAGTTCTGCATGTCCTGTCACGAAATGACGATTCCCTTCGAGGAATTGAAGAAGACGGTCCATTACAAGAATCGTAGCGGCACCACGGTACAGTGCGCCGACTGCCATGTCGCCAGCAGCAAGACGCCGACCGACTACGTATTCAAATCCGTGCAGAAGATCATGGCCGCCCGCGACGTGGTCGGCCACATCCAGGGAACTGTCGATACGCCGGAAAAATACGAAGCCTACCGCCTGACGATGGCCAAGCGGGTCTGGGAAAGAATGAAGGACCGGGACTCCAAAGAATGCCGCAACTGCCACGACTTCAAGACCATGGACCCGGAAAAGCAGAAAGACCGCTCGGTGGTCAAGCACGAAGGCGCGATCGAGGATGGCAAGACCTGCATCGATTGCCACAAGGGCATTGCCCACAAGCCGGTGCATCAGTTGCTGGAGCAGGAAGAAGCCGCGACGTCGGCCAAGAAAGAAGGCTGACGGATTTCAGTGCATTGCTAGAGGAATGAGATGATGAAAAAGATTGCATTTGTCGTAACGAGCGCGCTGCTTGCCGGTGGGGCATTCGCAGCTCCCGACTGGAGCAAGATTCCCCCGCGCAAGATGACTTTGTTCTATCCGGGCCAATCCTCGCTGGAATGGGTGATGAACAAGCCCGACCATTCGGCGGTACCGGATATTGTCGACAAGAAGCGGCCGTGCGCCAAGTGCCATGAGGGTGACGCTAACGAGATCGGCGCGAACATCGTGGCCGGCAAGCCGGTTGGCAGTTCCAAGACCGTCCTCGAGCCCACGCCGCCCGCCGGCAAGGCAGGATCGATCCCGGTAATGTTCCAGGCGGCGCATGATGGCAACAAGATCTACTTCCGCTTTGAATGGGTGCCTCCCAAGACCGGTGGCAAAAAGCTCGACGCCAAGAACGAAGTCAAACTGACCATGATGTTCGACGGCGGCGGTACGGTCGAAGGCAGCGAAATCAATGGCTGCTGGGCAACCTGCCATACCGACCTACGTACCATGAAGAACGCCAAGGACGACAAGACGACCAAGCACATAAAAAATGGCGATCTGGCATCGGGCAAGTTCATGGATCTGATTCAATACCGCAGCGGCGAAAAAGGACTGGTCGACGGTTATGTCGCCGAGGCCCGCCACATGGACGGCGGCAAGGCGCTGATCAAGACTGAAGGCAAGAAGGAAGGCAACAAGTGGGTGGTGACGCTTGAGCGAACCCTGGCCGGCGGCGGCAAGGGCGACCATGCCATTACCGCCGGCAAGGTGTATAACTTCGGCTTCGCCGTGCATGAGGATTACACCAATGCGCGCTTCCACTATGTATCGCTCGGCTATCAGTTTGGTCTGGACAAGCCAAATCCGGGCGTGAAGAGCTATATCGACATACAAAAGCAATAAGTTTTTTGCGAGCAGTACTTTCATCAATACCAAGGAGGAGACAAAAATGACGATGAAGTGGAGAGGATGGGCGCTGGCCACCGGCGTCCTGGCGATATCCGCAATGGCGCAGGCGGCACCGCCCACAGCGGCGATGCTGTCCAATGCTTGCGCCGGCTGTCACGGCACCAATGGCGGTAGCGCCGGACCGAGCATGCCGAGTTTGGCTGGACAGTCGAAGGAAGCCATCGTCGACGCCATGAAGAAATTCAAGAGCGGAGCGCGCCCGGCAACGGTTATGGGGCGCCTGGCCAAAGGATTCAGCGATGCCGACTTCGTCGCCATGGGCGAGTACTTCTCCAAGCAGAAACTGCATCCGACCAATCAGAGTCTGGACACGGCGAAGATCGCCAAGGGCGCCAGCCTGCAGGAAGCCAATTGCGGCCGTTGCCACATAGAGGACGGCAAGGAAGGCAAGGACGATACGCCGGCGATGGCGAGCCAGTGGCTACCCTATCTGCAGATACAGATGGCGGACTACCTGTCGGGCAAGCGCAAGATGCCGGAAAAAATGGAAGAGAAGGTCAAGCCGATGTCCAAGCAGGATCTGGACGCTCTCTTGCACTTCTACGCCAGCGTTAAATAAGGGGGAACGAATATGACTCTGGATCGCAGAAATTTCATCAAGCTGCTGGGCGGTGCCTCCAGCCTTGCCTTGGCAGCCTGTGCCGGAACCGGTGGCGGCCTCAGTGGCCCCACGGGCGGACGCCGTGTGGTTGTAGTCGGCGGCGGCTACGGCGGCACGATTGCAGCGAAGTACATCCGCATGATGGATTCCTCCATCGAGGTGGTGCTGATCGAACGCAATGACCACTTCGTTTCCTGTCCCTTCAGCAACCTGTACATCGGCGGCCTCATGAAGGACCTCTCGCCGCTGACCATCAAGTACGACAAACTGACGGCCAACCACGGCGTCAAGGTGCTGCAGGCGGAGGTCACCGGGGTCGATGCCGCGAAAAAAGTCGTTATGACTTCCAGCGGCGAAGTGACCTACGATCGGCTGGTTCTTTCTCCCGGCATCGACTTCCGCACCGAGGAAATCAAGGGCTACGATGCCAAGAGCACACCGGAAACCATCCCGCATGCCTGGAAGGCCGGCCCGCAGACTATCCTGTTGCGCAAGCAACTCGAAGCCATGCCCGACGGCGGCACCGTAGTGCTCTCGATTCCCCTGGCGCCCTTCCGTTGCCCGCCCGGCCCTTACGAGCGGACCAGCATGATCGCCATGTTCCTCAAGCAGCACAAGCCCAAGTCGAAAATCATCGTGCTCGACGCCAATCCGGATATCGTCTCGAAGAAGGGCCTGTTCCTTAAAGGCTGGAAGAAGCATTACCAGGGCATCGTCGACTACCGCCCGGCGAAGAAGGTCACCGAAGTCAATGTCGGCAAGAAGACCGTGACGATCGAGGGGATCGAAGACGTGAAGGGAGATGTGATCAACCTGATTCCGCCGCAACGTGCCGGCCACATCGCCGTCGTAGCGGGCTTGGTCGGTCCCGACAAGAACTGGTGTCCGGTCAATCCGACAACCTTCGAGTCAACGATACACAAGGGTATCCACGTCATCGGCGACGCCTGCGTGGCCGGCGCCATGCCCAAGTCGGGTTACTCGGCCAACTCGGAAGCCAAGGCCTGCGCCACGAACATCGTCAACACGATGAATGGCAAGGAACTCATCGACTTCTCCGGCATCAACACCTGTTACAGCTTCCTCTCGGCCAAGGAAGCGGTCGAAGTAACCGGTGTCTACACGGTGGACAAGGCGAAAAACGCGATCATTGCGGTACCCGGTTCGGTCGGCGTCTCGCCTGATCTGTCGGAGATCGAGGCGATCTATGCTGAAAGCTGGCTCAAGAACATCTTGACCGAAATGTCGACCTGATCTGCATCGGCAGCAAGCAGTACAAACCCCGCCGCATGGCGGGGTTTGTTTTTGGCATGCGCATTCCTGCGCATTTGCCCGAAGTGTTTCCGCCGTCTATTGATGCCCCGTGCTGCCGAAGCCGCCGGCACCGCGTTCGCTGGCCGGAAACTCATCGACGACATTGAAGGCCACCTGGACCACCGGCACCACCACCAGTTGCGCCAGGCGATCCATCGGATTCAGCGTGAAAGTATCGTGGCCGCGATTCCAGGTTGAGACGAAAATTTCGCCCTGGTAGTCGGAATCGATCAATCCCACCAGATTGCCCAGCACTATGCCGTGCTTGTGGCCCAGACCGGAGCGCGGCAGGATCATCGCGGCCAAGCCAGGATCGGACAAATGGATGGCTATGCCGGTGGGGATCAGGATGGTTTCGCCCGGATGGATTTTTATCGCCATTTCGATGCACGCGCGCAGATCGATCCCGGCCGATCCCGGTGTCGCGTACTGCGGCGCGTAGCGTTCGTCTTTCAGGCGGGCGTCGAGTAACTTGAGATCAATACTTGCCATGCGGCTTCTCCATCAGACGGACGATATGCGTGACGATGCCGCGCGCCACCTCGGACTTGTCCGCGGGCGACAGCACATGGGCGCCGGCCGCGTCGAACAGCGTCACGGCATTGCTGTCTCCGCCCAGTCCGTCCTGGATCAGGTTACCAACCACCAGCGCGAGTTTTTTCGCCACACGCTTGCCTTCCGCATAGGCCGCAAGGTCCCGGCTCTCGGCGGCAAAACCGACGCAGAATGGTGCGTCAGGCCTGGCCGCGACTTCGGCGAGAATATCCGGATTGGCTTCGAGATCCAGCGTAAGGCTGCTGGCACCCTTCTTGATTTTGTGCGCGTCCGCCTGCCGCGGCCGGTAGTCGGCCACCGCCGCAACGCCGATGAATACATCCTGGCCGGGCAATGCCTGCATCACCGCTTCACGCATTTGCAGTGCACTCTGCACATCCACGCGATGTACGCCGCGGGGCGTGGCAAGCGGCACCGGCCCGGCAATCAAGGTCACCTCCGCACCCGCTTCGGCGCAGGCACGTGCCAGTGAGAATCCCATCTTGCCCGAGCTCGAGTTGGTGAGACCGCGCACCGGATCGAGCGCTTCGAAGGTGGGGCCGGCGGTCAGCAGGACGCGCTTGCCCGCAAGGGATTTGACTTGCAGTGAGGCATACAGATCGTCGAACAGTTCGGCGGCCTCAAGCATGCGGCCATCACCCACTTCGCCACAGGCCTGTTCCCCATGCGCGGGGCCGAAAATGCTGACGCCATCTGCACGCAACTGCGCAACATTGCGTTGCGTGGCGGGGTTTTCCCACATCTGGCGGTTCATGGCAGGGGCCACCCGCAAGGGGCAATCCCGCGCCAGACAAAGCGTTGACAGCAAGTCATCGGCAAAGCCATACGCCAATTTGGCAAGAAAATCCGCCGTCGCCGGAGCCACCAGCAAGGCTGCCGCGCCGCGCGTCAGGTCGATGTGGGCCATGCCGTTATCCATGCGCTCATCCCACAGCGCCTGCCATACCCGGCGGCCGCTGAGCGCCTGGAAAGTTGCCGCACCGACGAACTGGGCGCCGGCAGCAGTCAGTACGACATCCACGTCGGCTCCGGCCTTGACCAGCAGGCGCACCAGTTCGGCTGCCTTGTAAGCCGCGACGCCGCCGGTAACCCCCAGCACGACGCGCTTGCCCTGAAATTCATTCATGACATTAAAATCCCGCCAATCGGCACTCAAGCGGGGATTGTAAACCATGGCCATACGCGATTGGCCCGCGGCAGAACGCCCGCGCGAACGACTCGCCCAACAAGGCGCAGCGGCGCTGTCCGACGCGGAACTGTTGGCAATCTTTCTGCGCGTCGGCGTCCGTGGCAAGAGCGCCGTGGATCTCGCCCGCGAACTGCTGGCAAGCTTCGATGGCGATCTGGCCGCCCTCGGCGGCGCCAACACCAAGGAACTTGCCCGCCTGCCCGGCATCGGCCCCGCCAAGGCAGCACAACTTGCCGCCACGCTGGAACTGGCACGCCGCGCACTCGCCGGCCCACTCAAGCTTAAGGATGCATTGGCCTCGCCACAGGCCGTTCGCGACTGGCTACGCCTGTCCCTCGGCAATCTGCAGCACGAAGTCTTCGTCGCCTTGTGGCTGGATGCGCAGAATCGGCTGATCGCCAGCGAGGAATTGTTTCGCGGCACGCTGACGCAAACCAGCGTTTATCCGCGCGAAGTCGTCAAACGGGCTCTGGCGCACAACGCCGGCGCAGTGATCCTGGCCCACAATCATCCCTCCGGCCTCGCCGAGCCTTCGCGCGCAGACGAAGTGCTCACTTCGTCATTGAAGCAGGCCCTGGCGATAATCGACGTCAAACTTCTGGATCATTTCATTGTCGTCGGCGGCTCTGCACCGCTTTCCTTCGCCGAACGCGGATTGATTTAAAAAAGGGATTGAATTATCAGGCGATTGTTTGTAAACTAGCCTGCTTTGCGAAATCAGCATTCAGGAGCACTACATGTCTCGCGTATGTCAAGTGACGGGCAAGGCCCCGATGGTAGGGAACAACGTATCCCACGCCAACAACAAGACCAAGCGTCGCTTTCTGCCTAATCTGCACAGCCGCCGCTTCTGGATTGAAACCGAAAACCGCTGGGTCAGCCTGCGCGTGTCAAACGCCGGCCTGCGCACCATCGACAAGAAGGGCATCGACGTCGTCCTCGCCGAGCTGCGTCAGCGCGGCGAGCGCGTCTAATCAGGAGAAAGCATTATGGCCAAGGGCGGACGCGAAAAGATCAAGCTGGAATCCACAGCCGGTACGGGGCACTTCTACACCACGACGAAGAACAAGAAGACCACCCCGGGGAAACTGGAATTCCTGAAATATGACCCGAAGGCGCGCAAGCATGTCGCCTACAAGGAAGTGAAGCTGAAGTAATTCGGCCGAACGCAATAAAAAACCCGCCACCGGCGGGTTTTTTATTGCCTGGCAAATCCGCGTCAGATGGCGTAGCTGCGCAGCCGCTGCGAAAATTCTTCCAGTTGCCGGATGCCGCTTTGCTCCGCGCGCGCCACCCAATCCTGCAGTTGCGCCACCAACTGGTCGTGCGACGCCGAAGAACGGTCCCACAGAGCCTCCAGTTCGGCGCGCATGGCATAGCCCCTGGCCAGGCGCTCGCTGCGCGCGAGCAGAGCCGTCAAGCGCTCTTTCTGTGGCTCCGGCAGCGCAGCCCCGTCTTCACCCAGCAGGCGCTTCATCACGCGGCCTTCGCGGGCGTCGATCTGCAACTGGGCGAACTCCTCGGCGGCAAGCTGGCGCAGGGTCTTGAGGTATCTCGCCAGCACGTCGTAGCGATGCGTGACCACCGCCTGCAGCATGTCCAGATCGATGGCCGGACGAACCGCGACAAGCCGCGGCTTCGGCGCCACTTTTTTCACGCGCGCCAGACCCAGTATTTCCATCAGGCGGATATACAGCCAGCCGATGTCAAATTCGTACCACTTGTTCGACAGCTTGGCCGAAGTGGCGAAAGCGTGATGGTTGTTATGCAGTTCCTCGCCGCCGATCAGTATGCCCAACGGGAAAAAGTTGGTCGACGCGTCCGCACAGGCAAAATTCCTGTAGCCCCAGAAATGGCCGATCCCGTTCACCACGCCGGCCGCCCAGAACGGAATCCAGACCATCTGCACGCCCCATATCAGCACACCCGGCCAAACTCCAAACAACGCGACATCGATACCCAACATGACGACGACACCCAGTTTGTGCAGGGGTGTATAGAGTTTGCGTTCCAGCCAGTCATCAGGTGTGCCGTGCCCATAGCGCTCCGTGGTATCGGGGTTGCGCGACTCCTTCACATACAGAAACACGCCGGTCCACAGCACACGATTCAGGCCGACCACCTGCGGGCTGTGCGGATCCTCCGGCGTTTCGCACTTGGCGTGGTGCTTGCGATGAATTGCCGCCCACTCCCGAGTGACCATGCCGGTTGTCAGCCAGAGCCACAGACGGAAAAAATGGCTCGGCAGGGAACTGAGTTCCAGCGCGCGGTGTGCCTGATGTCGATGTAAGAAGATGGTGACACCGGCGATGGTGACGTGGGTCATGGCAAGCGTCGCCAAAAGGTAACCCCACCAGGGAAGATCAAGAAATCCGGAGTACATCAAAAGTTCCTTTCAAGATCAGGCGATGGGTCGATACCAGACCGCTTCCCTGTCAGTGCCTGGCCTTGCCTAATACGGGCACCACGTCGGCAAGGCGAAAATCAATCTTGTTGGCTTCCATATCGACCCGCGTTAATTGCACGCGCACGCGGTCGGCAAGGCGGAAGCGCCTGCCGCTACGCTCGCCGACCATGGTATGCAACTTTTCATCGAAATGAAAATAATCCTGGCCAAGTTCGGAAACATGGACTAGGCCTTCGACAAAAACCCCATCCAGCGCCACGAAGATACCGAAGGGCACCACCGAAGAAATACTGCCTTCGAATATCTCGCCGACCCGGTCCTTCATGTAGAAGCACTTCAGCCAGGCTTCGACGTCGCGTGTGGCCTCATCCGCCCGACGCTCGGTCATCGAACATTGCAGACCTATTTCTTCCCACGCAGTTGCCCCCCCCGCCGGTTCGTAGCGCCGTCCCGCCAGCGCCGACTTTATGGCTCGATGCACCAACAAATCGGGATAGCGGCGAATCGGCGACGTGAAATGGGTGTAGCTCTCATACGCCAGGCCGAAATGACCGACATTGTCGGGGCTGTAGATGGCTTGGCGCAATGAGCGCAGCATCACGGTTTGCAGCAGTTGCCGGTCGGGTCGCTGGCCGATGGTCTCCAGTAATTTGGCGTAGTCCTTGGCTTTTGGCTCGTCGCCACCGCCCAACTGGAAACCAAAGGTGCCGAGAAAATCGCGCAGCTTGACCAGGCGCTCCGGCGTCGGACCTTCATGCACGCGATATAGCGACGGATGCTCAGATTCGCGCAGAAACTCCGATGCGCAAACATTGGCCGCCAGCATGCATTCCTCGATCAGTCGATGCGC